>Ga0302185_10001434_pt1 | contig 16789 bp, 14 predicted proteins | sample II_Bog_E1_1_FD_200231 | JGI IMG/M metagenome (GOLD analysis project Ga0302185, IMG submission 200231) | Peat permafrost microbial communities from Stordalen Mire near Abisko, Sweden - II_Bog_E1_2 | ecosystem: Environmental > Terrestrial > Soil > Wetlands > Peat | place: Sweden: Abisko... | reverse complement strand
GATATTCTCTTCATAAAATTCTGAATTTTTTGTGTTTACTGTGACGAGGTCTTTTGAAATGGTTTTTATTGTCGACAATACCTTTGAATAATCAGACAGCTGTTCTGTTAAGAAAGATTTTTTAAAGCTATAGGTATTATTGTTATAGTAAACTTCAATATCGCCGGCCAATAGTTTCAATATTTCGGCATCATCATTAGATATAAGGATTTTTTGAATTTTTTCAAAGGAAGGGAGTTTTTTTAAATCTGGGGTAATAGTATAAAGGTCGTTAGAATTATCCAATATCTTTATACTGGATAATTTACCGTTTTTAACCTCAACAGTCAGGTTGGTTTTGTCGTATGTCCACAAATACCCGTATTCTCCGATGTCCTTTACCGAAGATGGTTTTCCCAGCAATTTTTCGATTTGTATTTGATCCATGCCAAGCCTTATACCCTTAAAGCCGAGATTTATGGATGAGTCAGTGCCTGTGACCTGTATACTCCAAATACGTTTAGTATCATTCGCGGCGTATTCGAAAGCTACATAGCTGGCTTTATCAGGCAAAATAAAAGCCACATATTCAAACTCGTCATCCTCTTTACCTGTCTTGAAGGGCTTACCTAATTCTGTTTTTGCAGCCTCCCGGTATTGGCCTATCCGGAAGCCATACAAGCTGGTATAAAACTCTTGCCCATGTGCCTGTAAAGTTGCCACGACAATTAAAACGGTTAAAAATCTTTTCATTTATTAATAATTTATTTTTTCTCATTAACAACTCCATCATTAAAGCAACGCCCACACCAACCGTATAACTCAGCATATCCCCCATGAAAACACCTCGCCTAATACTAACAAATAGCAGAACAAAAGGCTTACTAATATAACCCAATTTATAGTCTTATTGATAAACAGGAATCGGACTATAAAATAAATATTGGTTGCCCACAATATATCGCCGATAAATGGAGGATACCTGCCTAATGCCGGGACACGGGCCCGAACATAATAATTACCCATGCTTCTTGTGACCAAATAAATTATAGCTTAACCAATAACGTTCACTTTGTTGGTGAAAACACACAACAAAGGCGGAGAAGCGATGCCGCGAAGCGCCGTTAGGCGCCAAATATTGGTAGAGACATAATAAAAAAACATTTTGCGTGCCATAGGTACGAAATTAACAAAGCGGCATTGGGTCAAGACATGGCGGTTGTTCCGTACCCATGGCACGGGTAAGGCGGCTTAAATTTTTTTCTACCAATATTTAACCCCGACGGGGTTTTAGGTGCTGCTTTGCCGCATTGTCGCGTGGCGGTTGGTGAATTAAAAACTATTTCAGTTTTCCAACCTGCTTACTTTCAGCAATGATTTCATTTGCGTAATGGCGATGGCGTTTAGCTGCAGCAGGCGTTCGGTTTGCGCTTTGCCCTGGTGGATCAAAACCGCGTTCAGGCTTTCGAGGTTTGATAAAACCACCAGTTGTTCAATGGTTGACTCATCGCGGATGTTGCCGGTTGCCGTGGGGTTGCATCGCGCCATTGTTTAGCGGTAATGCCAAACAAGGCCATATTTAATAAATCCGCTTCACTGGCGTATACAAAACTTACCTGGTTTTTGGTAAGCTCTTTAGGTATGAGGTTTTCCTTTATGGCATCGGTATGAATAGTGTAGTTTATTTTGGACAATGTGCACTGAAAATTCCAATCCAGCTTAAGGCGGTCATTTTCGTCATCTTTAAGGCGCTGAAATTCTTTGATAAGATAAAGTTTGAAGGGGACGCTTATTGCCGACCCAAACTCAAAGGCAATATCTTTATGGGCATAGGTGCCCCCGTATTTCCCTTTTTTTACAATCATTCCAATAGCGTCGGTTTTTTCAACCCATTCTGAAACGCTAAGCACAAAACTTGGTAAGCCGGCCTGTTTTTTAAAGTGGTCAAATTCGACCACTTTAAAACCGGGGTTGTTTATTTGTTCCCAGGTCCCTAAAAATTCTATCGTATATCGGTTTCGCAACCAGTTTTTTATAATATCGGCAGCCCGGCTTGCACTTTCTTTGCCATTTGCCATATCGGTAAGACAAATAAAGTCTTCTTCCAGATAAGTAGTTATGTTTATCTGAATATTTTGAACCGTTATTTTAGAGCCTTTCATACTTGTATTTTTTTTAAGCTGTCAATTTCCAAACGAAACTATTTACCGCCACCTTAATTTTTAATATCACTGAATTCGGTAACATTAAAAACAAAAAGAGTTCAAACGCAATATCTTTATGTGCAAAGGTGCCGCCACCGTAACGCCCTGCTTTTGATATTATACCGATAGCGCCAGTAGCTTCAATCCATTTTTTTGGCGTAAGATTAAAACTATTTAAACCAGCCTGACTTTTAAAGGTTACGAATTCGTTACCTTTAAAATCCGGGTTGTTCATTTATTCCCAAATACCAATAAATTCGAGCGTGTTTCTGTTACGCATCCAGCTATAAATCATCGTATCGTCCCCGAAGCCTTTAACAATATCGGTTAAAGATATGAAGTCGGTCTCCTGCCGCGAAAGAATTGTAATTGCGGTACCTTTTACATTTATTGTTTTATTTTTTGTCATTTGTGGAAGGTTAAATTGTTTAGGCAATATAGGCAACAAAATCAGGATAAAATAGGTTCTATGATGATTTGTATTGGTAACCTTTTATCCAAAATTTATCCGGGCCAAAAAAGCTACCCGTCATTGCGAGGAACGAAGCAACCTCTACACATGCTAATCAATGGAACGTAATTATCTTTAAATACGTTATTTAACCGAATATGCCTGTTTGACTGGCACAGTTCGGGGGTTGCTTCGTTCCTCGCAATGACGGGCGGGGATTGGTTATTAACTTACATTCTGTAAACTCGACGTACCAGTAACTTAGCCCCCGTCAGAAATTTTAACCCTCACCCTTCAACAATTTATTAACCACCCCCAAACCTACATTTAGCCGCACGCATATTTGCCGCTGACTAAGGCCTTCGGCGGATAGTTTTGTTATTTGCGTGCTTAGTTGTTCGCGCTGCACCTGCTCGCGGCTGAGCAGGTGCGGGCCTTCGGCGCTATGCCCTTCAAACTGCATGCGGAGAAAGTTGCGGTACCGGTGGATGCGGCAAAGGCATACATTATCGTCGCCGTAAATTTGTTGGCTACTGCGCTGTTTTACCTGTTTGAGGTAACGCAGGCTGTTATCGGTATTGCTTACGCCAATGGTAAAGGCGCTGTCGGCAAAGTTCATGAGCAGCTTGCTGCCGTGCAGGTCGTCGGCACCGATGGATTGTGACCCTTTGCGGCGCTTCGGCGTGTGGGCCAGCACGAGTATAGACAGCTTATATGCTGCTTGCAGGGCCTTTAGCCGGCTCATAATGCGGAGGGCCCCCGTGGCGTTGCCGGTGCCGCCACCCAGGCAACTGATGTTATCGATAATGAGCACCGTTGCTTTGAGTTGTTGTATGCGGCATTCGAGGCCGGCAATCAGCAGATCGTCGTTGTTATAAGTGCCGGCCTGGTCCTGGCGGCTGTCTGGGTCGATGGTGCCACCGGGAATGGCCTGTGCACGAAAAAAATTTTCGGGAAAATGATAATTGCGCCCGTTTTCGCTGTAACGCCGGTGAAACTGCAGGTTGCTGAGCTCAAAATCGGCATAGAGCACTTTGGCGGCTGTGGCCTCGCAGGGGAACGGGCCTGTTTTTGTGCCGCGGGCAATAGCCGTGCCTATCTGCACCGCCAGTATGGATTTACCAGTGTTGGTATTGGCAAAAAGGAAGCAAAGCTCGTGCTGGTACCAAAATTCGCCGAAGAGCATTTTGGCAGCGGGCTCGCGGTCGCCCAGTTCCATCCAGCGGTTGCCGGTAAAAACGGTAAACAGGCGGCCTGCGGCCGTGAGATCAATCGGTGGCGAAATGCTTTTTTTGTTCCTTTTGGCCGCACGAAAGCTTTCCCCTCGGGCTTCTGCCCGCAGCTCATCGATGATTTCCGGGCGTTCGGAAGAATGGTAGGGGTTGGGCATGGGGGTGAGGGGTTAGCAGTTAGCAGTAGGCAGCTAGCAGTGAATAGCTATGGTTGCTGGAGTCTATTTTCATTGCCTACTGCCTACTGCCCACTGCAAACTGCCTCTGACACATCAAATATAACGCACAACATTAAACTAAGTGGTGACAGCGTTTTGACACCATGAAGGGGTCGATTTTTGACAATATTTGTTTGTAAAACACTGTAAATGAGGTGCTATTAAAATCGGTAATGTAAAAACCGTGAACACCAGCACCAATTTTGGGTGGCCAGAAAATTCTAATAATTCCGAAATCGAACTTCCGAATTCCGAAATCACCCCGCATCCCTGCTCAAAATAAACGCCATAAGATCGTGTATTGGCTGTTGAATAATTTTACCTACCTGCACCCCGTTTTCCTGGCAAAGCGATTTTAACTCTTCGGCAAATATATAGGCTATCGAACCTACGAAGTGGCATTTATAATTATGATATTGCGGGTACGATTTAATATCCGTTTCGATAAATTCAAGAAAGCCATTTCTTAGCACTTGCTGGGCATAGCCGGTTGTCCGGATATTACTTAAAAACCTGCTGAAAGAAGCCAGGTACGAATTTGAATTGGGTTTTTGATATATATTTTTAATTACAGCTTCCTTTGTCAGTTGAAATTCGTCATCAAATGCTAAACTGATTTCCTGGGGCATTTTGCCATATAAAAAATCGGTGATCAGTGTTTTACCAAAGGCTGTCCCTGCCCCTTCATCGCCCAAAACAAAGCCCAGGCCATGTTGCCCGTCGTGTATATCATGTCCGTCAAAAAAAGAAATGTTTGATCCGGTGCCCAATACACAGCATAAACCTTTTTCATGCCCGCAGGTGGCGTAAGCGCAGCCCAGTAAATCGCTGTCGACGCTCACATAAGACTTTGTAAACAGGTAACTAAGCGCGTTGGACACAATTTCATGCCTGTCGGGACTTGAACACCCTGCCCCGAAAAAATATATTTCTCTAATATCATTGGCAAAAGCGACCATATCCGGCGCCTGATCCTGCACTATTTTTATGATTTCCTTTTCTGTTAAAAAGTACGGATTAAGGCCCGAAGTCCTGAATTGTTTTACCTCCTGGTGGGAATGAGAAATCAACCAGTCTGTTTTAGATGATCCGCTATCAGCCACTAAAATCATTGACAAAGCTCTTCGAGTACTTTTTGAGTGAGAGGTTTATGAATAAACTGAGATATATATTTATTATCAGAAGATTTTCTCAAATCTACCGGGTCAAGGGATGACGACAACATAAATATCTTTACATCTTCTTTATCAATATCAATTTTATCATATTCGTCTAAAAATTCGAATCCGCCCATCTCAGGCATTCGAACGTCGAGAAAAATCACATCGGGTTTAACCGAGCCTTCCCTGAGTGACGCAATTGCTTCATTTGCGGAGCGAACAACAACAATTGTTTCCGCAAAGTTGCTGTTTTGCAAAATCTTACGCGTGACAAAATTATCAATATAATTGTCATCTATCAGCAAACAAGTTTTAAAGCAGATTGCCATACGACCAAAAATAGCTTTTTAAACCAATTTAAAAAATATTATTAACCGGTAAATTTTCTTAATAATAATATTCTTTTTAATTATAATGATATACAGACTTTTATTGATCAGTTTTTCCTCCAATCAGTCTCCTGACATTATCGCCGTATTTTACCAACCAAACCTATAGATACAACACGATACGTAATTCCATGCCTCAAACTAAACCATAATCATTTAATTGATTAGCCTGTTTAAACGTAATCATTCATCAAAATAGTTACGTATATCAGGTATTTTACAACAATCGGCACTATTTTGCGCTAAAATAATTTATATATTGTCGCCGTGCTGAAGTTTCAAAGATAGATTAACAGAGAGGCTTAAAAGTAACAATCATTTACAAATGAAAACATTAAAAACTGCGGTTTTATTTTCCCTAATGCTTTTTTATATGAATACCACTAAAGGCAACGCAGCAGGCGCTGTTGAGATTTCATACTTCATTACTTTCCCAGAGGCTCAGGCCCATTATACTGATGTGGAAATGAAAATTACCGGGTTAAAACAGAAAGAATTGGAGCTTAAGATGCCGGTATGGACGCCAGGCTCATACCTGGTAAGAGAATTTTCGAAAAATGTGGAATCATTCGCAGCTTTATCCGGCAGTGAAAATTTAAAGACTACTAAAGTCCGTAAAAATTCGTGGCTCATAAATACGGAAGGACGTTCTTCCATTAATGTTAAATACAGGGTTTATTGTTTTGAAATTTCTGTACGTACCAGTTTTGTTGATGCTTCGCATGGTTTTCTGTCAACAACCGGCATATTTATGTACCCTGCTAATATGCTGCATCACCCGTCGACCATTCACATCGCACCTTACAAAGATTGGGGAAAAGTTTCAACGAGCCTTGAAATGGTAAAAAATGACCCATTTATCCGCTACTCGCCAAATTATGATATATTATTTGATTCGCCCATTGAAGTCGGTAACCAGGATGTATTTGGCTTTGATGCAGCCGGCGTAAAATATGAAGTGGCCATGTGCGGCGGGGGCAACTACGACAAAGAACGTCTGAAAAAAGATATGGCGAAAATTGTGGAGGAAGAAACAAACGTTTATGGAGAAAATCCTAATAAATATTATGTTTTTTTAGTTCATAATTATGCGAGGGGCGGTGGTGGGCTCGAACATTTAAGCTCAACAACTTTAGGTTTCTCCCGCGACAGTTATGCTAGTGAAACCGGGTATCAGGGCTTTTTAGGCCTTGTCGCACATGAGCATTTTCACCTGTGGAATGTAAAACGTTTACGGCCAATTGCTTTGGGCCCGTTTGATTATGACAATGAAAACTATACAACAGATTTATGGATAGCGGAAGGTTTTACGGCTTATTATCAAAATGTTATTTTACGCCATGCAAATCTGTACCCGCCTGAAAGCTTTCTTGCAGCAATGGCGGGGGATATTAGTGTAATTGAAAATCAGCCTGGGGCAAAAATACAAACGCTTTCGGCAGCGAGTTATGATTCGTGGATAAAATTATACCGGCCGAATGAAAATTCCGTTAATTCAACCGTATCTTATTACGACAAAGGGGCGGTAATCGCGATGCTGCTGGATTTGGAAATAATTAATTCGACAAATAGCAAACGATCATTGAACGATGTAATGAAATACATGTATAATACCTATTATAAAGAAAAGAAACGTGGGTATACAGATGAGGAGTTTAAGCAGGGCCTGGAAAAATTTGCCGGAAAAAGCCTCGATGACTTTTACAATAAATACATTTACGGATTAACCCCGTTAGATTACAACAAGTATCTCGGCTATGCAGGCTATAAAATCACTGATGGATCGGCATCAGTTGATGAACCTACGCTGGGGATAAATGTGGTTACTAACAATGGGAAAAAAATAGTCAATTCTGTTCTTCGCGGAAGCGCAGGCTGGATTGACGGGATTAATGTTAATGATGAATTAGTTGAATTGGATGGCCAGCCTATAGTTGATGCCGCTACTATGCTGAACGGAAAAAAAACAGGCGATAAAATTTCGTTAAAAGTAAACAGGGATGGTTTGCCGCTGTTGTTGCCTGTAACAATGCTGAGAAATAACCGGGTAAACTATAAAATTGAACCCCTTGCAAATTCAACGCAGCAACAAATGGATGTACGGAGAAAATGGCTTAAATTATAATGTATGCGGACGAGCCAGGAAGCGCGAGGCAAGAACCAAAATACAGTTTTCAGTTTCCTGGTTCTTGTCTCTTAGTTCTTGACTTAATGATATTTATAAGTCCTCATTTTATAGAACCCTTCCGAACCGATCTTATAAACAAAACCTTAAAAACTTAAATATAAGCATAAAAAAAGGAAAGGGTTTTTACAACGATATAAGTTTTCACACTGATCGTAAGCAAGATAATCAGGAACTTTTTTCGGCACATTTTTTAAGTTTGACAAATTTTAGGACAATACAACACCACATTGTTTTGTCAATTGGTCACATTTACCAAAACCGGACAGCCTTGCGGAACGTAGGATTACCCGTTTTGAACGTAAGATTACGTTTATTGATTTCCATATAAATTTTAATAATTTTTGACATTATTCTAATCAATCTTCGCCAGTTGTAGTATAGAGAGGGTTTGTCACAATGTTTTTGTCAATCTCTTTTTTGTTTAAGGTGGACACCGTTTATTTTAATAAAACTTTTGGCATAACCATTGATAATAGATTAAGAACTTACAAATTAAGTTTAGCGTGTGGCGATCAAAGGACACAATAGATAAAAATTAAAAATTTAATCGATGGATCATTTTAGAGAAATAAAAAACAGTTTGGCCTGGCATAATGAGGGAAAGTTTGAAGTAGTACTTACTAACGGAATAATTACGAAACTTAATTTCTGTGAGCCGGGAAAAGGTCCGGAAGATAGCGGTAAAAGCCTTACGTCAACAAACTATAAATATTTACAGTCGGTTTACAACTGCCTGGGAGATTTGTTCGCATTTATTGAAGAGGAAAACAAACGACTTGGCTATAGCTATGCACGCGAAGAATCAATTTCACTTAATCACAGGCATGAAATTATCGAAAGCGATTACAACCCTATTCCTCCTGAAAAAAGACTCAGGCCGTTAATCAATTATTCCCATCAGCACGAGTTGGTAAGTGCTTCAGCAGAAAATGAGGAACTAATGAGGGATATCGGCTAAGTGCATATTTTATTGTTGAATTAAATGAATAATTCTTTCGATAATAAATTGACTGTTATCACCTAATTTAAGTTGAGAACTTTTAAAATCAAATTGACACAAAAATCCCGTCCATCGGCTAAGGATTGGATTATTTGACAGATTTTATTTTACATCATACTTTTTCGCTATCTCCGGATAAACCACATCCATAAAGTTATTGGCCTTAAATTCTTTGTTTTTATCATCCCGGTCAAAAATACCTTCCCAACTGCCTATTGGCTCCCATATAAATGAGCCTACTGCTTTATTATCAGGCACATGAAAGGCGATATCGTTCACCTCATATTTCAGCTGGGAATATTCAGCTACCATAACCTGTTGCGGGTATCTTTTGGCAAGGTCGGCCATGTTGTTTTTCAGGTCAGTTGGCGTGCCGTGCCATTTTGGATAATAAGATAAACCAATTACATCAAATGGCACATTGCGTTTTTTCATGTTATCTAAAAAGAAACGTGCCTCAGGGTTCTGGCCGCCCAAAGCAATATGCAGCATAATTTTGGTGGATGGACTAACTGCTTTTACCCCTTTTACCCCCTCGTAAATCAATTGCGCAAGACTGTCAAGGTTGTTGATTTCCCCTTCGGGCCAAACCATACCATGGTTAATTTCATTGCCTACCTGCACCATATCAGGCGTAGTTCCCTGATCATTTAGCTGTTGCATTACGTTAACGGTATAATCGTACAGGGATTTTTTGAGGGTCGTAAAATCCTCACCAACCCAGGCGGCCGGTTTATTTTGCTGCTGCGGATCGGCCCAGTAATCACTGTAATGAAAATCGAGTAAAAATTTCATCCCCGCGGCTTTTATCCGTTTTGCCATTTCTTTGGTATGCTCCAAATCACAAAAGCCTTTGCCAGGTGAATATCCTTTGGGGTTTGCCGGTTGGTTAAATATCCGCAATCGGATATAATTAAAGCCATGGGCTTTCATTATATCAATTGCATCGCCGGGAACGCCATTGTCGGAAAATTTCATGCCGCGGCTTTCAAGCTGTGGCAGAAATGAAATATCGGCGCCCAATATTTTACCCTTTACCCTTTGCGGGATATATTTGTCATGGGTAACTGCATGGGCTATACCCAGCTGCACAGTGTGAATTTCCGTTGATCCCGGCCATAAAGTGTCAGCAGTAACCTTGAAGTATATGGGCCCCCTGGTGCGACCGGCTTGTAAAATGATCTGACAACTGCCGGTTAAATTGGCCTGCCACGTACTATCGGTATGTGGCAAAGTCTCAAAACCCATTGCATTTTTTATAGATGTGATCGTGGCGTCACCTTTAATATGAAACGTTACTAGTTCTTTAACCGCAGGCAAACTATCTCCTTTGCTGTCTATGATTTTTATATTGATCAATGCTTCATCCTTGCCGTTGGCTATCATAGTAGTTTTATAGGGTGTTATTTGGATTTCATTGGGCATCCCAGGCGGCGCAGGTTTCCTGAACCGGTTTTGCGCTTTTATTGCTGTCAGGGAAAACAACAATAAAAAAGTAAGCAGCGAAATAGGCTTAAGCTGGTAACGTGAGGGTTGAATGTGCTTTAGCATTTTGATATAATTGGTATATCAAAGATAAAACTTAAAAAATGTATAATTGACAATTATTTTATAGAAGATGGGATTATAACCGGATTTTTACAAAAGCCTTGGACTATTCAGCCATTGCGGCAACTGCCTGTAAAAACCAGGCGGCATGTGGTATCCACTGCTCTGTCCAGCGCCATTCGTTACCGGCGTCTTCGGTTTTGAAATCTATCCCGCTGCCATCACCGTTACCTTCTTTACCGGTTATACCGTTTGATACGCCCCCTCTTTCAGACCCATGCCCAAAGTTTGAATGCATATACGGGACATTGTTCTTACCAAATCCATACATAAAACACATGGAATACGGATTGCAACCCAATATCCATGATAACTGCTGAGAAGCAAAACCAGCAAGTGGTTTTGTTACACCCCAATTGCTTTTTGCAGGATAAACCAACCTTCCCCCCACCAACGCTGCTGTGGCTAACGAACCCAGGCGGGCGTCTTCACCCTGCCACCACCAACCGGTTTCGTTATCATGCGGTATAAAAAAACCGTCTTTAACAGTTCCTTTATATAAAAAGGATTCTCTCGCATAACCAAAGGGATTATTTACCTCGTTGGTAACGGCAATATTGTAGTCGAGCGCTTTTTTAATGGTCGTTAAAGCTGCTTTGCGAAACGACGCTTCTTTCTCTTTTGCAAGATAACGTGAGAGCGCCACTATCGGTAACCCTGCATCTGAAGCATGCCAGTAGGGGCGTATACCGTCATCCGAAATAAAATAACCTTTTTCAGTTATCCTTTTATTAAGGTTTTGGGCACGTTTCCGGGCCGCATTCCGGTAAAGGGAACTGTCTGTAGCTATCCAGAGCTCGGTAGCAGCCATCAGTGCGCAGTAATCGTCAATAATATTTTCTTTGCCGTCATCGTCATATTTGGTATTGTATTTCAGCAAATGTGCAAAAGCCCGTTCAGCTGCGTCGAGATATTGTGCCGAAGTATACTCGCCGTGTTTTTTCCATTGTGAGATACGTGCCAGGGCTGCAATGGCCATACCCCCTCCTTCCCTGAAAGCGCATTGGTATTCATCCGTAGTAACGCTGTTGGCATGCAGCCCGACGATGCGCCGGGCATTGGGATCTTTATTAAAATAGCTGAAAACGATCATATAAAAATAATCGTCCTTTGACAGGGCGCGCATCATATAATCGGCGCCATAAAGCGCCTCATTGTCCAACGAATCTTTGATGTTCCATTTGGTGAGCAACCCTGGTATAGCCTCCGAAGCACTTTCCATCGACCATACCACCAGTGGTGTTTGTTGCGGCGACATAAAATTGGCGTAAGCAAGGTGAGAAAAGTATTTGCTTACATCGCCGGATGCATCGCACCAGCCTCCGTGGATATCAACTGTTTTGTCGCTGCCAATCATGTGCATATGCGCATCGGCAGCCAGTTCCGCAGACGTATTGGCGCGCTGTTTATTGTAATAATGGATAATGGATGAAATGGTCAATTTTGCCAGAGCATTTTCTTCTATTGCAAATGGATAAGACGTGCCCCCGGTCGATAGGCTCAAAATATATTTCCCAGGTTCCCTGAACAACGAAAAATCTGCCTGGTAATAGGTCATAGCGGGTGCCCACTCGTTTACCGATTGCGGCTTGCCTAAAGTGCCGGTAAATTCAATATTGTTGTTTTCAACATTGATAATGCTGAACATCGTTTTATCCGGGAATTGATGATCAAGCCCTATCACAGCAATTTTAGGGCCTTTTGAGTCAAAGCCAACCTGGTTTAAATAGATACTCGCCTGAGAAAAGCAGGCAATAGTTAAAAATAAAAGCCCCAAAAACAATACTGTCGTTTTTTTCATAATTTCAATTGGTTTAATTTAGCCACACCACTTTCTGTTCCGAAATATGTTCCTTCCCAATAATATCCCGGTACATTTCGGGCCGTCTTGCTTTCCTGTATCTGTACCCGCCTGCTTTTTGAAGTTTATCCGGCGTAATAGTGGCTATTGCTATATCATTATCCAGTTTGCGGCATTCAGCAATAATATCACCGTAAGGATCAATGATCATCGAACAACCGTTTTTTAACTGATCGCCGTCCATGCCAATGGCGTTGGAAAAAATGGCATAAACAGCGTTATCATAAGCGCGGGAAGGAAGCCACTTCATCAGCCATTCTCGCCCTTTAGGGCCGTCAAATTCCTGTCGGAGCGATGTCGGGTCGGTTTCTCTCTTTTTCCATAATTCCGGGTCAACGAAACCCGCTCCCGGCCTGGTCGATGGTGTGCACATGGTAACATGCGGCATAAAAATTATATCAGCGCCAAGCAATGCCGTTGCCCTTACATTTTCAATTATATTATTGTCATAACAGATCAGTATGCCGCATTTCCAGCCGTAAAGATCAAAAACCAAATATTCGTTTCCCGGCGTAATATGTGAATTGATAAAGGGATGGAGCTTCCTGAATTTGGCGATAATACCGTTTTTGTCAACACAAACATATGCTTTGTAAATTCTCCCGTTAGCGCCTTTCTCAAAAAGACCAGCTAAAACAACGATGTTATGTTTGAGTGCAATTTCCGTTAATTTGATGATACTTGAGCCTTCCGGAATGAATTCGGCAAGGCCTAACATTTCAGCATAAGAAAAGTTCAATGCAAATGAATAACCGGTAACCGAACATTCATGAAAAGCCACTACCTGAGCACCTTCTTTGGATGCTTTTGCCGAAAGTTGGTCTATAATATCAAGGTTATAATCTTTATCGCCGCTTTTATGCTCAAATTGGACTGTAGCGATTTTTAGGTTTTCCATAAAAACAAGTTTATAATTAACGACTAAGATAAAGAAAGACACTTATTTTGCCGCCGGCGCCGTTTAAACTTTTCAATTTATTGAAGAGAATTAAGAATTTTAAATGTTTAAACAATTTTCAATGAATGAATTATTACCAACAATTCAATTAAATAAATTGATATTGTAAAATTGCTATAACAAGAGGAGATAATAGTTTTACATTGTGTTTTACATGCAGCGGTATTTCTATAAAGTCTCCTTCACCTAATTTATGATTTACGTCGCCTATTTTACATTCACACAGGCCTTTAAGTATATAAAAGCTTTCCAGGTATTCTCCATGCTCTTCTTCCGGAATATCTGCTTTAGCAATTACAAGCATCTGTTGGAAATATTCGTCAGCCCTTATTAATTCAATCTTAATAGCCTTAGCAGAGGTCCCAGGTACCAGGTGATTTACCATGTCCCAAAGATCGCTATTTTTTGAATTTTTATTTATTTGAGGAAACCGGTTAAGGTTCGATTTTTTGTCGCCTGTATCAAAATCAAGAGATGCCAGTATCCTTTGCTTAACCTGGGAATCCGGGCTAATAGCGTTAGCTCCTGCTAATTTCTCAAAAGTTATTTCAACAGCTGTTAATTCTTCCTTAATTTCAGGATAAAGCATCGTCATTTGGATAAAATATGCCTGCTCTTCTTCAGTAAGAAGGCCAAGGCAGTATTCTTCTAAAATACCGCTTTCGATATACTTTTGTATATCCATAAGTTAAAAACAGTTGGATTTTATGAACATCATCTTTAAAAATGAGATTTTAACCTTTTGATAGTCCTTGAATTAGCACTCAGTTTATTTATTGCGAAACAAAAGTAACCAATACTCGTATTAAGGCAAAGTATTTACGTTGGATAAGAAGTTATATATCCGGTATATCAATATAAATTCGAGGTTTTATGGAGCCTGTTATATGATCTTCGGCAAACGTTTTCAAATTTTAAGAAAGTGTTATTTCCTTATAGGAAATTTTAATAATTTTTTAAAGCAATAAATTTTAAACAAAATATTCAAATATTTGTTATATCTTTAAAGATGTTTATTCTCAATTATCAATTTGGTATTGAAATGTGAATAAAAGTGAATTTAATGTTTTTTTGGTTTTATTTAAGTAATTAATACAAAACAAGTTGCTGCGTTTTTCGTCCCTAAATATCAAACCACTTAAGCTCATGTACAGGGTTGTTGGAATCTTACTTATGATCTTGGGGACATTCGTGCTGATTGTCTTATGCATGCTCCTTCTTATTTGGGCAAGAATTATTCACATCAAAAAAATCATGCCTGATAGTTCTATAGACAAACTTGTTTTAACCAACAAATAAATATATTAAATTTCCAGGTACTAAATTAAGCGATACGCAGGTTAAATAGATCGCTTTATTATCCTGCTAAATGAGCATCGAATTTCCCCTGGTGCGGAAGCTTTGGATTTTCCTATATTAGGCCCAATGATATTCGATTTTCGGCTAAAAGTATTTTATACAGTTGCTCAAAGGTTAAGTTTTACAAAAGCTGCTGCCGAATTGTTTATTACCCAGCCCGCTGTTACCAAACACATAAAAGAACTCGAGCATCAGTTAAACCAGCAACTATTCAGGCGCAACGGGAGCAGCATAATTTTAACCACCGCCGGTAAAATTTTGCTTCAATACGCTGAAAAAATATTCCAAACCTATACCGATCTCGAAACAGAACTTGCTCAGCTTAACAATCTGGAAGCCGGCACACTGCATATAGGGGCAAGCACTACGGTAGCGCAAACAATTCTGCCCAAGATATTGGCGCTGTTTAAGAAAACTTATCCAGCTGTTGCTTTTACTTTTGCACAGGGAAATACCGACCTGATAACCCAACTTGTATCTGAGCAAAAGGTTGACATTGCGATTGTAGAAGGTGCAGTCCATTACCCGCAGATAGCTTATGCACCGTTTGCAAAAGACGAGATTGTGCTGGTTACAAAGGCAAATAACCAATTATCAAAAAAAGCAGAAATAACGCCAAAACAGCTTTTGAACATTCCTTTGATTTTACGGGAGGCCGGTTCGGGGACCCTTGATGTAATTTTCAACGCCCTTAGTAATACCGGGATTAACCCGAAAGACCTGCAAATTGAGATAAGACTGGAAAGTAGCATCGCCATAAAGCAATATCTTTTATATTCTGAAACAGCTACTTTTCTTTCTATCCAATCGGTGATCAGCGAATTAAAATATAATGAATTGTGCATCATAGAGATTAAAGGACTTGAGATTTTCCGAACCTTCCAATTCATCCAGTTACAAGGTAAAAACTCCAAACTTATCGACCTTTTTAAACGGTTTTGTCAGGTTAATTATAACCTAAAGTAATTCGGGATTACTATTTTTCATTTGCTTTTGGTTATGACTGTTTGCAGTTTTGCATTCGGTTAAACATGGTTTATGATAAACGTAACAACTGATATTTGTATTATAGGGGCAGGCCCCGTTGGGTTATTTGCGGTTTTTGAAGCAGGTTTATTAAAAATGCGTTGTCACCTGATTGACGTATTGCCCCAGGTTGGCGGGCAGCTTTCGGAAATATACCCTCAAAAGCCAATTTATGACATTCCGGGTTTCCCAACCATTAACGCGCAGCAACTTGTTGATGGTTTAATGGAACAGATAGAACCCTTTAAACCGACTTTTTCCCTGGGGGAACGCGTCAACCAACTTGAGCAACTGGAAGATGGATCATTCATTATCCAGACAAGCGATGGTACAGTGGTGGAGAGTAAAGTAGTGGTGATAGCCGGTGGCCTTGGGTGTTTTGAACCGCGAAAACCTGCAATTGACGGCCTGGAAGCATTTGAGGGTAGGGGCGTGGCTTATATGATAAAAAACCCGGAGACCTACAGGGGCCGTAGAGTAGTACTGGCAGGAGGAGGCGATTCCGCATTAGACTGGACGATCTTTTTAGCCAATATAGCAGACGAAGTTACTTTAATTCACCGTGGCGACACCTTCCGCGGGTCGCCTGATTCGGCAGAAAAGGTTTTTGAGTTGGCAAAGGAAGGCAGGATAAACCTGATCCTTCAGGCACATATTAAAGCTATTAGAGGCAACGGTCATTTAGAAGAAGTGGAAATAATTGACTGGAATGATGAAACAGTCATTATTCAAGCTGACTATTTAATCCCACTTTTTGGCCTTACCCCAAAACTCGGGCCTATCGCCGAATGGGGATTGAATGTCGATAAATCGGCCATTTTGGTGGATACCGTTGATTATAGCACCAACGTTAAAGGTGTTTATGCTATTGGCGATATAAATATATACCCTGGTAAACTAAAACTGATCCTTTGCGGTTTTCACGAGGCAGCGCTGATGGCGCAAAGCGCATTTAAACATGTTTACCCGGATCAAAAACTAAGCTTTAAATACACAACTGTTTATGGCGTAAGCGCCTTTTGAAAAGCTGAAAGCTAAAAGGATAAAGTAAAAAGCTAAAAGGATAAAGCAAAAAGCTAAAAGATTTCGGGTCTTGTAAAATCAAAAAATAAATTTAAAATAATAGCGATTGCTTTAAGCCTTACGCTTTCTGCTT
>Ga0302185_10001433_pt1 | contig 16795 bp, 8 predicted proteins | sample II_Bog_E1_1_FD_200231 | JGI IMG/M metagenome (GOLD analysis project Ga0302185, IMG submission 200231) | Peat permafrost microbial communities from Stordalen Mire near Abisko, Sweden - II_Bog_E1_2 | ecosystem: Environmental > Terrestrial > Soil > Wetlands > Peat | place: Sweden: Abisko, Stordalen... | reverse complement strand
ACCCCTCATTTTAATTGCAAATATGGCAATCAATAGCACGACTTATTATTATGATGAGATTGATAAGATCAATTTATTTTGAACTCTTTGAAAATGGAGAGCTGCTTCGCGAAGTCAGTCTTTTAGATCTACGCAATCTTTTATCGCAGTTTACGTTGCTTTTATTCCTGACGCTTTATTGCTGGGAGGTTCGGCTTAAATGCGAAAAGGTCTTATCCAATTTTGTCCATCCGCAGCGGCTAAGATAACTTGGGGTCCTGTTTCCAGTTGTAGGAAGTCTTCATCTAGGTTGACCCCGCATCGGAAACCTAGGCTTTAGATTTGATTGATCTCAAACATGCCAGAACATAATCTTGATACTCCTTTCGATCGTTTGTGGTCAGCCAATGATCGATAAACGATACAGCAATGGAGGTTAATGGCCTGCTTAAATCCAACTATCTTAATGCATTCTATACCTTTTGCAGAGTTTTAAACTCGAATATGTTCGTCTTTTTAGTTTTATCCACCGAAAAGCCATGGAAATACTGATACGTGGTGGTCAGCTGTTTGCGGCGATACATCTCTTCAGCTTCCTCCAATCTGAATGGTAAGATAGTTACGAGTTGCTATTTTTTCTGCTCATAAAAGACTGATGCGTCTAGTAGAGCACCTTCTATTGGGGTAGCATGATATTGACGTGTTTATTGCCCTTGCTGGCGTAGATCTGGGCGATGATTTCTAGTCCTATTTTTTAATTATCATGAATGTAGTGTTCCCAATCGTTAAGTTTGACTTTATAATCTGGTTTCAATATTTTGTCTAAGATATTGGTCGTCATTCGAGAAGTTATATTTATGACTATAAAGAAAGTGGAATTAATAGGAAAAGGAAGGAAATAGATGAGTTAAAAAATAAGAATCGGACTTGATCTTACTTATCAATATAACATTAATATAACCTTGTATTTATTAATCCATCGAACTTGCCAATTTTCAAGACTGGGAAAGTAAAAAGAATGGATGCATTAGACGTCTGCAGCTCTCTGCCAATCTTCACAGCTGTTAAAATACACCTCCTCCTTCTATTTTTTTTTTAAAAAAAATATGGGATAAGATTCAATAAATGATACTCAAATTTGGGCTTTGACACTTAAAGTAAGAAAAAATAATTGATCTCAACAAAAACCAAGCTCAGTATAAGTCTCATTAATATTTAATACTGAAAGTTAAAAATTATTATTTTCGTATTTCAGCAATGGATATCAAAAATAAAATATACATGCTTTGACATGGTCTAACAATTGCATAGCTTTAAGTAGCATTTCATCAATTATTGTGCATAATGCCATCAAATTAATCATCAAGTATTGATGTAACTGTTTTGGCAAAGATTATATAAGTCCTTAAAGCAAGATATGCTTATAATAATTTTACATGATGAGAATTCACGTATTCCTATTCATGGGATTACTTGCTTGGTCTTGCTCTTGTTATTTTGGCTTTGGGGTTGTTGGACCTTTTACTTCATCGGCATTCAAATGCCTTCATGCGAGTGTGACTGGCTCGACCACATATGCAGTTGTTCGGGTTTATCAAAACTCTCATTCGCCAGCAGGAATAGACTCAAATGGCCTCCAGACAATGATAAACGCATTTGAAGCTGGATTTGCTGCTAATGTCGATGTGGAACTTTGCCGCGGAATTAATGCCACCTCTCAAATAAATTTAGTGAATACTGAAATTTTAAGTCCATTGGCCACCTTCAATCAGCTAATTCCCCAATACCATTTTTTTTATATTAAAGTTCAGCCAACCAGCAATCCAGAGTGTTCATGGGAGGGTTATAGCCACTCAGATAACTGTAATTTCTTGAAAGAAGCTGCCAATGCAGTCAACAATCTTGGTTGGATTACTACTATATTTTCTACAGCTAATATTTGGAAACATTTCTTTGGAAGCAGCTGTGATACCTTTGCAGCAGATACGCAGGCCATTATGGGATATGCTAACTACGACAGGACTGGGCAGGTGAATTCAGTTCAATCATTTGATGATTATGTGCCTTTTGGGGGATGGATAGTGGCTCCTAACTCAGTGATGGGGAAGCAAGTCGGTGGAAATGTGACCGTTCCATTGCTGTGTGGCCACAAGGCGTGGCATGCCTTCGTTGACTAAATTTGGTACCCAGTCTGATCGATATCTCCTCAAACTCTATTCAATGACTAAATATTCAGTAGCATACTATGATTGGCTAAAATTGATGAGCGGTGAAGAAATGTTTGCCGATGCTTATTTTGAATCATCGACTTGAATCATCGGCGGATAAGCCTAAGTTTACTGCCATTGCCAAGTGGAGTCGAGTGGTATTAATGTTGATAATGTTGACTTTATTCCTCGATGCATTGGGCATCTCCCAAACTTTCTGCCACTCCTCAAGCCGGGAAAGTTCTTCTCACTTCCTATTTTGTTTGAAAACAATAAATAACGAACGATGAAAACTAAAATTTTGATGTTAACACTTTTCTAATCATGAAACTGTTTTTGAGTGTCAAAATATACAAAACTTATCGAGAATTTATTTATTTTTTGTTCTTTACGTTTTGGTTTTATATTAGCATAAAATAGTACAAATCTTCTTGGACTCGATTTTTATGATAAAGTCCAAACTTGATTTCTCCACCCAATTCTGCTTGTATCCGAGGACTTACGATAATTTCATCAATTTAGAGTCATTAGCATGATTTTACTTTGACTTTTCCCCATTCTTTAGAGGGTTAATTTGTCAATAAAATTAGGAAAGAAAGATCATCGATATCAACGAAAATCAGACTCAATAAAGTTCTCATTCATCCTTAATTGTGAAACTTGAAAATTATTGTTTTGAATAAAATTGTACATCACCTTTCTGGGACTGGATTTTTTAAAAAAAGCCATAATTTGCATTCCCGACCCAATTCGTCTTCCAACCGATGACTGACAATAATCTTCCCAGTTTGAATTGTGATTGGAGCCGATTTGTATTTGATTGTTCGGCATCCTTTGAAATTGTTCGAATAAAATGACTTAGACTTCGTTTTTATAACCAAAAAGCACTCTGCAAAGCATTCGCTCTTATAAAATACTAAAAGATAAAAAATATCATTTGCTCCACCAGCAATAGTGATGGATATCGGAAGATACTTTTATATATTTCTGCATTTTGGAGCATTCGCAGCAATTTAGGCAGTCTGTGGGCAATTTTGGGCAGAAAACCATCAAATTAATCACAGTTATATTTTATTTTATTGGTTTTTAACAGGTGCTGCATAAGTCCTTAGAGCTAAATACGTTTATAATAATTTCTAATGACAAATATTACCGTATTTTTATTGATGGGGCTACTCATTTGGTCCTCATTTGAACAGCAGGCATAATTCGGGCTTATCAAAACTCTCACTCACCCGCAGGAATGGACCCCAATGTTCTTCAGACAATAGGACATGCAATGGCGGCTGAGTTTGAATTTGATATCTATGTAGAACTTTGCCGCGGAATTAATGCCACTTCTCAAATAAATTTAGTTCATTCTAAAATTAGTAGTTTCTATCCTATTTATTTTGTGTGGATGAAAGTTGAGCCAAGCAGCAATCCAGAATGTTCATGGGAAGGCTATAGCCAATCAGATAACTGCAATTTTTTAAAAGAAGCTGCTCAGGCAATAAATACCCGTAATTCACCTGGTGTCTTTTCCACAGCTCGTATTTGGAAACAATTCTTTGGAAGCAGCTGTGATACTTTTGCAACAGATATAGGTGCCTTGAATATATGGTCCAACTACGAGAGCAGCGCTGGACGTGTGAATTCACCTAAATCATTTGATGATTACGTGCCTTTTGGAGGATGGACATCCCCTGGAATAAAAAAACTTGTTGGAAGTGTTACGATTCCATTACTGTGTGGGCACAAGGCGTGGCATGCTTTAGTCGAATAATTATTGTGGTGATTGTCGATTACCATCTCATCAAATCTATTGATACATATTCATTAATATGGTTAAGGCTGATTGCGAAGGTGATCATATGATTGCCAATACTTCCTTTAAATCACTGTCTTTTTTCGGGGTTGTTGTGGTTAAATAAATTGCTATTATAGTGCAATCGAGTGCTATCAATGTTGCCTATATTTATCAGTTATAAATGAAGAGCGATACATACCGTTCCCTTTTTAAGGATCAGTCCACTAAATCACTTACAAAATACAAATCGTAAACCATTGAGCAGCGAGTCAATCAAATAAGCAAGGAGATGCTGGTTGGCAACCACCCTAGGAGACGAGAAGGGTGTGGAAACCAATACTAAATTACCACCAACATGGGAACCCATATCTTTAAGAGAGAGCCAGTCAAAAATCAGTAAGATCTAACCCGCAAAATCAAAATAATCGAAAATGAACTAAAGCGTAAGCTGAGCGAAGATAGTATACTGCGTAACTTCTTTAAGACGGTTAACAGCTCAAACCTCACCCATATCGACATATATTTGGAAATGATGAGTTTAGAGGAAAAGCTGCACGAGCAGCATGAGGATATGGCCAAAAAATCTGCAGAGTATACTCAAAAGATACAATAGTTTGAGCAATCGTTGGAGGATAAGGAGCAACTCCACATTAAGAATCTGATGGATTTGAACTTGGAGCTGGAAGAGCAGGAGCACTTGTGGAAAGCGGAAAAGAAGAAGCTGAAGGATGAGATTTAGAGACAAAAGGAAGAAATGGAAATGAATAAGATACTCATCGATGAATTCAAAAAGAAAAATCAGTAGTTAACGGCTAAGAATAAGGTCAGTGAGGAACAATTACGCACAGCTGAGGGCCTCAAGCAGGAATATATGAAAGAGAGAGATGAGCTTATGAAGGAGTTAGAGCAGTACCACAGCTAGAGGGAGGACATTATTAGATAAATTGAAGACAGGGATTCGGACAGGCAGTCCTTTGAAAAAGAGAGGGAGGAGCTAAGAGATAGCATCTAAAAACTGGAACTGCGATTGAAATAGTTTTAGTATATTGGCAAGGATGCCGTAGAGAAACAAAATCACTTGAAAACAATGTATGAGGAACAACATACAGCAGAAATTAATACGTTGAAGACTTCCTTTCAAAAAAACTATGACGATCAGGCGAAGGCTTATGTGGAGGAGATGAAAAAGAAAGAGCACGGCTTACAATAGGTGACGAAATAGAGGAATTCGTTGAAAATTGAGGTGGAATCATTGGGCAAAGCGAATTGTGGACTCAAATAGAGAAATATTGCTCTTGAAAAAGTCCAGGCTGAATTTAAGGACAATGAGCAGAACTTTATGAATGAGATTTCAATGCTGTCGGAGAGGAATAGGCAGATGACTGGAGACATCAAAGTCATTAAATACGAAAGAGACGAGCGAGACAGCATCATCTTGAAATACAAGCAAGAACTTACCTAAAAATAGAAGCAAATGGATCGGTTATAAACCAAAGTGATTGAGCAAGCTCGTCAGAACTAAAACTTAACAAAAAAGTGTTAATAGTATAAGAAATCAGCGGAGTACACTCAAACATACAATAAATTGAACGAAAAGATGAGTAACTAAAACTATAAAACTCTGGGCCGACTGATCGAGATCAATAAGAAGATTAAAGCGTGCATTAGTGACAATTTGGAGGCAGTGAATAAAGAAATTGATGAGGAAGTGTTGGGACAGGTGGTATCTCACTTGACTGAGCTGCTACACACTTTAATTCGAGACTATACCTCTTAAAAGAAGAGGAATGAAGACTACGTACGTAATAAAAACATATAAACTCGATAAATATCTAACATCCTTTAGCAATACAAGAATTTCATCGAGAACTAGTACACTCAGAATCTACTAAGCAAGTACATCACCATCATCAAGGACCAGAAAGGCATGCTAGAGGATATATAAAACTAAAGAGAATAGACCTATCATGAGTTGATTGAGAATTTGCTGAACCTTCATAACATTAAATGCTATAATTCGGAGAATGCCAATCTTAACTTGGCCAATAAGTTTAAGGATTCACTCGAAAGTATTTACATCAGTCAAGCCGTCAACGACAGCAGCAAAAAATATGTTAAGCAGGCCATTGAGAGATAGGATTCGATTAAAGTAATAAAGCGAAGAGAGAGGAACAATATTGAGGCTGAGTAATGCAATCTTCCACTAAAAATCAAACCTCTACTCGAGGACAACAAAGAGAACATCCAGGGCAACGGCAATAGAATGGAATCTGAAATTCTTAAGAACTAGTCAAAATGCTACAAAAACTAGATCCGTGAAAGATTTTCTTACAAAGACCCATCAAAGAAGAAATAGAACAGAGGTTCAGTGGATCATCGAGCCTAGATATAAAAAAAGTATTTTCGTTTATGATTAATAGCATGCCCGATTTATTTATTCCTATTGATGTACAAAGTTATAATTATAATTGGATTGTTGATAATTGGTCTATTACATGAACAGACAAAAGGGACAGAGATTCACATCCAAATCTGCGAAAAAATATAGCAATCATAGCAATCAGCACAGATAAGAGGAAGAAGTGCCGGAAAAGGAAACGCCTCAACTCGATAAGAAGACGCTATTGAAGATGAAATCGGATGATCAGATAACCAAGATGAAGGATTACTATAAGTAGATACTGGTGGAGCCGGAGACTCATGTAGATCAAAATATATTTAGTTTAAACATGTGGAAGTGATATTCATCTTTACGAAAGCCGATAATGTCAGGGTCGCAACTACTGCCATTCGTATCCTCGCCTAAATCTTCATCAGCACTGCTCCCCTATAGCCAGTGGATATGAAGCAAATCTAAGACAGGACATAAGTTAAAATCACGCGATAAGAGTACAGCGTGATCAAATTCTAGCAGTTGTTCGTCAACGAATACTAAAGATACCTAAAGATGCTGAAATAGCTCAACAGTAAACTGAGCGTGTCTGATTTCCAATCAGACGACTAAATGTTTCACGAATTCAAGAAGTGCATCTTGCAATGCGTGATTAAATGCTACAACTCTCTATGGAATTTCAATCATTTCAAACTACTCAACGACATCATGATTAAATTCATTAAACATGAAGAGTGCAAGCAGGTGTTACGTACATTTTTGAGTGACAAAAACATCGCAACTCTAAAGATAAAGGCAAAGATCGTCAACTCGATTGCGGTTATCCTCAAGTAAAGACCTGAGAAGACTTTACCTGACGACTTGATTAAAATAGTCAACGATACCTATATTAATACGCTGTATCTCAATAAAGATAGTGAGGCTTTGAAGTTCAAAAAGAAGAAATTGACCAAGAGATTGTACAAACAGCAGGAATTAGAAAAGAGGAAAGAGATGGCAGCTAAAGCCGAGAGAGGAACACTTTAACTCAAGAAAAAGATAAAGGATGAGAAGGTAAAGCAGAAGATGAAAGTAAGGGAATAAGTCAACAAGTAATTTGCGGAGGGGGAGGCCACAGTCAGCAACAAATAGCTGGTGCGTAACAACAGCGCCGTCCTCCAAGAGATCTTCTATATTTACTTTAAGATCCTCACTGAACAGATCAACTCTAAATTTATCCGAGACTGCCTTGAAGGAGTTCTTATCTTCGCTCACCTGATTAACATCGATCTGATCTCCAACCTGATTTCGCATCTCGATCGATCCAGTCAACATTTTAGAGAATTGTGGATAGGTAATAAGAATCAACATGTTCTGTAAAATCGGTTGCTGCTGGTGTTCACATCTGAAAGTTTGTTGAACGGACCGCTTTCTGTGTACAATATGGATGATCTTAAAGTAGCCTGCAACTTCTTCAAGATTCTGAGAGATGTGAACCAAAACAAAGTGGCTATCACAAGGTAGCACTTCAGACTCATCGCTATCACTCTGGATTAAGTTTTGCTGAAACGTCGTCAGCTTTCTCAATAGATCGTGGGTTCCTTTCTACGATAGATCAGTTTCTTGCTGCTTAAGCCCTAGATTCCTAAACTATATCTTTTGGAGTTGATTAGACAAGTGGCATCCGTACGATTAGTCTTATTTAGAAATATAACAAAGTGAATAGAATGTTTGAAGACGATAATGAAGGGTATGGACTTAATAGCTATAACGAGCACTGTGAAGATCCGCAATGCACAAACGCACTCAACACAGAAATTGGAACTAATCTTAAATAACTGGCAAAGAGTGCCACCAAAAAGGTAGATGACTGTTGATGTAGAAACTTCCTTCGTAGATTCCTGCCATCGTATAGAGACTACTGCGTCAAAACTTCAACAGAATCTAAAACTCCGTAACGATAGAGTAACTGCTAAACGGAGATCTTACCTACATTGAGTACAAAGCCTATTGATGATAAAATCTTTAAAAATAGTACTGTTAAATTATGTATAAATTTTATTATGGATCTAATATTGAATAGAATGACCATAATGATCGAGGTAAACTGCTTCTGTATTTGCTTGCTTTGATTATAATGACTAGGTTCAACTGTTAGGCTTTATAAACCCTCTAAAAAAGTATATCCTGATTATTATGATTATTTTATTCAATACTAAATCAAGAATGGAATTTGTCCTTAAATTATGAAATTGTTAGATTATCATCGTGCCAAATTGTTCACTCAATCATATGACTGCTCTATCAACGAGACTCCTCACATTATTTATAAGCTTCACACTATTTTCAGAATCCTTGAAGCATTTAGAGATTTGATCAATCTAAATGAGGATGGCTGCTATCTTGGGTCTCAACTCAAAGCTCGTTTCTTCAAAAGTTAGATTCACTATTTTCCTCCTCTTGACAACAATGTTTTAATAGAGGTCATACTTGGTTTCCGTTATTTTTTTAATTTGATTCAACAGAGATAGACTGATAAATATCGCTGAAATATCCGCCAACGACAATTTGGTCAAACTGATGCTCCTTAGATATTTGATGATAGCATCATAGCGAAAAGTACTCTAAAAACCTGTGATATCGTGTTTGGCAGCAATGGTTAAGGGGTACTCGCGGATTTATTTTAACAGCTTAATAGTTTACCTTTTAACAACCTTATTGCTGTATGAGTTTGGTTGGCTGATAGCTAAATTAGTCATTGTGAGTTGTATTTGATAGAGAGACGAAAGATAATCCTTTTTCAACGATTAGCGATCGGATTAAGATTATTTATTCAGCGAAGTAGTTTATAATTTGGATACTGTTTCGATGAAAGCCATGTGTCGTATGATTTGGATTGATTCCTCGTACTCCCCCTCTTTTTCGTTATAAACATCTGCAAAAAACTTTTAAAGCAGTGTCAATTTCAAAATTTAGTTAACTTTTTGTGAGTTACTCTTAGAAAGGAAACTTTTATCGAGATGATCGAATATATCGGTTAATATTTCGTTAATATTAATAATTTTCAGCAAATCCACCTTGCATTTCGATGACTAGATCAGCTCCCTCAGTTCAAATTGAATGCCGTAGGAGTAGAATTCACTTTTGTTGATTTACATCTTCTTATAGTCGACCAGTTTAGGGGTGGCAGGCATGATTGCTTTGATAGTTGCAAGGACGTCTTCAGCTAATTTGCCGATTTAATACAGGATGGAAAACTGACTGTAGGTCGAGATGTTTTTAAGGTGGTCGCGATAAATTATCCGCCAGTGTTATCCGATTTAATCAAAACTATTTTAGATTTGTTTGTCTATCTGCAACTTGCTTTTATTCTTCACCAGCTATTGGAGTTTTTATGAGAGTTGCTTTTGATCTGAAAGAGCCTTTCTCTTCTCGAAGCATTGAGATAGGATTGAGAGGTCGTTGACATAGTTGAAAAGCAAAGAATCAAACCCTTCCGGAAGTGCGTAGTATCTCTCCCCCTCATAGGCTTCTTAGAGCTGACTTAGTTTTTATGAATACAAATTTTTATCAAGTCCCTCATCAAAGGGCAAAGAAATGACGTGAGAATATTTGAGTCCTGCTTTAAGACTCTGCAACCCCTAAATGTTGTTTATTTTTTCTTCTGTTTCTATCTATTTGAGACTTTGGACTTGCTCAAGGTAATATTTAATCTCTTCCTGATAGATTTTAATTTAGTTGACATTATCTCGAATAAACTGGATCTGTTTCCAAGTCTCCCTCTTGGCGAGTTCGATAAAAAAGAATCGCTCTTTCTTCGTCTTTTAGTAGATATCACTCAGTCTGTATATTTTGTTAATGAAAGGCATCTGTCTGTCAGCCATGAATTTTTGAATGGACAGAATTATCTACTACTGATATCTTTGGAGTTATTTACTGGACTATTAATTCCTTGCACGAGTGTCGTAGTTGAGGCACTAGTTGTAGATAGTCGTAACTGTTTTTTTGTCCTTTTCAGTCGTGATGCCATTGACTTCGCTCTGATTTTTGACATCTAGAAAGGAGTTATATCTCTCGAATAAATATTGGATGTGCTTCTCTCTCTTTTTCCACTGCTCATAAAACGACTAAAAAGCAGTAAGACTCTAGATGAACTTAGCCTTTTTCAATGAGTAAAAGTACATGTTGATTTCGGCATTAACCCTCTTGAAATTTTATAAATTATTATCGTATATCTTGATATTCCTCTAAATTTCATCTGTTTTAGCCTCATCGAAACTCATCAAGCTGAATGCATCAACTTTATCCTTTTTGTTGTCAACCAGACTTTCAGAGTTCACGAGCAGGTTCTTATAGTTTTATAAGTTCATCAACTTCTGCTATGAGTCTGTTAGATCCTTTTCCTGCTATTTCATCTCCTCTATTTAGTTTGTCATCAGGCAGAGACAATCATAGATGATCTCGTACTTCAGATACTAAGATTAATTAACGTTGTTGTTGCGGATGAGGTCGGCCAGCATCTTGTCCACCTCATCCAATTGAAAAAGCATCAGGTAATGAATTTAGATCAGATTCTTGTGACTAATCTCATCGCTGAGACGCTGAATACAATATTCAAAGCTGTAATCCTTCCCGAAAATACTGCTGAGATAGTTTTTGTTCTGTTCTAAAAACAGTGATTCCCTCAAATTGTGTATGCATGAGTTGATTCTCTCGATCCTACCAGTTAGTTCCTGCTGGACTTCAGTAGTGGATTTGGTAAAATGGATCTGCATGGTCTGTTTATTGTAATTAGTCAGATTTGAGCATTTGAAGTAGTACTGGATCTAATTTTCGACCAGTTTTGATTGTCGAGTTTCGATGTAGAGTTACTGGAGATGCTTATAAAACTATTATCCTAGACTTTACTGATCTAATTATCTTACTTTGAAATCGTTGCAGATTTCATGAAGTAAATTCAGTTGCTTTCTCGTGAGTTACAAACAGTTCTCTTTCTTCTTTCTGTACTCTTCCTTGCTCTCGTTAAAATAGGATATGTTGGAGACCAATAGTTGAGCATCAGTAATCAGCTCATTTGCTCTTTTGGCAAAAGCGGTTGTATCTTTATCTCTGGCGTTGTCAGGCTGATAATCTTCAGAGTACGGGTCGTGTTTTGGCATATTCAATTCCCACTCTCCAAATATTTTTATCCTGTCCTTAGATGGATTCATTCAATTGATAAATTAATTTAAAATCTGTATCTGATTGAGGGATAACATAACTATGAATATTTATGGCATAATGGTAATCACTTAGTATTTTCTGTCATTTTCATATGAAGTAATATCTTTCAAAGGAATTATGTGGAATTAGTACGCCAAAAAAGTATCAGTCGGAATCAAAGAAAATCAAAAAAGATTATAACATGAAACTGTTTAACTTGGATCAATATGATGGATGCTTACGCTTAAATTATACGAATAGCAATGCTAGCCTTGTTGTAAACTATTTTACTTATGTTTAAGATGGCGTACTTCGAGAGGCACCATTTATGGACAGCATTATCACATATAAAATATATATCCAATTATAACTCAAAGATTGTTGGATAGGGATAGTTTATTCGACCATCAGCTTAATAAGTAGAACATCCTGAATATTTATTAATTGTATTTAAGATATTAATTAACAATCAGGGGAACCAATATTGCTCGATTGAGGCATGCCACACCTTGTGGCCACACATTAATGGAACGGTAACATTCCCACCGACTTGTTTCTCTAAGAATGTTCCATTAGCAAGTGTCCATCCTCCAAAAGGCACAAAATCATGATATGATTAATCTGAATTCACTTGTCCATTGGAGCCGTAGTTGGAATATGTAAGCATGGAGTTGGTCTCTGCTGCAAAATTATCACAACTGTTTCCAAAGAATTGCTGCCAAATATGGACTGTCGAAATTATATTCGGAGTCCAAGTACTACCAATATTGTGAACTGCTTTGGCAGCTTCTTTCAAAAAATTGCAGTTCTCTGAGTGACTATAGCGCGCCCAGGAACATTGAGGATTACTACTTGGCTCCACTTTAATATACAAAATACCATTAAATACAGCGTTTGAATTGCTCTGCCGGTCAATAAGTTCAGTCTTTATTAAATTGATTTAGGAAATAGCATTAAATCCGCGGCAAATTTCCATAGAGAGATCAGCTGAAAATCCAGCTGTAAAAGCATTTGCTAATGTCTGGAGAGCATATGGGTCTATCCCCGCTGGTGACTGAGAATTTTGATAAGCACGAATAATGACATTATGCACAGTATAAGGAATACTTCGAGCAAGGCATGTGAAGGCAGATGGAGTGAAAGGACCAGCAACTGCAAAGGTAAAACCACTATGAGAGGACCAAATCAGCAAGGCCACTAACAATAAAGCTGAGGTAACGTTCTTCATTCAGTAATTATTATTATAAAGCCTATTTTCTTCTCTTGGACTTATGGAACATTTACTAAAAGTCAAGTTCATTACACAATTATGATAATTTAGATGATATTCTTGCAAAGGAATGTCAAAGGCCATGATAGTGATAAGTTGGACCACTTGAATATTATATGTAATTCTATTCTGAGGTCGAACGGTAAAAAGTAAAAATGATAATTTTTAAGTTTCAATATTATATTTAAAGTGGAGGCTTCATAGAGTTAACTTTTCCTTGTGGGAGAGATTTCGTTTGCTCATTTTTTTAGAAAGGATAAACCTTCTAAAATGTCGATCAGTAAGAGTAAAAACAATCCAAGTGACTCCAAATTCATAAATGAAGCATAAATCTTCGGTATAAAGTGGATTTAAAAATCAAAACCAGTTTTATTTTTTTCAACTACCTTTTTACGAATTGTTCAAGGACAATTTTATTAAAATAGAGGCCAAAATCAATAAAAAAGAGATCATGAAACACATGGATTAAACTCATCACTAATCTCTTAGAAACATTGATCACGTCTGTTTTGTGAATTATCCAATGATAAAACAGTAAATTTCAACTTGAATAACTTGATCAGATATCGTTTTCAAGCAAAATGAAAATGAGGAAATATTTTCATAGCTGGGAAGATTGACAGAGAGTTGGTGATGTCCAATGAGTCAAGCTCTTATGTTTTCCGATTGTAAAATTTGTCAAGATTGACGGCCGAATGGGATTGTTTATTAAATAAATTATGTATTGAAAGAATTATGCTGGTTTAAAAGGCTTGATATATGTTAAACTCTTCTTCGCCTTTGCAGGTCTTTGTTTGTTTTTAAACTGTTTAAGTTGACCCTATTTAAGGCATCATGGTATGAGATTGCAAATTAAAGATTGACGTTTGAAGTAAATACTCAGCTCGTATCGTTAGTAGACTCAACTTTCCTGCAAGCATGGCTCTATATTAATCATTTGAATTGACCTTTAAATATTTCCTTCAAGTACGATCTATATCGTAAAGATAATGCATATAAATTGACTAATCATAAAGTTAACCCAACATCTTCACAGCCTAGGTTCTCAATCAGCACATTAATATGCAATTTTAATAACTTTAGCGAGCTATTAATCCTTTAAAAACCTATCACTCCAAATTTATTTTTGTATTTTTGTATAGTTTGGAACTCCCTTTAAACGGCAGAAGTAAATTTATAGTTTGATCTCCTTCAAATATCGGGAATCAGTGAATAAAATAAAATCTGATTTATAAATCGATGAAAATATGACAATAAGAATTTGATGATCTTCCTCTTCTCTGAGGAATAATGACCAGCTTATTGCAGATAAACTACATTTCAATTATTATAAATTAGATGACTGTAAAGGAATAGTTCATCATACCATCAGATTAATAATTAGTGTATTCTGAATAGTTATTAATATTTTTGGATGAGATGACGATGAATAATCAGGGGAACCAATATTGATCGATGAAGGCATGCCATGCCTTTTGGCCACACAGTAAGGGAACGGTAACATTTCCACCAACTTGTTTCTCTAAAACTCCTCCATTAGCAAGTGTCCATCCTCCAAAAGGCACAAAATCATCATATGATTAAACTGAATTGACTTGTCCATTAGAGTCGTAGTTGGCAAAGGTGAGCTACGATGATGTATCTGTTGCAAAAGTATCACAACTGTTTCCAAAGAATTGTTGCCAAATATGAGCTGTAGTAATGATATTAGGATTCCAAAGACTACCAAGATTCCTAACTGCACCAACAGCTTCTTTTAAGTAGTTGCAATTGTCTGAGTGGCTATAGCTCTCCCATGAACATTGTAAATTAATACTTGGTTGAACTTTAATATAGAACATACCATTAAATACGGCGTAGGGATCGCCTTGCGATGAAACAAGTTCACCTTCCACTAAATTTATTTGAGAAGTAGCATTGCCTCCTCGGCAAATTTCCACATAGAGATCAGCTGAAAATCCGGCCGTAAAAGCATTTACTAAGGTCGAGAAAGCATTTGGGTCTATACCTGCTGGCGACTGAGAGTTTTGATAAGCACGAATGATGACATTATACACCGAACCAGGCACATTCAAAGCTAGGCATTTGAAGGCAGATGGACTGAAAGGACCAACAACTGCTAAAGTATAAGCACTCTGAGATGACCAGATTAGTAATCCCACTAACAATAGAACTGAGTTAAAGTTCCTCATTCAGTAATTATTATAAAGCCTATTTTGTTGAATGTACTTAGGGAGCATTTGCTAAACAACAGTTATATTACAAAATTATGATCATTTTGATTGTATTGTGCCAAAGGAATGCCAAAGATCATAAAAATGTTTGGCCATCCAAAAAATTATATGAAATTCCCTTATGAAGGCCAACACTGAAAAGTAAAAATGATAATCTTTAAGTTTTAATCTTATATTTGAGTGGGGGGCATCATAGAGTATTTCTTTCCTTGGTGGAAGAGATTTCTTTTCTCAATTTTTTGAGAAAATAAAACTTGTAAGAATGACAATCAGTAAGAGTAAAAACAATTCAAATGACTCCAAATTCATAAATTAAGCATAAGTCGTCGGCCTAAAGCGAATTCAGGAAGCAAAAACAAGTTTGGCTTTTTTAACAATCAATTCCACGAATTGTTTAGTACAATTTTATTAAAATATAGGCCAAAATTAATAAAAAACAGATAACAAATGACAAGTAATAAAGCCGTCACACTAATCTCTCATAGACATTAATTTCAATAGTTCTGTGGATAATAGAATGACAAAACCTCAAATTCCAATTTTAATAACTTGATCCGGCATCATTCTCAAAATAAATAAAAATGACAGGCTAATTTTCATAGCTTTGAAGATTAGCAGAGAGTTAATGATGTTCAAGTAGTCGAGGACTTATATTTCATGTTTAAAAATTTGCCAAGTTCAACGACCGAATGCAACTTTTTTAAATAAATTTTGTATTGAAAATCTTTTGCTGATTAAAGGGCTTGATATATGTTAAACTCTTCTTCGGCTTTGGAGGTCCTTTGTTTGTTTTTAGACTGATTGAGTATGCACTATTTCATGAGTCTGACATGGGATGGCAGATAGAAGATTGAGGCGTGAATGCATAAATAGACTGATCATAAAGTTAACCCGGCATCCCAGCATATGGCTCCAATCAGAACATTTTTATGTAGTTTTTGATTCTTTTAATCAGACCATTATCCCTTTAAAAACACTATCATCCAATCGTATATTTTTCTATTTTTGTATAGTTTGGAATTCAGGAGTAAGTTTATAGTTTTAATTTCCTTCAAGATTCAAGAAATCAATGAATAAAAAAGATGAAAATGGTTCAGCTTTAATCATCTTAAATAGATGCAAATATGACAAACAAGATCAGAATTTAATGATCTTTCTGCTTTCAAATGCCACCATACTCTGTTTAAGAAGCTGATTCTCGTGCTTCTTATGGTCGAAACCGCAGCTATGGTTTTAGGGCAGACGGTGAGAATTGCAAAATATGTAACCGCACTTGCATTCTATTCCCAGTAGACCTATTTTTTTACTGCAATCAAAGCATCTATTTTTATCCTTTTGGTCCTTCCCCTTCTTCATGGGTTCCACGCAGGATTCGTCCATTTATTCTTGATAGTCGCAATCTTCTTCATCTGGACTGAGGGGAGGTATCGCTTTTTACATTGAGAGCTCATGCCTCTATTACTTTTTAACTTTCTCTTCTTGTCTGAATCGAAAAGTAGTTACTTATAGCATGTCGAACACAACCCATCAAAGGATTGATACCCATAGAATTGACTGCATTCCCTGCACATGATTGTACTTTTCTTTGACCTATCTTCTTCGAGGCTCATTGATAAATTTATTTTAGAAATACTTAAAATGATCTATTCTAATTTGTAATCCTGCAATTAAAAGGTAACAATTATATCATGAAGTATTTGAAATAAAAAAGATGGGGTTGGGGTTGGGGTTGGGGTTGGGGTT
>Ga0302185_10001432_pt1 | contig 16798 bp, 16 predicted proteins | sample II_Bog_E1_1_FD_200231 | JGI IMG/M metagenome (GOLD analysis project Ga0302185, IMG submission 200231) | Peat permafrost microbial communities from Stordalen Mire near Abisko, Sweden - II_Bog_E1_2 | ecosystem: Environmental > Terrestrial > Soil > Wetlands > Peat | place: Sweden: Abisko... | reverse complement strand
AAAAGACGAAAACAGCGGGCGATAACTACAAACCGGAAGTATCGGTCACAACGTCAACCGAAAACGGGCAAATCATTATTAAAGTTAAGGACAACGGCGTGGGCATTCCCGATACGATAAAAGATAAAATCATGCAGCCATTTTTTACCACAAAACCAACGGGTGAAGGGACTGGCCTGGGGCTCTCCCTAACTTATGATATGGTAGTAAAGGGGCATGGGGGCAGTATACAGGTTAATAGTGTTGAAGGCGAGGGTTCGGAGTTTACCATTCATTTACCTTTAAAAACCAACTCACAATGAAAAAAATATTGCCTGGCATCTTTTTTTTGATCCCGCTTATTGCTTTTGGTTCATTAAAAACCGATTCGGTGGTAAATTTAAATAAAATCCCAAAAGATGGCGTTTTATTGGATAAAGGTTGGAAATTTCATACAGGCGATAACCCGGATTGGGCAAAACCAGGGTTCGACGACACTAAATGGGATACTATTGACCCCGCTAAAGATATATACTACTTGCCACGAGTTAAAGAAGCCGGAATAAGTTGGTTTAGGCTAAAGCTGCAGGTTGACCCTTCATTATTCAATAAAACTATTGGAATGATTATTTACCAAACAGGTGCATCGGATGTTTACCTCAACGGCAAACTGATTTACCATTTTGGTAAAATTGATGGTAGGGATAAAAAAAGAACAGTCCGCACCTATGGCCTTCCGTTATCGCTGAAGTTTGATGCAAAATCTGTACAGGAAATTACCGCACGTTTTTATTACAATAAAAGCGATTTTATTATTAATTACCTCACCCCTAATTACGCTTTTAAGGTAGTTTTAAAAAATGTTAACGATATGCTTGGGCATGCATTATCAGAATCAAACAGTTACATACTACAGGATATTTTGTTAATTGCATTGTATATTTTGCTGGCAGTTACCAGTCTTTTTCTTTATTTTTCTCATAGGTTTCAACTGGCATATTTGTACATTGGACTTTACTGTTTAGGCTCAATCGTTTCCGCTTTTTTTCGGATTGTTACATATTCAATACCAACCATAGCCGTATCGGCGGCATCGGCATGTTACCTTTTTTCCCACATTGTTTCAGTATGTACGGTATACACGTTTTTTTTTGGTATGTACCGATTATTTAACCAGAAGAAAAGTTATTTTTATTACTTTATGGTTTTATACGCCATAGCCAGTATCCCGGTTTTTCTATTTTTTTACCCCTGGAGTAATATTTTTGCCCTATCTTTTACAATACTTATAGCTATAGATGGTTTAATAGTTCAGGCGCGGGCAATAAGAGAAGGCCATACCAGTGCGTGGATATTGCTCCTCACGCTCTTAGTTTTTTTGCTGATGTTTATAGGTTTTATACTTATTTCACTGGCGGGGGATTTATCATTCGGCTTAAATGTCGCGGCAGCTTCCCTGTTTGTAATACCTATTGGGTTATGCATTTTTTTAGCTAACGAATTTGCCCGCACGGGGCGGTCTTTGCAGCTCAGGATATTTGAAGTACAGCGGCTTTCGCAAAAGAGTATTCTCCAGGAACAGGAAAAACAGCAAATCCTGGTATCGCAAAACGAGCGGTTAGAACAACAGGTAACCGAGCGTACAGCCGAGCTCAACCAATCCTTAACCCATTTAAAAGCCACCCAAACCCAACTCATCCAATCCGAAAAAATGGCTTCATTGGGTGAACTGACTGCGGGTATTGCCCATGAGATACAAAACCCCTTAAACTTCGTGAATAATTTTTCGGAAGTAAATACGGAGTTGATTAGTGAATTAAAACTAGAAGCCGACAAGGGCGACCTGCAAGAAATCAAAGCAATCGCAGTTGACATAGAAGAAAACTCTAAGAAAATAAATATCCATGGCAACCGTGCGGCTGCCATAGTTAAAGGCATGCTGGAACATTCCCGCGCAAGCACAGGCAAAAAAGAGTTGACCGATATTAACGCTTTGGCTGATGAATACCTACGCCTCTCCTACCATGGCTTGCGGGCAAAAGACAAAAGTTTTAATGCTGAAACGGTGACTGATTTTGATGTTGAATTACATAAAATTAACGTCATTCCCCAGGATATAGGCAGGGTGTTGCTCAACTTGTTTAACAACGCTTTTTACGCAGTGAACCAAAAAGCAAAAACCGCTGGTGCGGATTATAAGCCGGAAGTATCGGTGACCACTTCCCATGAAAATGATAAAGTTACTATAGTAGTAAAAGACAACGGTGTTGGTATTCCCGATACGATCAAAGAAAAGATTATGCAGCCATTTTTTACAACGAAACCTACGGGAGAAGGTACAGGTTTAGGTTTATCTTTAACCTATGATCTGGTGGTGAAAGGGCATGGGGGAAGCATAACAGTTAATAGTGTTGAGGGTGAGGGTTCGGATTTTATCGTTACTTTGCCTGTTAATTGAGCAACAAATTATAGACTTACCGGTTTTTTTTCCTGATTACATTATCCAACGCAAATCTACCACCGCCCCAATAAATAAACAGGACTGCAAACAGGCAAAAAGATAAAGTAATAGTTCCGTAAACGTCCCAGCCTATTCCTAAATTGGCATGTAAAGTTGCAACAAGCATGGTAATGCAAACAAATAACGCGCTGACACGGGTAAACAGCCCAAGCATTACAAAAAGACCGCCAAAAAACTCTGACCCTTTTGCCAGGCATGCCATAAATACCGGGAATGGAAAATGAAGCCCTTTACCAAACCAGTCTATAATGATCTTCCGTTCCTCTTCCGAAGTAAGAATTTGAAAAAAGACGAAGCCACTTTTCATCATAAAATACCCAAACCAAATGCGGAGGATAAGCAGGATAATATCCCAAAGAATGGGGAACTTAGTAGTTGGGTTCATAATTTATATAAAATTAATATTTTTCTTCTTTATCTTTCAAGACTGTCATTTAATTCATCATTCCGCAATAAAAATGAGCAAATTATCAGGGCTAACAGTTGTATTTTTGTTTTTTTCACTTTGTACGATTACCCAGCTGCGAGCCCAGCAAAAAGCCACGCGTTTTCACGTTATCGCTCTCTACGAAAACGGCGGTCATCACATTGAATATTCAAAAGTGGCTAAAGTCTGGCTGGACAAACTGGCTGCCGACAGCGATTTTTCAATCGATTATATTCAAAATACAGACTTGATCGACTCCGCTTTTTTGAGCAAATATCAATTATTTATCCAGCTTGATTATCCTCCTTATGCCTGGAAAGAAAAAGCCGTAACCGCGTTCCAAAACTATATTACCCAGGGCAGGGGCGGCTGGGTTGGTTTTCACCATGCGACCCTGCTTGGCGAATTTGATGGTTACCCGATGTGGAACTGGTTTTCGGTATTTATGGGAAACATTATCTATAAAAACTATATCCCCGGTTTTGCAAAAGCAAAAGTTAATGTTGAGGATGCCAATCATCCTATTATGAAAGGCGTCCCTTCATCATTTATGGTGGAGAAAGAAGAATGGTATACCTATAATATAAGCCCCCGTGCAAATGTGCATGTTATGGCCAGTGTGGATGAGTCGACCTATGTACCCAATTCAGATATTAAAATGGGCGACCACCCCGTTATATGGACAAACCTTAGTTTCCCGGCAAGGAATGTGTATATATTTATGGGGCATTCCCCGGTTTTGTTTGAAAGCGAGGATTATAAGACAATTTTTCGTAACGCGATATTTTGGGCTGCGGGAAAATCACAATAAATTTTGCATACCTTTTTTAAATATTATTTTTATTTTTAAAAAAAATTGTGTTGAGTATCTAATATCCTTAAATAATTGTCACCTAACCTAAAATCAGCTATGGAGAATTTAGATTTCCGGAAATGGGCTACAGTTGGTATTGTCCTAACCGGAATAGCAACATTTGTCGAAGTTGTTGCTTTAGAAAAAACCTACTATAAAATTGGTGCGGCAATTCTTGCAGTTGGTGTCATCATTTATGCTCTTGTTGTTCGAAAAAGAAGTAACCCACTACCTCTCATGCCTGAATTTATAGATAACAAAATTATGGTGAGACCAATTATTACACCTGCCGAATTCGAAGAATTGGATAAACTCTATCATCATTGTTTTGGTTCATCAAGTGTACCGACGGAAGTTTTAAGAAGTTGGTGGAATGCAAATCCAAAAGGACTAATTGGTTTATTAAGATGCGGGGAAATTGTCGGCGGCGTAAGTATTTGGTCCATTGATGATTTAACCTACGAAAAAATAATAAATGGTTTTATTAAAGAACGGGAAATTTTGTATTCAAATATTGTAAACAATAAATGCGATAAGTTTTATGTGTCTGAAATAGCCATAAAAAGCAAGGAAAGAACAATGGAAAATCTTCTGGAGCTATTACAGGGAGTTATTGCACATCTGCTCGAAGTAAGCTGTTACCCGGTTTCTATTCTTGCATTGGGTTACTCATATGAAGGCATCAATTTAATGAAAAGATTTGGCTTTATAAAACAATTAAATGCTGATAAAACCGCCGATAAACAACCTTTGTTTAACTTGAAAATTGATAATGAACAATCGTTGAAACTTTTAGCAAATGAAGCTTTAAAGTTAAAAGCAGATAAATTAAACGCAAGGCGTTTGCAGGCTGCAGGTTAGTTTGGCTTTCTGTTATTCCGCGAATTTTTCCAAACGATAAATTGCCAGATTATCTCTGCGCTGAAAAGCACTAAAATTGCAAAAATTGCAGCCCAGGCGGCCTGTTTAGTTGACGCAAAGGCTCCGGCTAAAGCTACAAAATATACGGTTACGGGCAATAAAGTAATGACACAAAGTCCGGTAACATTTAATGGAATTTTAAATGGCCGTTCCACTTCCGGTGAGCGGATCCTCAGCTTAATTAGCGATACATACTCCAAAGACAAACCAGCCCCGTAAATCGTAACATCGATAATGAGCAATTCAGTAAACGACCATAGTATCATAAAACTTACTACAATGGAGCAGACAATAATGGAAATATAAGGAGTTTTAAACCGGGAATGAAGCCTGTTTAATCTTGTTGGCAATAGGTCATCGTCGGCCATAACCTTCGGTACCCGCGAAATAGAAAGTAATACTGCCGCATAAATACCCAGGCTGCTTGCCATACCTGCGAATGCGATAAATGCCCCTAACCATTGGCCGCCAATCATTGTCCCTACTGCCGGGAAACCTTTATTTTGTAAATCATCGGGGCTTATCCCTGATTGCCTTGAAACAAAAATTATTAAAAAATAAAGAACAATAACGAGGGCGAACGCGATAAAAATAGAGAACAGGTATGATTTTACAGGTTTTTCAACTTCTTCGGCATAGGTAGTAACGTTGTCCCAGCCCAGGCAATTCCACATTACGGTATACAATGCCATGCCTAACGAAGAAAATGGTAAACCTTTTATCGAAGGCGACACAAGGACGATATCTCTGGAATGATGATAAAAGAAAATAATGAACAATATAATAAACGGCGCAAAAACAACAGCCCCTAAAAATAGAGAAGTTTTGCCAACAGGCACAATTCCTAAAATATTCAGCCCTGCCGATGCCCATATAACACACAGGCATATAGGTATCCTTAATGCTAATAAGGATGGGAAAAAGAAGGAAGCATAAAGTACAAATAATCCCGGGTAAATGGCCAGGTCTACAAAAGTATATAGCCATGTCCACCAACCTTCGTAAAATCCCCAGCGTGTCCCTAAAGCATGTTTCACCCATTTATAATACCCGCCCTCAACAGGCATCATGCTGTTTAATTCCAAAACTGTAAAAATAGCGGGCACATCCCATAATAAAGGTGTTATTAACAGTATCATCAATGCCCCATGCGCCCCGGCAAAATTCAGGAGGGGTTCTAAGCCATAAGGGCCACCGGAAACCGTAAAGAATATAATTGCTATTAGTTGTACCGGCCTGATTTTTTTTAATAACACGTTTGATGCCATAAGCCATAAATTTATAATTTATCCCATTACAAGCGAATTCATTTTTATTAAAATAGACCTCTGTGTTAAAATCCGCTGTTACTATCTGCATTACAGTGGCTTTAGCCATAAACAACATGGTTTTGAAACTTCAGAAAAAGCTATAATTGGTTTTATTGCTATGGAAACGAAACTATTACTATAATTTATTGTAACTTTATTTAGCCAAGTAATCTAAATAGCGGTTTATCGGGTATTGCATTAATATAAAGTTAAGCTGATATTAACTTTATATAGCATCTGGTAAAAGCCAAAACCTAATTTGTAGTTTTAAATTTTTATAAATTTATGTCGTCGAAATGAGGGAAAAGATATTGTTTATTACTGGTTCTATAAATCAAACCTCTCAGATGCACGAAATTTCGAAGCACTTGAGGGAATATGATTGCTGGTTTAGCCAATTATTTCCGGATACCGTGTTTCTAAAGGCGGTATTAAAGCTTACGCCTTTAGCCGATGGAACTGTACTGGCACCGCATTTTAAAATCAAGTCTGAAAGTTATTTAAGGCAGTATGGACTAAAAATTGATTATGAAGGGAATAAAAACAAATATGACCTTGTAGTTTTCTGTACGGATATGGTTGTGGCCGAAAAGTTTAAACAAACTAAATCCATTTGGGTGCAGGAAGGAATGATTGATAAACGCACGGTTTTAACCGATCTCGTAAAAACGCTTGGCTTACCGCCTTATTTCAGCGGCGATACGTCACTGAATGGCTCAACCAATGTTTGCGATATATATTGTGTAGCCTCTCAAGGTTATAAAAATTATTTCTCAAAATACGGGACAGACCCTGCGAAGCTCATAGTAACCGGTATACCTAATTACGACAACCAGCGGCAGTTTCTCAATAACGACTTTCCTTTTCATAATTATGTTATGGTTGCTACTACCGACATGCGGGAAACATATCGCTTTGAAAACAGGCCTTCGTTTATTAAAAGAGCAGTAAAAATAGCTGCCGGTCGACAAATGCTGTTCAAACTACATCCCAATGAGCGGGTTGACCGGGCAGAAGCGGAGATAAAAAAATATGCGCCCGCAGGAACTTTAATATACAATTGCGGTAATACCAATCACATGATTGCCAATTGCAGCGAGTTGATCACACAATATTCAACAGTAGTTTATACTGGTATTGCCCTGGGTAAAAAAGTGCATTCCTATTTTGATATAGAGGAACTAAAACGGTTGGCGCCAATCCAAAATGGAGGTATCTCGGCAAAAAACATTGCCCGAATATGCAACAGCTATATTAAATTTGCAGGAAAAAAAGAAGACTTTTTAGGTCAGTTTACTTTACAGCCCGAGGCTTTGAAATATCTGGAAATGCAATATGCCTGATGCGGTAAAAGTATAAATATATTTATGGCAGATAAAACGATAATAGTTGTACAGGCCAGAATGTCCTCGAGCCGTTTGGCCGGAAAGGTAATGATGCCTGTTTTAGGTGAGAGCCTTTTATACCGCATGGTTGAGCGCCTGCGGATGGTGAACCATAAAGTACAAGTTGTAATTGCAGCCCCTGCAGGTTCCGCCGATGATATTATTGAGGCTGAAGCAACAAGAATGGGCGTTGTTTGCTACAGGGGAGATCTGAACAATGTTTTAGACCGCCATTACCAGGCCGCAAAACTGTTTGGAGCGACAACTGTTCTCAAAATCCCTTCAGATTGCCCGCTTATTGACCCCCGTATTATTGACTCGGTCCTTGATTTTTATTTTGAGGAACCCGGTAAATATGACTATGTAAGCAACCTGCACCCGGCTACATTTCCGGATGGAAACGATGTTGAGATAATGACAATGGATTGTCTTGAAAAAACGTGGAAAGAGGCTCTAAAACAATTAGAACTGGAACATACAACACCCTATATTTGGGAAAATCCGGAAAAATTCAGCATCGGAAATGTGCTTTGGCAATCCGGTAAAGACTACTCCATGTCTCACCGTTTTACCATTGATTATGAAGCCGATTATCTTTTTATAAAAAGGGTATTTGAAGAATTATATCCCCGAAAGGCTAATTTTTCATGTGACGATATTTTGAAACTACTGGATGAAAAGCCCGAAATTTACCAGATTAATTCAAAATACGCAGGTGTAAACTGGTACCGGAACCATCTTGATGAGTTGAAAACTATTTCCACTGAACAAACAAAAGTGACTTTTGGCTAACATTATATACCTTTGCGGTTCCTAACTTTGAAAATTTTAAATTATTGATTAATGCAAAGCGTAATAACACAGTTTCCCGGGCTTGAAGCGAAAGCTTTAAAGGTAAGGGAGCATATTATAAAAATGTCAACCGATGGCGGTTGCTTTGTAGGCGCATCGCTATCAGCCGCCGACCTGATCGTCTATTTGTATTCAGAATTTTTGAACGTTAACGCGGACAATCTTGATGACCCCAACCGCGATTATCTTTTCCTTTCAAAAGGGCACGATGTGCCTGCATTATACGGTACATTTGCAGAATCGGGCTTATTAGAAAAAGGCCGGCTAAGAAATCACCTGTCCACAACCGACCATATTTACTGGCACCCTAATACACATATTCCGGGTATTGAATTTCACTCCGGCTCCCTGGGGCATTTGCCATCAGTAGCGATTGGGGTTGCACTGGACATAAAAATCACAGGTGGAAAAAACAAAGTGGTTTGCATCATGGGTGACGGGGAGCTAAACGAAGGCACGTGCTGGGAGGCCGTTTTAGTAGCTAATGCATACAAATTAGATAATCTGATATTTGTAATAGACCGCAACCAGTTCCAGGCTAATGTGGCTACCGAAGATTTGATACCGCTTGAACCATTGCACGATAAATTTACAGCTTTCGGTGCAGCTGTTAAACGGATAAACGGGCATAGCTTTGAAGCTTTAAACGAAGCATTTTCTGCATACCCATTTCAAACCGGTAAATTGAATGTAGTGATAGCCGACACCGTTCGCGGAAAAGGGCTGCCAAGTATTGAACGCCGTGCCGACAGGTGGTTTTGCAATTTCAATGCCACTGAAGTTGAAGACCTGCTTAAAGAATTGCACGGCGAACACATAACTCAATTAACATCAGAAACTTTAGTGGTCAGATAAGATATGACATACGAAGAATTACTCACAGAAACCGCTTTATCAGACGAAAGATTTATCGTTATGACCGCGGAGAACCGTGCTTTAGTACGGAATATTCCCGGTAAATTAGGGAACCGGTTTATTGATACAGGTATAACCGAGCAAACTATGATTGGTGCTGCAGCAGGGCTTTCACTTCGCGGTCGTATTCCGGTTGTTCATGCCCTGGCATCATTTTTAACAATGCGGGCTTTTGAATTTGTTCGTACTGACGCCGGTATCCCAAACCTGCCTGTAAAATTAAGCAGTTTTATTCCAGGCTTTTTGTCAGACGGCAATGGACCTACGCACCAGGCTGTTGAAGATATTTCTTTAATGCGGGGTATCCCAAACATGACCGTTTTTGCCCCGGCCGACGAACAGGACCTGGTAGAAATGCTGCCGCAAATATGGAACCATCCGGGCCCATCATATGTGCGCATAAATACACGCAAAACGGAATATCAGCACAGTCCTTTTAAATGGGGAAAAGCTGAGGTTATTTCTAAAGGAGAGGATGTTACAATATTAACCTATGGCCTGTTGTTTGAACAGGCGCTAATAGCTGTGGAGATACTTAAAAACGAAGGATTGAAAGTTGGTTTAATTAATCTGCGCAGCCTTAAACCGGTTGACGAACAAGCAATTATTGAAGCCACCCAAAGCAGCGGCCTTACTGTAACACTTGAAGATCATTTCCTCACTGGAGGCTTATACAGCATTGTTGCCGAAGTACTTTTAAAAAACCAGCTAACAGCAAAAGTTTTACCTTTCGCCTTAAACGAAAAATGGTTTAAACCATCATTATTACCAAATGTATTGGAGTATGAGGGTTTTACAGGTAAACAAATAGCCGAAAAAATATTAGGGTATACCACGAATAACGTGCAACCTGAAATATCAATACCGCAATTTTCTGAATAATAATTTATATAGCAACTTTTCTTATGCCAAATAGTATAAAATTCAACGCTGACTACCCGGTAATAACCAAATCAAACGAGTTATACGAACGCGCTTTAAAAGTGCAGAAACCGGTTACTCAAACACTTGCTAAAGGGCCCGGACAGTTCACCAAAGGTGTTGCGCCTAAATATTTGCAAAAAGGCAAAGGTTCACACGTATGGGACGTGGACGGAAACGAATACATAGATTTTAATTCGGCAATTGGCCCTATTTCCCTGGGATACGCCTATCCGGTTGTTGACGAAGCTATAAAAAAGCAGTTGGAAGAGGGCATTACTTTTTCTTTGATGCACCCGCTTGAAGTAGAATTATCTGAATTAATACAAGAAGTTGTACCCAATGCCGAGGCGGTAAAAATTTCTAAAACAGGTGCTGACGTTTGTTCTGCCGCCGTACGTGTTGCCCGCGCATTCACGAAAAGGGAAAAAATATTTTGCTGCGGTTATCATGGCTGGCACGATTGGTATATTGGGATCACAAGCCGTAACGCGGGAATACCTGAGGCCATACAAAATTTGACTTATACGTTTGAGTATAATGATATTGAAGCCATAAAAGCGGCACTTGACGAAACAGTGGCAGCATTGATTCTTGAGCCTTTTATTTTCGAAGCCCCAAAACCCGGCTTCCTTAAACAACTTGCAGAAGTTTGCAGAGAGAACGGCACGCTGTTAATATTTGATGAAATGTGGACCGGATTCCGCATCGCAATCGGCGGTGCCCAGGAATATTTTGACGTTAAACCTGACCTTGCTGTTTATTCAAAAGCCTGTGCCAATGGCATGCCGATAGCCCTGCTTACTGGTCGTGCTGATGTAATGGAGTTGTTTAATTCAGAGGTTTTCAGCTATACCACTTTTGGCGGCGAGGCATTATCGCTGGCTGCCTGCATAGCGACTATCAATGAACTGCGTGATAAAAATGTGCCTCAATACCTCGACGAAAAAGGGGGACTAATGAAGGACGGTTACAATAAAATAGCAATTGAGACAGGTATGGACATTTATACCCGCTGCATTGGCTATAACTGCCGTTCCATGGTTACTTTTACTCCTGAAGCCGGAAACGGGCTCGAAGTAAAAACTTTGATGCAACAGGAAATGATAAAACGCGGTGTGCTTTGGGCCGGTTTTCATAATATGTGCTTCAGCCACAGCGATGAAGATATAGCTTATACACTTTCGGCTTACCGCGACGTTATGCCGATAATGAAAGAAGCGATTCTGAGCGGCAACATTAAACAGTATTTAAAGGGTGAAGTGCTTGAGGCGGTTTTCCGCAAGGTGAGCAATTATAATATTAAACCTAAAGCGGTATAAAATAGTTCATTGGTCCGCTGGTTCATTAGCTTATTGGGTAGTTTTATGATTGAACAAATTAAATACTGACCTAATGAACCAGTGAACTAATGAACCAGTGAACTAATGACTAATAACCAATGACTGATATTTTTTCGTTAAAAAACAAAACTGCTATTGTTACCGGTGCATTAGGCTTGCTGGGTAAAAAACATTGTGAAGCGCTTGCGCAGGCGGGTGCTAATGTGGTGGTTGCCGACATAAATAAAGATGAAGCTGAACAGTTTGCTAAAATTTTAGGGGAGAAGCACATCGGCCTCAAAGTGGATGTAACCAGTGAAGATTCATTAAAAGCTGCCAGGGACAAGATATTATCCGTTTACGGATCTATTGATGTATTGGTGAACAATGCCGCGATCAATGATATGTTCGAAAATCCGGGTTTGGCTAAAGAACTTTCAGCATTTGAAAACTATCCGCTTGACGCGTTTAAGAAATCGCTTGATGTAAATGTTACCGGCGTATTTCTGGCGTCCCAGGTCTTTGGCTCAATTATGGCAGAGCATGGTAGCGGCAGTATCATCAACATTGCTTCTACTTATGGCGTAGTTGGCCCTGATCAATCTATTTACCGGAATGAATGCGGCGAACAGACGTTTTATAAATCAGCCGTTTATCCGGTAACGAAAGGTGCGGTTGTGAATTTTACACGTTTTTTAGCAGCATACTGGGGACATAAGGGCGTTCGTGTTAATACACTTTCACCGGGTGGCGTGGAAAACCATCAGAATGAATTTTTTATTCAAAATTATTCGGCTAAAACGTTACTTGGGCGCATGGCCCAGCCAGCTGATTACCAGGGAGCGCTGATATTTTTAGCGAGTGAAGCATCTGCATACATGACAGGGGCTAACCTGATGGTTGACGGAGGTTGGACAGCAATATAAACGGAATTTGAATTTTGATTAATAACATGTTAAATAATAAACTCGCCCGCATTAAGCTTGTGTTGACGGATTGTGACGGAGTATTAACAGACGGCGGTGTTTATTATGGAGAAGCCGGCGAATATTTGAAAAAATTTAATATCAGGGATGGAATGGGCGTTGAGCGCCTACGAAATTTAGCTGATGTTGAAACTGGAATAATTACCGGCGAGCATTCGCAATCCTTGATTAAGAGGGCGGAAAAATTAAAAATTAAGGAATTGCATTTAGGCGCCAAAGATAAACCAACTGTTTTAACAGAGATTTTAAGCAGGCTAAATATTAAGGCAGAAGAAGTAGCTTATATAGGCGATGATACCAATGATCTTGAAATTATCAAGCTTTGCGGTTTTTCGGCCTGTCCATCAAATGCTATTTCTTTTGTTAAAGCAGCCGTTGATTTTGTTTGTGAAGCAAAGGGCGGAGAAGGATGTTTTAGAGAATTAGCAGAATTGATTATATTATCACATTTAGAATTAAAAAAAAGGTATTATGTCGAATAAAACCATTACTTTAAGTTCAGGGCATAAAATTGGCTCTGGCGAACCCTGTTATATTATTGCAGAGATAGGTATTAACCATAATGGTTCCCTCGACCTGGCAAAAAAACTGATTGACGAGGCCGTTGCCGCAAAAGCTACAGCCGTTAAATTTCAGAAAAGAACTCCGGAAATATGTGTGCCAAAGGATCAGTGGGATATTATGCGTGATACGCCGTGGGGCCGCATGTCATATATCGATTATAAGCGCAAAACCGAATTTGGTGTTGTCGAATACGCTACTATCGATCAATATTGCAAAAAACTGGATATTGATTGGTTTGTGTCTACCTGGGATGTTGACGCAGTAGATTTTATGGAACAATTTGATACGCCACTTTACAAACTGGCTTCAGCTTCCTTGACTGATTTTCCGCTTATAAAACGCATTTTATTGACAGGGAGGCCATTAATGCTTTCCACAGGAATGTCTACTACAAAAGAAATCGACGATGCTGTAAACCTCGTAAAGTCATTTGATGAGCACTATCCATTATTAATAGCGCATTCTACATCAGCCTATCCCTGCAAGCCTGAAGAGCTTAATCTTAAGATGATACAAACGCTCAGCGCTAAATATCCGGGAACGCCCATCGGTTATTCAGGGCACGAAACCGGTCTTGCCACTACAGTAGCAGCTGTTTCATTAGGGGCAACTTTTGTAGAGCGCCACTTTACACTTGACCGCGCCATGTGGGGCTCAGACCATGCTGCTTCCGTTGAACCTCAGGGTTTTCAACGCCTCGTGCGCGATATCCGTGATGTGGAAACAGCGACCGGAGATGGAATTAAAAAAGTTTATGAATCTGAACTAGGCCCAATGAAAAGATTGAGGGTCAATATCAGTGATGAATATAAGGTGAAGTCTGAAGTCCCAAGTCTGAAGTCTTAAGTCAATAGTATGGTGAATAATGATCTTAGTCATTTAATACTTGCCGGAAAATTGTGAATTTCGACCTTGAGTTTAAGCTTAAGACTAAAGGCTTAAAAAATGAGTTCTTTTAGAGATTTGCTCTATCAATGGAATTTTTTTTTCTGACAAAAAGTTTTCCAAAAGAAGAAACATACAGTCTTATCGATCAAATCAGACGATCTTCAAGATCTGTTTTTACGTCTATTGCAGAAGCTTATAAAAAACGAAGGTATCCAAATCATTTTGTAAGTAAGCTCACAGATGCAGACATGGAAAATGGCGAGACACAGGCGTGGCTTGATGCCTCATTGGCATGTAATTATATTTCAAATGAAAAACATTTTGAGTTAAACAAACAAAGCGAAGAACTATCATACTTGTTACTCTATATGATTAACAATCCTGAAAAATTCAAATAGTTAAATAAATATATATTAAGAATATTGTAGTTGGATTTTTAAAATAGGAGTTATTAGGTTTAATGCTAAAACCAACCATCCTGACTTAAGACTTCCGACTAAGGACTTAAGACTTAAAATATGACATTAGTTGAAAAAACTACCATAATCCTCTTTACCTGGATAGCTTTTATTATTGTTTGGGAACGTATTGCCCCTTACCGCAAGGGTGTACCTTTTTTTAGGGAAGGATTTTGGATTGATTTGGTCTGGTATACGTTAATACAAAGTTATTTTCTAAAAATCTTAATTTTTGATTACCTTATTGGTCCGGTTCAGCATCATTATGGGTGGAACGGTATAAAATTTTTTCAAGACATGTCTTTAACCGGGCAGGTTTTGTTTTTTGTTATTACGCATGACCTGTATATCTATTTATTTCACCGTTTTCAACATGCGAATAAAATTTTATGGCGTACCCATGAAGCGCATCATTCGGTAAAACAGGTTGATTTTTTAGCGGGGTCCCGCTCCAACGCATTGGAGATTATCATTAATCAGACCCTGGAATTTGCTCCTATAGTGATTTTGCTTGGACCCAATTCGCCGGTTGTACCGATAAAAGCGATGCTTGACGCGATGTTCGGTGTTTTTATACATGCCAATATCAATGTTAAATTGGGTAAGTTCAAATACTTCTTCAATTCACCGGAGTTACATTTATGGCACCATGCTAATTACCGGGAAGTGTTTCATGCCAATTTCTCCACCAAGTTTGCTGTTTGGGACTATCTTTTCGGCACAATATACGACCCGGGTTTTAAACCAGGGGACAGACCTGATCAGTGGGGCTTATATTACGATTTTCCTAAAGATTATTTCCTCCAGCATGTTTTTTCTATAAAACGGTTTGATGAAAAGAAATTGCTGAAATATAAATGGTTCAAATTTTATTATGAACTAAGGCCAAACATAGTCAATGCTTTAATTAAACTATTCAAACGCAGCAAGCAGGAAAATTTAGTTGCCGACTTAAAACCGGCGGAAAAAAGCAGCCCCGAATTAATAGTTGAGGATGTTAATTAAAATTCAATACCTTGCGGGGCATAATTAACTAGCATATTGGCCTGGATTTATTTATTATTAGCCGCCTCCTGTGAAACTGCATGGACTTTTTGTGTAAAGTTTATGAGATTCGGTGATCTTAAGACCCTGAGATTTACAAATTTCTACAAATTGAGTGAAGGTTTGCCCATCTTGCTTCCCTTTTCTGGTTATATTGTGTTTGGCTTGTTAAATATCTGGCTATTCTCAACGGCCATTAAACAAATTCCTACAGCAATGGCGTTTGCGGTTTGGACAGCAACGACACTAATATTATTAAAAATTGTTGAACTAACCTTTTTTCATCAGCGAATTTCAATTGCTGAAGTTTTCTTTATGACACTCATAATGGTGGGGATAATCGGATTAAGAATTTACGCTGTTCAGGTTAAATAATACTTTATATAAACTATTTGCCCCATAACAAGTAAAAATAAAACTTTACCTGAATTTTTTACTTTTCCGTTTAAAATAATAATCTTTTATAGGGCATCCCGTGTTATTTTATGAAACAATTAAATATTAATTTATTGCTATTGTTTTGAAAAATATATTGCATTAACTTTAATAATAATTCCAATTATATCAAGTAAAGGTAATTCTCCGGCTTTTACTCAGATTTTAGTTAAACCAAACTATTGAATTATGAAAACTCAAATTACCCGTTGTGCTTTATTATTAAAGGCAGCTTATCAAATCAAACCGGTATCAACCGGAATGGTGATCGTATTTTTCCTTCTCTCCTTACAATCTTTTTCACAGTCTCTTGATATAATAAGCCCTACTACTAATATATCATACCGCTTGCCCAACACAGATAGTCTGCAAAACCTGGAAGCGGTACAGGGCGCGGTGGTTACCGCTGAACTGGCAGCCAAAGCACTTAGCACCGATGCCGCGGGCGAAAAGGCCAGACTGACTGATGCGGAAAATGATTTTAGCCAAACGCAAACAAAGAGAAATGATTACCAGGCCGCCCTGGATAATTATACCAAAAACGGATATGACCCCTACACCGCCGATTTAAATAATTATACACAAAACGTTGCACAATATGATGCAGCACTTCAAACGCACAATACAGCCACAGATGCAAGTAACGCGTTACTGCCCGAGCAAAGAAACGCCAATACTGTTGCCAATTTAAATAGCGAAAAAGCACAGCTTGACAGTTGGAAAGCAAAATTAGAAACATGGAAAAGTAGTTTGGATGATGCCAAAGCCAAACTTGATGCCCAGAGAGAGGGCTTACAACAGCAAAAAGCGCAATATGTAACCTTTTATCAGAGCGCGGTTGAAAGGTTGAAAATATCCAGGTTAAAACTAAAAGACATATTAGACGAACTGGTGTTGTGCTCATACTACGCCGAAAAATGCAGGGCGCGGGGGATGAGTAAATTTAATTATACCGGTAGCTCTGCGACAGGTTATTTTGGCATGCCTGTTTATCAGGGTTCAATAGCTGACTTAAAT
>Ga0302185_10001431_pt1 | contig 16802 bp, 16 predicted proteins | sample II_Bog_E1_1_FD_200231 | JGI IMG/M metagenome (GOLD analysis project Ga0302185, IMG submission 200231) | Peat permafrost microbial communities from Stordalen Mire near Abisko, Sweden - II_Bog_E1_2 | ecosystem: Environmental > Terrestrial > Soil > Wetlands > Peat | place: Sweden: Abisko... | reverse complement strand
ATTTTTTTTCGATCAGGTAAAGTTACTGGCGTAATGATTAGCAAATCATAGTCACTAAATCTATCATAATCTCCTCTGGCGCGGGAGCCAAATAACAGGACACGCGCACCAGGCAGGTTCGATTGGACCGTTTCACGAATGGTGTTATAGATTGTCGCGCTATCCATATGTCAAATATACGTATTCAACATAAACAAAAAATGCAGATGCTCCTAAAACATCTGCACATCCATAATCTGCATCCCGCACGTGTGGGACACATCTATAATCCGCACATCACAACTTAATCTCTTCGTCTTTACTTGAGAAAAAATGAAACTCGGTGATCTGGTAAGCAGGGTTGCTTTTCACTTTGATCCATTGCTTGTATTTGAAATACCATTTCCACTGGCGGCTGATAAAACCTTGTTTGATATAGGCCTCGATATACGGGTGAACACACAGAGTAATGCTCTTTTCGTTTTGCTCAACCAGGATAAAGTTGAAGTTGGTTTCAATATCGTCGATCAGTAATATCGTCGGGCGCAGCACACCGGTGCCATTGCAGGCCGGGCAAACCTCGGTCGTTACGATATTCATTTCAGGGCGCACGCGCTGCCGGGTGATCTGTACCAGTCCGAATTTGCTTGGGGGCAATATGGTATGCTTGGCGCGGTCATGCGCCATTTCGCCGCGCAAGTAGTCGAACAGGTCCTTGCGGTTGTTCGGCCGGTGCATGTCAATGAAGTCGATCACTACAATGCCGCCCATATCGCGCAGGCGCAGTTGGCGGGCTATTTCTTTAGCGGCTTCTTTATTCACCTGGAAGGCATTTTCTTCCTGGTTTTCTTTATTGGCGGTCCGGTTTCCGCTGTTTACGTCGATAACATGCAGCGCCTCGGTATGCTCGATCACCAGGTAAGCGCCGCCTGCCAGGTTAACCGTTTTACCAAAGGCCGATTTGATCTGCTTATCGATGCCGTAATGTTCAAAAATGGGCAGGTTGTTTTTATGCAGACGCACAATGCCGTCCATATCCGGAGATATCTCATGGATGTACGATCGTATTTCTTCCTGCAAAACATTATCGTTTACATAAATATGCTGGAAATCAGGGTTCAGGATGTCGCGCAGCAGCGTTGAGGTCCGGTCGATCTCGCCAAGTACTTTTTTTGAAGGCTCGATAGTTGGCAACCGCGTAATGAATGATTCCCACTTGGAGATGAGGTCGAGCAAGTCTTTTTGCAGTTCGGCAACGCCCTTTCCTTCAGATACTGTACGGATGATGACGCCAAAATGCTTGGGCTTAATGCTCTCCACGATCTTACGCAGACGGTTACGCTCGGTATTGCTCTTTATCTTTTTGGAGATAGAAGTGACTTCCGAAAAAGGCACCAATACCACGTAACGGCCAGCGATGGAAATATCCGAACTTAAACGCGGCCCCTTGGTTGAGATGGGCTCTTTTGCAATTTGAACAGGAATGAGCTGATTTTTGGATAATACGTCCGATATCTTACCGCCTTTATTAATATCAGGATCGAGCTTAAAGTTATCCAGCAATTTCGACGTATAGCCCCCGCTGCGCACCTGCTTGGTCAGTTTAAGCAGGCTTTGCACCTGCGGGCCAAGGTCAAGATAATGCAAAAAGGCATCCTTCTCGTAGCCAACATCCACAAAAGCAGCATTTAAGCCCGGCATGATCTTTTTGATCCGGCCGAGGTATAGGTCGCCAACGGTATAATTATTGGTAACCTGCTCTTTATGAAGTTCTACAAGCTGCTTGTCCTGTAATAATGCAATAGTAGTCCCGCCCGGGGATGAATCGATAATTAATTCCTTTATCAACTGCTACTCCATTTTTTTAAGCGGTATCCCGATAGCAATCGGGACCGCGGGTTAGTATTGGGTAAAAAACAAAATCACCCGTGTTAGAAAACAGGTTGTGTAAGCCTGGGGTAACAGCTTATTTTTTCTTATGTCTGTTCTTTCTTAAACGCTTTTTGCGTTTGTGCGTAGCCATTTTGTGTCTTTTACGTTTTTTACCGCTCGGCATAATAATAATTTTTTATTTGTTTTTAATTCTTTAGTTCTTTTATGTACTCATCAATGCGCTTATCAATGGTGGTATCAGGCATCAAAGCCCTGCTTTTTTGATAAGCCGCAATCGCATCGGGTTTCATCCCAAGCTGTTTGTAACACTCCGCCAGGTAAAAATACGGCTCGAAACCGGGTTTTGGCGAATGTTCAATTACTGTTTTAAACCTTTGCACCGCCTTATCGTACTGGCGCGAAGTTACGGCAAACATACCCAGGTTAAAGTTGGCATTTATGTTATTGGGGTCTTTACCAACCACATCAAGCAACAAAGTAACTCCTTTTGGCGGACCGCCGCCTTCCTGCCCAATGCCTAAACTGAACTGGTTTACATAAGCAACACCTAGCCCGGTTTCTGCGTCCAGGCTTGCCGGCTGCATTTTTGTCGCTTTGTCAAAACACGCAATCGCGTTTAAAACATAACTCGGCTGTGATACTGTATCCTGGTCGAACCTGAACGCATCATTAAAATGGGTCCCCGCTGTTACCCAATCGCCAAAAGTATTTTCCTTTTGTGCAATCGCCTGGTAATAAAATGCTGCAGGGGCGGGTTGGTTAACTTCGTCCCATTGCTGAGCCAGCTTTTTTTGCAGGCTTAGCTTTGCCGCGTCATCACCTGCCTTTTTCAGCTGGCTTTCCGTATCGTTTATTTGCCCGGTTAATGCCGGGCCAATGGCAATTTTTGCTGCCGCCGATGCCATTTCAACCGTAACGTTTACCACCGGACGCTGTTGTTGGGCGGCCGTGTTGGTGTGCCCGTCGGTATCGGCAGATTTTTTAACGCCTACCAGGTCCCTGCTATACAAAAAGCCCATAATAGCTACAACTACTATAATTACAACTATTTGCTTTTTGTGCATTACCCGTAAATTATTTAACCTTATTGCCCACCCTTACCTTGTCAACAAAGGTTTTAGCGGGTTTGAAACTAGGCACAAAATGTTCAGGAATAATGATGGCAGTATTTTTTGAAATATTGCGCGCGGTTTTTTTCGCCCTTTTTTTAACTACAAAACTTCCGAAACCTCTTACATAAACATTTTCGCCTCCAACCATGGAGTTTTTTACAACTTTAAAAAATGCTTCTACTGTCTCCTGAACGTCAACTTTCTCAATCCCTGTTTTTGAAGAGATTTCAGTTATAATTTCTGCCTTAGTCATATCTGATTTTTCTTTATTTATTATATAATTACTTAACTGATTTGGGGTTGCAAAAGTATCGGTTTATTCCCAAAGCGCGAAATAATTATCCTATTTTTTTTATTACAAATTAAGATTATGGCAAAACGCCCCCTTTTCGAAGTTAAAAAGCACGCTTTTTCATCGTTACTTTGCAGCAAATGAACTTTAACGACGAGCTGCTCAACTGGTACCTGCACAACAAACGCGATTTACCATGGCGAAACACCAACGATGCCTACACCATTTGGCTTTCCGAGATCATCCTGCAGCAAACACGCGTAGAGCAGGGGTTGCCCTACTTTTATCGTTTCCTGGAAAAACATCCTGACATACAAAGTTTTGCAGCGGCAGACGAAGCGGACATTCTTAAACTATGGCAGGGGCTTGGCTATTACTCAAGGGCGAGAAACATGTTGAAAACAGCGAGAATGGTAATTGCGGAACACCAGGGTACATTCCCCAATAACTATGGCCAGCTGATAAAACTGAAAGGCATTGGAGAATACACGGCCGCCGCAATCGCCTCCTTTTCAGCAAACGAGCCAAAGGCAGTGGTTGACGGGAACGTTTACAGGGTACTGGCCCGGTATTTCGGTATCGACGAACCCATTAACAGTCCGAATGGAAAAAAAATATTCCAGGCGATGGCGGATGATTTACTTAATAAGCAAAGTCCCGGCCTGCACAACCAGGCAATGATGGAATTTGGCGCAACACTGTGCAAGCCTAAAAATCCCGCCTGCGATATTTGCCCGGTGAAAGAAGGATGTTATGCCTTTTTGAACAACAAGGTGGGCATCCTGCCTGTAAAATTAAACAAACTCAAAATCCGCGAAAGGTACTTCAACTATTTCCTGCTTGCCGAAGGCGGCACCTTATTAATTAACCATCGGGACGATAAAGATATATGGGCCAATATGTACGATCTGCCACTGTTTGAAACCAGCAGCCTTGTCCCGGTCCCTGAATTGATGTCATCGGTTGAGGTGAAGGAACACTTTGGCCCCGATATCATAATCGACGAAATATCCGGCATAATAAAACATGTCCTTACCCACCAGCGCCTATACGTCCGGTTTATAAAAGTGCAAACCCGGCCGATAGAATTGAAGGCTGGCTGGCAATATATCCCGGTAGAGAATCTCGGAAAATTAGCCCTTCCCAAAGTCATTTTTATATTTCTAAAAAATATTTTTAATTTGTAAATTATTTTTTGTTGTTTTAAAAAATATATGTCGGGCGTAAATAAGGTAATATTAGTGGGCCATTTGGGTAAAGACCCGGAAGCGCGCGTGTTAGAAGGGGGAGTTTCGGTAGTAAGTTTTCCGCTCGCGACATCAGAAACATTCAGTAAAGACGGGCGTAAGGTTGAACAAACGGAATGGCACAATATCGTTATGTGGCGGGGGCTGGCCGATGTAGCGGCAAAATTTCTGCAAAAAGGAAAGCTGGTTTATATAGAGGGTAAATTACGCACCCGATCATTTGAAGATAAAGAGGGCATTAAGAAATATACAACCGAAGTGGTTGCCGACAATTTTACATTATTGGGTCGGAAGGCGGATTTTGAAAACGGCAGCAGCTCAACAAAACATTCCAATAAGCCTGATGAAAATAACGGCGGCAACGTGGACTTGCCGGATGATATTAATTACTAAACCTGTTATAGACCTGAATTTGACGCCGGCCGGATGGACGGCGTTTTTTATTTAACTAACCAGGCAAAACTGGTTCTTGCCGGTTATCCCAAAAAAATAAAGGGATTTATTTCTCAAAAGACACTATGACAATACAAACGCATTAAATAACTAAGTTTGGTATTTGCGCTTTAGATACATGAGAATTGCGATTACCCTTTCTATGACAATGGCATCTAATACACAGTCAACGCTAATGAATAAGAATGAATTTTTTTGAAAAAAACACCCTATCGGGACGCTAAATATTTCACCATATATGTCAATTGGGTATTTGTGGTTTGGCTCCGAAGAATCTCCTAATGATAAAAATGCAGCCAATGGAAGAAGAATTATTTCAACGACTATAATAATCGCTACAGTTTTAATTTTTATTTTGGGAACACCCTTTAAAAACATAATGCTGTTGATTGTTCTTTATTTCCCGGGTAAACAATTAATGCGTTCATATAAACGAATATAGTAATTCCCAATAACCGGACAAAAAATAAGCGAACAACCTGGAGGCTGTTCGCTTATACAGATAATCAGGCCAATCTGTTGGTTCTTATCTCCCACCCGGAGGGCAATGCTCCTTCAAATAATTAGTATACAACGTGCGCAAAAACTGTGTAGTTCCTGGCCCTTCGAATATGCCATGTGTGCGGTTAGGGAACGACATCAGCTGGAACTGCCTGTTGTACTTCACCAGTTCATTTATCAACAGTTCTGCATTGCGGTAATGCACGTTGTCATCACCGGTACCATGCACATACAATAAATTACCCCGCAGGTTTTTGGCATAAGTAACTGGCGAGCCTTTTATAAATATCGCGCGGCTTGCGCTGTCAATGGGTACGCCCATGTAGCGTTCCTGGTAAATATTGTCGTAACTTAATTGCCAGCCAACAGCCGCTACAGCAATACCGGTTTTATAAATTTCCGGGTGCTGAAACATCAGGTTCAGCGTACATGAGCCGCCGCCGCTCCAGCCCCAAACGGCTACACGGCTGGTATCCACAAAGGGCCATTTTAATACTTCCTTTGCACCCATGGCCTGGTCCTCGATATTTACCAGGCCAATGTTTTTGTAGATGGCTTTGCGCCATGCGGCACCTTTTGGGGCAGGCGTACCGCGGTTATCAAGCGATATATAAATATACCCGTCATCAGCCATGTTGCCGATGTATTCCGGATTTATACTGTAACCATACCAGTCGGTTACCGTCGCCCCGGCAGGCTCACTGTATACATAAAAAACAATCGGATATTTTTTAGTTGAATCGAAATTGGTAGGTTTCACCACCCATCCGTCCATTTCAACGCCGTCAACTGTTTTTACTTTAAAAAATTCGGGTCTGTTTTTGGCAGCTGAATTTAGTTTAATTACCTGACCGCTTATGTGTTTATGGTCAGGAAGGCTGATCACCTCTTCTTCAGGTTGTGTATAGATGTTTGAGAAAACATGCTGTGCAATCTTCCCGTTGGGCGATATTTCATAGTCGCTAGTTCCGTGTTCGTCCTCCGGAGTTACACGTTCGGCGTTGCCGCCTTTAATTTTTACACGGTACAAATATCCTTGGGTCGCATTATCCGGCGAGGCGATAAAATAAATATAACCGTCTGCCTCGTCAATCGTGCTAAGGTCAATCACATCGTAGTTGCCTTTTGTTATCAATGTTTCCTTCCCTTCTGTGCTTATTCTGTAGATATGCCGCCAGCCATCTTTTTCGCTTAGCCAAATAAACTCCTTTCCTTTATTTATCCAGTTCCAGCCAATGGGATCGCGGCCATCGCCGGCATCTATCCATGAATTGGACTGCTCATCGTGTACCAATGCCGCCGTGCCGTTTGATACGTTACAAACAAATATTTTACTCTCGTTTTGTGCGCGGTTCAATTGCTGCAAAATAATTTGGTTCGGGTTTACCGTCCATTCCATTCGCGGGATATAATGCTGCACATTATCACCGGGAACATTCATCCACGTAGTTTTAGCGGTGCTTACATCCACTACACCAATTTTGCACGAGCTGGGATCCTCGCCGGCAACGGGGTACTCAACAGGCACAACATAAGGGTAAATCGAGTCGGTCGTATTCAGCATCAGGTAGTTTTTTATCTTAGTGGCATCTATCTGCCAGTAAGCAATAGCGCGGCTATCCGGCGACCAGCGAAACCCGTCACGGTCGTCAAATTCTTCCTCGTAGGCCCAATCAAAGGTGCCGTTGATAATTTTTTTTGTGCCATCGGCGGTGAGCTGTTTAATGGCGCCGCTGCTTAGGTCCTCTACATAAACATTATGTTCGCTTACATAAGCCGCTTTTGTGCCATCGGGCGATAGCTTCGCAAACATCAGCGAAGATACCGGCCGGTCTTTACCAAGCTGCTTTAGCGTTTTTGCGCCAAGGTCGTAAATCCAATAATCACCGCGGGTATTTTGGCGCCAAACCCTTTTTGAATTGGTATAGATCAGCACCCGCTGACCATCATCCGAAACCGAATAATTTTCGATCTGCAACGCCGAACCGCCGGCGGGCGTTACCATTTGCCGCGTTAAAACAACGGTTTTTTTTGCGCTGTCGCGTGTATCCAGTTCAACCAGGCCACCGCTTTGCAGCGAGTAGTACTGGTAACCGTCTGCTGCCCAATGCAATCTCCCCCGTTGTGCCCTTACCGTAAGCGAAGACAACAGCAACAGCAAAAAAGCCAGGCAAAAGCCCGGGAAGGCGTAAAATTTCCTAATCATAAACTTTTCGTTTTTATGTTATTTAATAAAATAATGGGTCAGTAAAATTTTGCGTTAAATTAGCACTTTATAAGTTCAAAAAACAAAGCCTGTATGAAGAAAATCCTGTTGGCAACAGCCCTCTCCTTTTTATTTGTAACGCTAAGCTTTGCCCAGCGTATCGATCGCAGCAAATTTATTAATGACAGTCTCGATTACTATATCAACCGGGCATTAACCAACTGGCGCATCCCCGGCGCGGCTGTATGCATTGTAAAGGACAATAAAATAGTGATGATGAAAGCCTACGGCATAAAGGAACTGGGGCAGCCGGATAAAGTCGACATCAATACGCTGTTTATGATTGGCAGCAATACAAAGGCTTTCACTGCCACGTCATTGGCCATACTGCAAACGCAGGGCAAGCTGAATTTGGACGATAAAGTGACCAAATACCTGCCCAAATTTAAGCTGGAAAACCGCCCCGCCGGCGAAATGGCCGTTATCCGCGACTTGCTATGCCATCGCCTGGGTATGCAAACTTTCCAGGGCGATTTTACCTTTTACAATACCAACCTTACCCGCGATGAAGTGATACAAAAGCTTGGCGAACTAAAAGCTACTTATCCTTTCCGCACCAAATGGGGCTACACCAATGCGGCATTTTTAACTGCCGGGCAGATCATCCCTGCCGTAACCGGAAAACCATGGGAGATTTTTGTGCGGGAAAACATATTTGCGCCGCTGGGTATGATCAATACGCTGGCATTGAGCGCCGACCTGCCCAAATCTTACAATCGCACCGTTCCGCATACGCTGATCGATGGCCGTTTGTCGCCCATTCCTTATGCGCAGATAGATGGCCTTGCGCCTGCAGGCGCCATTAGCTCGTCCATAAACGACATGAGCAAGTGGGTGCTGGCGCTTTTGAATGACGGCAAAGTTGGCCAAAGGCAGATGGTTCCGGCGGCCGCTATAAAGCTCTCCCGGGAACCACAGGATATAGTTGGCGAAGTACACCACCCTGATGGCGAAAGTGGGTATGAGCTTTACGGCCTGGGCTGGTTTTTGGAGCAGTATGCAGGCCATAACCTGGTGATGCATACGGGCGGCGTCAATGGATATGTTTCTTCAGTTACCCTGGCGCCGCAGGATCATTTAGGCATAATCGTTTTAACCAATACCGACGAGAATGAATTTTACGAAGCGCTGAAGTGGGAAGTACTGGATGCTTACTTTAAAAAATCGTACCGCGACTACAGCGATATGTACCTGGCGAATTTTAAAGCCGGAGAGGCAAAGGAGGACACGCTTGAAAAAAGATGGAAAGATACCGTGGCCATGCTTCACCCCACCGCACTGCCATTGGATGCGTATACCGGCAAATACGTAAACGATTTTTACGGCCACATGGAAGTTACCACGGGCGAAGGCAATAACCTGGAGATACGTTTTGAGCACCACCCACGCATGTATGCGCTTTTACAACCACTCGGAGGCAACCGCTTTTTTGTAACCTTCAGCGATCCGACATTGGGTAAAGCCATTTTTCCTTTCTACGTTCAAAACGGGAAAGTGACGGGTGTAAAAGTAAAAGTTGCCGATTTTGTGGAGTATGGGCCGTATGAGTTTAGGAAAGAGTAGGCAAATACCAAACGGGATCCAACGAAATATCATTGCTATAGCGATAGCTTTAAAACCCATCGCTATAATAAAATCTTACTATTCAAATTAATGCTGTGTCTTCCCTTTGCTCCTGTTCCCTCTTCCCCATTGCTTTTTGCCATTGGGCCTTTTGTCGGTTTGATGCTCGGGCCTGGGGCCTTCAATGCCTTTTAGTTCATCAGGCACTTCCATGAGTTTGATGGGTTTTTCTATCAGCTGTTCAATACTCTTCAGCTTGCGCTCATCCCGGTGATTTACAAAAGTGATGGCAGTACCTGTGGTTTCGGCGCGGGCCGTACGGCCAACGCGGTGCACATAATCTTCAGGGTCGCCGGGCACGTCGTAGTTGATCACCAGGTCGATCCCTTCCACATCAATTCCGCGTGACAGGGCGTCGGTACCGACGATAACGGGCAGTTCCTTGTTTTTAAATTCCAGCAATATCTCTTCGCGTTCTTTCTGTTCCAGGTCGGAGTGAAATGCGCTAACTTTCATCCGCGCGGATTTCAGTTCCTTTGTGAGGGACTTCACAATTTCCTTTCGCGAAGCAAATATGATGACGCTTTTGAACGAGCCGGTTTTGAGCAGCTTAAGCAGCAAAGGCGTTTTTTGCCCGTCATGTACCCGGTATATCTGCTGGTCGATGCCCACAGCGGGCTGCGACATGGCAATATTTACCTGGTGAGGGTTAATGAGTATGGATTTGGCCAGCGTACGTATCCTGCCCGGCATAGTAGCCGAGAACATAAGCGTTTGCCTTTTTTTTGGCAAATAACTCACAATTTTCATGATGTCATCAAAAAAACCCATGTCGAGCATGCGGTCGGCCTCGTCCAGGATCAAATGGCTCAGGTGATTGAGCTTCACGATACCGGAGTTAAGGTGCGCAATCAGCCGGCCCGGTGTGGCAACGATGATATTTACATCATTTTGTATGCCGCGGCGCTGCTGTTCATAAGCGATGCCATCGCCGCCGCCAAAAACGGCTATGGAGGTTATGCCGGTAAAGTAAGCAAGGCCCTCCACTTGCTGGTCAATCTGCTGGGCCAGTTCGCGCGTCGGCGCCAGTATCAGGGTACTGATCTGGTGCCGGTTAGTGGTGCTGATATGTTCCAGCACAGGCAGCAGGTAGGCGCCGGTTTTGCCGGTTCCCGTTTGCGCGCAGGCAATAATATCCTGTCCTTTTAAAATGATGGGGATTGCTTCAGCCTGGATGGGGGTTGGGGTAACAAACCCCATGCTCGATACGCCCTCCATCAGCTGCTCGTTGAAATTAAAATCGCTGAATGTCACTATCTTGTATAATCGGTGCAAGATAGGTAAAAATTGGGGCTTTAAAGAAGCGCAGATCGGAAAGGCATCAAAGCGGTACATCTTTCTGTATCTTCGCTTTCAATTTCAGCAAAAATGTTTTTCAACGTTCGTTACCCGATTGCATTGTTTGTCGTTAGTTTCATCGGGATATCCATTGGCCTGTTATTCAAAATACAACACTGGACCGGCGGCTCGCTCATTACCGGCAGCATGATTATGGTACAGGCTATTGCCATTGCCTGGCTGATTGTTGTTTTGCTTTGGAAAAAGACGGGTAAAAATTGAAATAAAATAATAGTGATCAGTTTTCCAACGCTTTTTTTACGGCCTCCTTTTTATTTCTCGATACAGGCACCTCGTTGCCGTTCATCAGCAATAAAAAATCGCCATATTCTTTTTTCCAGCTTTTAATGAATTTTTTGTTTACGAGGTGCGACTGGTGGCAGCGTATAAAGCCATAATCTTTTAAAATTTCCTCAAACTCGAAGATCGGCCGGCAAACCAGCAAAGCTTCGCCGTCCTGCAAATAAAAAGTGCTGTAGTTGTTGGATGATTCGCAGCGGATGATCTCGCCGGTTTTTACAAAACGGGTTTCCTTCAGCGTGTTGAGTGCGATGCGCTGATCTTCCTTATTTTGCCGACTTTTCAGCAGGTCGATCAGGTTTTCCAGCTGCCTGTTCTGCTCTTTTAGCTGTTGGCGCTTCATCGCCCGGTCCACAGCGGATTGCAGTTCATTTATATCGATCGGTTTCAGCAGGTAATCTACGGCCGCAAAACGCATGGCCCGTATAGCATACTGATCGTGCGCGGTAACAAATATCACCTCGAAATCATAGGTATTCAGCTCTTTCAGCAAGTCGAACCCATTTTTTTGCGGCATCTGGATATCAAGGCAAATGATATCGGGCCGGGCACGCATGATGAGTGTTTTACCATCATCCGCGTTGGCGGCCGTGCCGATAATTCCGACCTGCGGGCAGTACGTGCTGAGCAATTCCCGCAGGTTATCGATATTATGCTTTTCGTCGTCAATTAAAACTGCTTTCATGCCTATTGGAACCAATTTTTAAAAGTAAGATATATTTTGGCGCCGGATGGCAAGTTGCTTTTGATCTCGAAACTGATCTGCTGTCCTTTCAAAAACTCATTCAGCAGTTTAATTCGGTCGGTGGTCAGTTTCAATCCAAACCCTTTAGTTGCCTGGTTCGGCGAAAAGCCCTCGCCATTATCGCTGATAACTATCGCCATATCATCCTGTTTTTTTTGGATGTTCAGGATTATCAAGCCCTTATTATCCAGGTCCGACACGCCGTGCTTCACGGCATTTTCAACGAGCGGCTGCAGCAGCAGCGAGGGGATATCGGTTTCATAAACATTAATATTCTCGTCGATATTAATTTCGTATTTAAACCCAAAACGAAGCTGCTCCAATTTTAAATACGTATCCAGGATGCTCAATTCCTGCTTTAGCGGCGTTTGCTCGTTATTGCTGTTATTCAGCGATTCGCGCATCAGTTTGGCAAAATCCGACAGATAACTGTTGGCGCCTTTAATATCCTGTTTGTTGATGAGCCCCTGTATCGAGCTGAGCGCATTAAAAATAAAATGCGGGTTCAGCTGTGCGTAAATGGCTTTTAATTCAAGCTGCACCTTTTGCTTATTCGACTGCTCCGCAGCGGTTTTTTGCCGCTGCTGTATCAGCAAACCATAAAGACCTACAGATGCTGCAAACATCAGGGCTAATATTATGGCCAGCGCCCTTGCCCAGCCCGTATCATACCAGGGCGCTTTAACCAGGAAGGGATAAGTAGTCACGTGTTCCGGTTGGGCGGTATAGCGCATGTTCAGTTTATAATCGCCCGGCTTCAGGTCGCGCAGCCAGATGAAACCGTTGTCAAAATCGTTAGCTTTCCACATGCTGATTACTACGTTGTCTCTCACCAGTTGATATTCCAACTGCTCTTTTTTATTGATGCTGGAGTTGAGCGAAAAAATCAAGTTATTGTCATTGGCATTCGCTGTAAACTTTTTTGGTAGTCCGGTTTGCTGGTCTAATTCCGCATCACTATAATGGGTATGCCATTTGTAGGCCTCTTCAGGTGTTAGTTTTTCGGACCATGGCCTGGCCAGCCGGCTTAAAAACAAGTTAAGTTCGTCTGCCGTATATATCGCTGCAACCGCTGGTTTAATGGGTTCCCAGGCCACTACCGATGTAGCCGCAATTTGTGTGCTGCCCTTCTTTCGGGCATCGACGACTACCAAATTTCCCAAACCGGCATAATAACCACCCAGGTAAGCAACTGACTTCATACCCGATAACGCACCTACTAACTTGTCGCTGAACTTTGCAACCGGCGACCATGGCGTAATTACTTTACCGTTCCAAATCATCACACGGTATTCCCATTCGCCGGCATTTGATTCATTTACGCCGTGAAGGAAAAAATGGGCTTTTGCAGTATCAAAGGAATTGATGGCCACAAATTCCTTCGGCCGGTTACGCTGAAACGCCGTGTCTTTTTCCAGAAAGCTATGCGTGTTCACATTCGGGCTCAAATCCCAAAAGGCATTATTTATTTCTGGTTCACAGGTAATGATGCCAATGTTGCCCGGTTTGTCGAATACGCCCGTGGGATAGCTTTGAGAATACGCGGAATAGACGATTTGCGCATCACTGTTTTTGACCAGCAGGGTGACGAGTATCAAACAAAGGATAAACTTTTTCATTTTCTTTATTTTTTACCAAATATCCGCAGTGCCAAATTCGCATTTTTTGCCGTTGTGAATATGGTGAATTTCGGTGTGAATTCGGGCGGGATACCATTGACTGTTGTTTTATGCCACCAACAAATGTTTAACTATATTTGCTACCATGCATTTTACGCACACCTTGCAAACCTGGTGGCAACACCAATCATTGCTCGAGATCATCGGGGTGATCACCGGACTCCTTTGCGTGGGGCTTGCAGCTTTAAATAATATTTGGAACTGGCCCATAGCTGTCATCAGCGTGGGCATTTATATCTTTATATTTTTCGACAGCCATTTGTATGCTGACATGGGCTTGCAGGTATATTTTATGGCGATGAATTTTTATGGCTGGTACTATTGGAATAAAAAACCCGCTACAGAAGAAAAATCGCCCGTGATGCGGATAACGCGGCGCGAAATTATCTACTCCATCATCGCCACAATCGTTTTTACCGTTTTTTTAGGGTCAGTTTTAAAGTACACCCCGGCATCGTATCCTTATATCGATAGTTTTTGCACGGCCTGCAGCCTGGTTGCCCAGGTATTTTTAGCCCGTAAGGTTTTAGAAAACTGGCTCATCTGGATATTTGTTGATATCATTTACGTTGGTGTGTATATCTTTAAACACCTCGACCTAACCGCAATAATGTACGGTGTTTATGTGGGCATAGCGATATGGGGTTTTTATGACTGGAGAAGAGATTACAAGGCACAACCGCAACAAGCCTGAAGAATGCATAAATCCGAAATCGAAATTCCGACATCCGAAATTCTCAAAATCGCCGTAGTCGGCCCCGAATCCACCGGCAAATCCACCATGTCAGCTTACCTTGCGGACTATTACCATACCGTTTGGGTGCCTGAATTTGCCCGCGACTATTGCGCAGCCCTAACCGAACCGCCCACCTGGCAGGACGAAGTGAATATGTTTTACGGGCAGCTGGCCCTGGAGGCGGAAATAGCGCCCAAAGCCAATAAGCTACTTATATGCGACACTACCTTCATCACCGTAAAAATTTGGAGCGACTATACTTTTGGCCGCTCGCCGCAGGAAGTGCTGGATGAACTGCCGTTGCGCCCATACGAACTTTACTTGCTGCTCGACATCGACCTTCCCTGGGAACACGATCCCCTGCGTGATTTCCCCCATTTGCGAGAACATTTTATGGAAATATGGCATAGGGAATTGCAGGCATTAAATGCAAACTATGTGGTAATTTCGGGGATGGGGGAAGAACGGTATCAAAGGGCGGTTAAGGAAATAGATCGCTTTATTTCGGATTTCGGAATTTCGATTTCGGATTTAAGCTGATTTGCTAATTTTGATTTAGAAATTTAAGCTTCCACAATCGACATTCCGCAATAAATAAATCCGAAATCGAAAATCTGACATCCGAAATGCTATAAATCCGAAATCGAACATCCGACATCCGAAATCCCCTTCCCATGCAACGTTCTGAAAACCCCTGCGTCATATACCGTGCAAGCTGATCAAAATTTGGACGCCGTATTTATCGACAAGCACTACCAACTGGTAGTTGAATGCAAACAGGGCAGTAAAAAAGCCTGTTATGAGCTGTACCGACTCTATTCCAAAGCGATGTTGAACGTCGCCTTTAGGATCGTTGGTAATGTTGCCGAAGCGGAAGATGTTTTGCAGGAGGCGTTTTTAGATGCCTTTAATAAGGTTAAAGACTTCAGGCAGGACACCACCTTCGGGTTATGGCTGAAACAAATTGTGGTAAACCGGTCCATCAACCTGCTGCGCAAACGCCGGCTGGAACTGGTGGATATGGAAGGCGAGCAAATTGAAAATATTGCCGACGACGAACCGGAAGACCAGGAAGATGTTCAATACCGGGCGGCACAGGTAAAAGAAGCAATAAAAGAGTTGCCGGAAGGCTACAGGTTAGTAATTTCGCTGTATTTGCTTGAAGGTTATGACCATGAAGAAATAGGACAGATATTAGAGATATCGGAAAACACCTCGAGGACACAGTTTTTGAGGGCAAAACGTAAATTAGTTGAGATTTTAAACAGAAAGGGAATAGCATCATGAGCAAGCGATTGGAAGGTTTGATAAAGGAACACCGGGAAGAATTTGACGACCTGGAGCCATCGGCAGATCTGTGGGCGAGGATAGAAAAACACTTGCCGCCGCAATTTAGTGAACCGAAAAAGCGGGAAGCCAAAACATTTACGCTGGGCTTTGTGCTGCGTGTTGCCGCCGCAATTGTGGTGGTGATGAGTGTTTTATTCACGCTTTATGTACGCAATACGAAAAAGGACGGGGTGGACCTGGCGGCCATCAACCCAACCTATGCAAAGCAGCAAATACACTTTACGTCGCTGATACAGGTAAAAAGGGAGCAACTGAAGTCGATTGCCAAATCGCAGCCTGAACTGTACCAGCAGTTCACCTCGCAGATTGCCGAAATGGACTCGACTTATAAAGAATTAAGCAACGATCTGCTCACCAGCCCTAACCAGGAACTGGTGCTAAAGCAGATGATACGCAACCTGGAGATACAAACCCAGGTGCTTACCCAACAGCTGAAGGTGATCAGCCAGTATAATGAAATGAGAAATGAAGAAAATAATGACAGCAAAAATATATAAATCCTTGCTGGTTGCTGTGGCCGCATTTTTAATGGCGGGTACCGCTTGTTATGCACAGGACACATCGGTATCGGTTAACCTGTCTGCCTCATCGGGCAGCCTGAAAGTTAAAGCAAAGGTTAAAAAGAAAGCGATCGAAATAGAAGCAAAGTCCTTCAGTAAGGACCTTGAATTGAGTTTGAATAACCTTGGCGCAGATATTTCAAACCAGGTAGACAAACTTACGCCAAAGATAGAAGCGGCGGTAAATGACCTGGTATCGGATGTTGATGTAAGCGTAAGCACCGATGGCAATAACTATAGCTACTCATATACCAGCCCTGACGGCGGTAAATACGAAAAATCAAAAACCTACAGCAAAACTTACCCGGTTGACGGCAACGACAGGATAAAACTGAGCAACCAGTACGGCAAGATACAGGTAAACACCTGGGACCGGCACGAAGTTAAAGTAGATGTATTGATAAAGGCCCAGGCCGAAGATGAAGGCGCAGCACAAAAGCTGCTGGATGGCGTACACATCAGTGACGGTAAAGACGGCGGCGAAGTAAACTTCCGTACAGAAATTGACCGGATAGGCGGGGGCTTCAGATTCTGGGATTTCGGCAATAACAAAAAGCATAAGGTGGAAATAGACTATACCGTTTATATGCCGGCTAAAACCGATCTGAACGTGGAAGACAGTTACGGCGGCATTGAATTGCCGGATCTGTCGGGAAAAGTGAAGATCAGCACCTCATACGGCAGCGTATCGGCGCAAAACCTGAGCAACCCGAACAATGAGATCGAAG
>Ga0302185_10001429_pt1 | contig 16822 bp, 19 predicted proteins | sample II_Bog_E1_1_FD_200231 | JGI IMG/M metagenome (GOLD analysis project Ga0302185, IMG submission 200231) | Peat permafrost microbial communities from Stordalen Mire near Abisko, Sweden - II_Bog_E1_2 | ecosystem: Environmental > Terrestrial > Soil > Wetlands > Peat | place: Sweden: Abisko... | reverse complement strand
TCATAGTAATGCAGATCCAATTTCAATACGATCTATTCTTCCAATTGATATGAATAAATTAATTGTTACTGATGGAATTGTTATTCATGTAGCTCCACCAATATTAAGATCAACTTCCGTTGTGGTGTTATGTAGAAAATGTAAAAAACAAGAGATAATCATATTACCATCAACCGATACACCACGTTGTTGTAAAGAGGATTGTGTTCCAAAAACAGAAACTATCATGGCTATAGATGAACAATTTATTAAACTTCAAGAATTATCTGTTCCTACTGGTGAAATTGCAAGATGTATTACTCTGATTGTAAATCGTACTTTAGTAGATACTATTCGTTCTGGTAGTAAGATTAGGGTTACGGCTTATTTATCATATGATAAATTAAGAGTAGTTGGTTGGGTATCAAGTATTAAACCATCAATTCAAATGTCACTCGTATCGGAAGAAGAAGAATTTTTAGCATTTTCACGTCTATCTAATGTTTATGATAAAATCACATGTATGATTGCACCATCTATTACTGGTTCATATACGATTGATATAAAAAAATCAATTGCTTGTTTATTATTTGGTGGTACAAGAAGATCATTACCAGATGGAATTAAATTAAGAGGTGATATTAATATATTACTTATTGGTGATCCATCAACAGCAAAATCACAACTCTTGAAGTTTGTTAACCAGATTGCTCCAATTTCAGTATATACATCTGGTAAAGGATCATCGGCCGTTGGATTAACCGCTTCAGTAATTCGTGATCAACACGGTCAATTTTCATTAGTACCTGGTGCAATGGTATTAGCAGATGGTGGAGTGGCGTGTATTGATGAATTTGATAAAATGAACGAACAAGATCGTGTAGGAATTCATGAAGCAATGGAACAACAAACAATTTCAATTTCAAAGGCTGGAATTAATACTATACTTCAATCAAGAGTATCAGTGTTAGCTGCAGCAAATCCAGTGTTTGGTTCATTTAATGATAATAAAACAATTGAAGAAAATCTAGCGGGTTTATCTTCAACAATCTTATCTAGATTTGATATGATTTATGTTGTTCGTGATGTTAAAGATCCCGGACATGATCGTTTATTAATTCAACATCTCTTACGGACTAATAATATCACCACCACAACCGAGTCCACTGTGTTCAATTTAAAAGGGTATATTGCATACAGTAAATCAAAATGTGCTCCAACTTTATCAGACGATGCTGCAAAGAGGATTCAAAATTTTTATGTTTCAATTCGTCAAAAACATCGTAAGGCCGCATCTCCAACAGTACCTATTACAGTACGTCAACTTCAATCTATTATTAGGATTGCTGAAAGTTTAGCTAAAATGAGATTATCAATCACGGTAACGGTTGATGATGCAAAAGAAGCAATTCGTTTATTTAAAGTAAGTACATTTCATTCATCACAATTTGGATTAAAGGTTGGTACGGTAGCTGATGATACCGTAATGGATTCCATTCGTCAAATGATAACAATTAATACTAGTATTCCAACCCAATTATTATATGTTACTCTTATTAAAAAGAATTTTGTGACTGAAACTATCTGTCATGCAATTGAACAAATGGTAAAACAAGGTGAATTAGAATTTATTTTTCAAAGAAAATTTATTAAAAGATTAAGATAGTAAAATCACTCTCGTTGCTCTCATCACTCGCTCTCGTTGCTCTCAATCACATCACCACCATTGTTTGCTGGGTCTAGAGCGCATACTAAAATCATAATTATCATGGCCCACGTGACCACAACGAAAAACATTAGAGTGAGTCGTTACGTATTTTCGATCGATCAAACTTATTGTCATATAGTTTACATAATTTAATTGCACATTGTTGAAGATCGTGAATAGAAGAGAATGACCATACCTTTCCAATAGCATGTTTTGCTTGATATTCTGCAACGCGGACTAATCGCAATAAATCCTTTTGTGGTATTGTTTCATGAAAATAAAGAACAAGTAAAATTCGTTCACGATGATACAATAGTCTTGCTTTACGATTGTCTCCTTGTCTTTCTAATGATTCAATTTCTGCACGAATACGAATTCCATCGTAACATGGAATTATGTCTGTCACTGATGTTATTATGGGTGGTATTCTATATCGATCCAATGATATACTCTGCTGAGTTGGAATACGACTAGCAATTGTTTCATCAATCATAATGTTATGAGTTAATCTAATTCTTGAAATGTTTCTATCAGGAAATAAATCAAAGACATCACGCAATGATAATTGAAAGAACGTAAATTTGCTCATCTTGTGGTAGTCCACCCCTGGTGTCACACGCACACGCACACACACACACAAGAACGTGAGTCACGTGAGTCACTCACTCACTTACCAATGGAATCAGGAACTGTTTTTAAATTTATTGTACCACGAACAAGGCCCGAATGGAATAAAACTCCGATCATGCGTCAATTAGATAAAGAATATGTTGTTTGGTCACATACAATATCAAAGGGTGTGGTGTATCACGGTCCAGATCTTGATCCACTTCCATATTGCGAGGATTTTTATACTATTTTTCAACGTGATGATTATGGTATGACTGTTCAGCATATTAAAATTCAACTTCATGAAGTTGAAGTAATATCCATGGGAGAATCTATGGTAGAGTTTGAAGTAGCATTCATGGAACGATGGAGACATACTCAAATTCAATTTAACCATGAATATATCAGAGAATCTCAAGAACGTATTGATTTGCATATCGCACAAATTAAAAAATATCAACAGGCACGTGACGATATAATGGAAATGATCGATTCACGACAAAAACAAATTGAAGAAGAGAATGAATTTATTGCAGAGAAGGAAAAAACAATCGTTACCTTAAGTAACGATCCAAAGAAAATATTTGATAATATTAATTTTTAATTCATACACAAAATGGAACCATCACTTGAATCTTTATTTTTAAAACAACAAGTATTCACATTAAAAAAAAAGAAGGAAGAGAATGCACGTAAAAAACAAAGGGAAATTGATGAAGCTACACGTCACAAAGATGCTGTTGGTAGAGTCAAAGAGATCATCGCGAAATTATTAATAGAAGAATCGATTGTTTTTCCAATTAAACATAAGGATTTAAATTGTTTTACTCTACGTGAAGTACAAGATGCATCAGACGAATTATCTAGTAGTCTTATAGGAAACGATAAATTTGCTTTACGTGTTTGTCATAGACTTTCTAATTGTGAATATTATATAGATATCATTGAAGAAGAAGAAGAGGAAGAGTAACAATATTTTTTTTCTATAAAATTCATTTAACTCTATTTTTTTGTTGTTCGTGATCTTTTTTTGTTGTTCGTGATCTTTTTTGTATGATATGGTGCGTTACAGGCTTATCGCTCCGCACACAAGTCCCAAAATATATTTTGGTACTGTGGCTGAAAAAGTCATCGCCTCTTAAATCTTACCTTATCCGTAAGGTGCGACGAGTTTTTTAGCCCTCAGTACCAAAATATATTTTGGGACTTGTGTGCGAGGCGATAAGAGTGCAACGCACCATACCATATAAAAAGATCTAAAAACAAAAACATGTGTTCTCGTTTCCTCTTATGGGTTGGACATTTTACGACGGCAATTTTATTTTGGGTCTTTGCCTCTATTTTTTTTTCAATATTGTTGCTACTTGTGTTTTTTTCAGCAATTTTCGGAATCTTGTTCTTGATATGTATTTTTCCGTTCAATAATTTATGGAGCCGTTACTCGATCGAGTTCATCGACGAAAATCTTGTAAAATATGAAACTGATTTCTTAAAAGAGAAAAATAGCAGAAAAATTGGCCATGTCGAAAAGGTTCTCAATATTTCTTTTGGAGATGAACATATCTCGGTACAACTGCATGCTTTACAAACAAGCAAACTTGATTCTGAAGCTTATTTGTGCTTGGAAGATGTGGATAATCGCCAAAATCATCCAATGATTCTTATTCATGGAGGTGCAGGGTCGAGTCTGACTTTTGTGAATATTATGGAGCCTTTGTCTAAGGTCTTTAATGTTTATGCTCTTGACTTACCGGGTTTTGGAAGATCCCATTTCAACAGCAGTTTTCGAAGCATCAAAAAACTTTACGAGAACCCAGCTGATATTTATTGTGATATAATTAAAGAATTTATGGATTTATTAAAAATAAAAACAGTTATTTTATGTGGGCATTCATTTGGAGGATATATTTCGATTCGATTTTGTAAAATTTATCGGTCTCGTGTGAGTGGCCTTGTTTTGATGAATCCTGCAGGCGTGTTCCCAACCTTAGGAAGTTTAGGAATGTACTGGGCATGTGTATTCAAGTTTTCGGTTCCAAATATTGGTCGATATTTGGGCCGTTTTGGTTATTTGTTTATGACTCATCTTTTCACCAGTTCGACTGAGACGATGTATTGGTATTATATAACGTCTCACCCTCGAGGAATTGGAGATCTTTTCATTCGAGACAAGATTACGTTATCAATGTTCCACGCCTACTGGAACGCTCCCGTTTTTGATCATTTCGATGAAATACGTTGTCCAATTTTATGTATTTATGGGGCTGAAGATACAATCATGCCATCACATCAAGGTATGGTGGTAAATCAAATATTTGATGCCCATTTGAAAACAATTCAAAATGCAGGACACAATCCAATGGATACCAAGGAAAATGGTCAACTTGTTTCTGACAAAATTATTGAATTTTTGGAACACAAGAAATATAACTATGATGGAGAAGAAATGTTTGTTGGCAAAAAGAAAGAACCTCTTGAGCCTGCCATGTACAAAAGCTCTTTTTTTGTAAGAAAAACCATTGATACAATTGATCGTTTGTACCTTGACATTGCCAAAAATGAAGGAAAAAATATTGATGTTAATGTGGAGATAAAAAATTGTATTTCGAGCGCACACAATGTTGCACCCACGTGACCACACAAACACCACGTGACCACACAAAAAAAATGGCTGGTAGAGGAAAAGGTGGAAAAGGAATGCATAAAGGATCAACAGCAAAACGTATCAAACAAGTAAAAGACAAAGAAGAAGAGGAAGAAGAAGAGAAGGACGACGAACAACAAGAAGAAGAAGAAGAGAGTGAAGATGATGATGAAGAAGAAGAAGAAGAAGAAGAAGAGAGTGAAGATGAAGACAAAGAAGAGGAGGGTGAAGTGTCTAAAATTTTAAATTACAAGGAAGATGAAGTGAAAACATCATTACCTGAGATGGTAGTATTAATTGATGAATCTACCATCGTCCCTGTCAACCCCACAGTAGTCGTTGATCTTGTAGCGGAAGATGTTGTGGTAACTGGGTCGTCAGATGTGAAAGCGACCCAATTGCTTGTTTATTATTTGGTGGTACAAGAAGAAGAATAATATATAGTGTTATATAATAGTAAGAACTTTTCACAATATTGTCTTCGCACACGAGTCTTCTTCAATTATATAATATCCTCTTCGTTCTAACAGATAAGCAAGTAATACGGGATTCTGAACATGTTCAACTACCACAATTCGATCATATAATTTAGCCAATCCTTCCCAGTAATCTAACGTATGTTTAAATATACCTTGACGTCGATATTCTTCTTTAACTTCAACAGTTGCAATAACCATTGCATCAAGTCCTTTTACTTTACACCAACGAACATACATCAACATTTTATCACATTCTAACCATTTACTAGATCTGTGTTTATCATTGCAGTTTATCCATTCATTTATTTCTTGTTCCATTGAACATGTGTCGTGTGTGTGTCATGTGACCCCACGCGCACACGCACACAAATAATGGAAAAATCTAAAAAATATGTAGAATATGCACAAGATGCTGCAAATATATATAATAAATGGCAACGTGCTACTTCAAAAGAAGATAAGATTAATCTATGGGCTGATTTTGAACTTGTTTCAAAATTAAGAGATAGTTTTCAACATGATCGACATGCCGTATCTGCTACAACAACAAGAAAAAAAAGAAAGACAACCACAGACGACAAGAAAACAACCACAGACGACACTACAGACGACAAGAAAAAGAAGACAGACGACACCACAGACGACACTACAGACGACAAGAAAAAGAAGACAGACGACAAGAAAACAACTACAGACAAAAAGAAAAAGAAGACAGCGGGTGGTATAAAGGAGAAAAAAACAAAGAAAGTGATCGAATGAGTAGTAGTAAGCACGTAGTACGTAGTTAAGATTTATTATTAATTAATCGTTATCGACAATCCTAAATGCTTGTTGTCCTCACGTGTATAATTTAATTACTGAATCTATATGACATCTGCATACAGGACATGATATAACACTTGGTACGAATGAACATTTTACACACAAGCATAAATGTTTACATGGCATAATAGCACATATTGCTTTATTGTCCATACAAATTATACAGCTAGGACTACCAACAACATCACTATCGAGATCATTAATCGTTGGTCTATTTGTTACTCGTGGTGTTGCTACTCGTGGTGGTGGTGCTACTAGTGGTGGTGGTGCTACTAGTGGTGGTGGTGCTACTAGTGGTGGTGGTGGTGGTAGTTGAAATGGTGGTAGTTGAAATTCGGCCCAAGATCGTCGATTTTTTTCTTGTCGTTCTTCGCGTTTTCGTTTTATCGATGCCAAACGTTCGATGTGTTCAATTGGATGATTTAAAACCCAATCAGATTTTGCTTCGCGATATGCAATATCTGATTCTTTAAATATGCGAAGACACGCAATTTTATCTGGATCTGTTTCTGGTATATCTCTCCATTTTTCAGTATGGCGATTAGGATAATTGATTTTCCAACAATGTTTCCAATTAGGATAACGTTTCTTTGGATATGTGTCCATATTATTATTTTGTGACACATGACACAATGGATAAAGACTTAAATGAATTTGAAACAATACAAATCAATATTATACGTCATTCGATCATTGTGAATGGTAGAAACCCTAATACATTGGATATATGGGGATTATCGTATTTACATCGATCTTCTGAATCTGTTCCTCGAATAAATACATTGTTGGATATGGGTGCTAATATTGATGTAGTCGATCGACAATGTCGAACACCATTAATGTATTCTGTGTCATCTGGTAAGAGTCTGGATGCTGTTCAATTATTAATTGATAGAGGATGCAATGTACACCATAAGGATAATATTGGTAAAACAGTGATTGATCATGTTGTTGATCGAAAGACGCTATTAGCAGTAATGAGACATACAGGAGAAATTGGTTCAACAAATTGTTAACTATATAGATCATGTCGCACATTAATTATTATGTCTTATCGAGGATATGGTATTTGTTTGTCTTGTGATTTATTAATGAGATTAATTAATGTAAAGACGCCATATCAACCACTGCAGCCATATCAACCACTGCAACCATATCAACCACTGCAACCATATCAACCACTGCAACCATATCAACCACTGCAGCCATATCAACCACTGCAACCATATCAACCACTGCAACCATATCAACCACTGCAACCGTAAGACATCATAGCAACCGTAAGACGCCACAACAACCACCCAACAATACAAACAATAATTCCCGATCCAATATGCGTATGATATGTCATATTCTTTTCAAACATTGTCAATTTTGCATTGATATCATCATCAGAATTACGATCAATTGTTGCCATTTGAACATCAAGTGTTTCACCAACACTAATTACTGCTCGTAATACTTCCAATGATTGTTTTTCCGATAAACCACAACCCATCAATTGATCTAATTGTGATGCAATATCATTTATGGCTGATATCGTTTCTGGTTCATTCTTATATACTACCCTGAAAGCATTCATAGCTGAATCAAATTTTTTTCGTGTACTGGAAACTGGTTTAGCCTCACCCTCAACTGGTGGTGCTGGTTCATCCGTATCTTGTTTGTCGCCTGTTGGTTCCATTTGTGTTTATAAGTGGGTCACACGTGACTTCAAAAAAAAATGTTTTTTTCAGAAGAATTATTATTATTAGTTCCAATAATTGAAATCTCAATTAGAATAGGGTTAGGATTATGTTTAAACAACGAAGGTGGTGATGAATCTTCTTATATTACACCAACAAAGGATTTAACTAATTTACTTTTTTGTTTACCATCAATCATTAAATGTAGTTGGGCTAGGATCTTTTCCGTGACCCCGTATTTAGAATTAGAAAATCATGTAGTTTATGTTTATTATTATATCCAAATCATTGGTATGATAATCCAATTTCGAAATAATTTATCTGATGTAATGGTTCCGCTCATCCCAATAGTTGCAATATTGATAGGTGGTCAAATGAGTCAATATATTCAAATTATATCTTATTGGGTAACATTATTTTCAGTGGTTCATGGCATAGAAACAATTGTCTTACCAGTTAAACATAATTATCCGCGATCTACTCGTTTATTTAATCGTATAATGTGGTGGTCGGCAATTGGAACATTTCTTTATCAGTCTATTGTTTGGGTTCGTGAGGATAAAAATAATGTATCAAAAATTTGGAGAGAAGTTTTACCAATGGTTATATACATTATATTTACATATTGGGGATCGTTTTCAGAATATCGTTTAATGAGACCTTTAGATCAAAGTAGAAAATATCATATTCAAGAACAATATATATTAAAAGGTTCAACATCATCTTTATTATTATATGATGGGACACCACCACCACCACCCATCGTGGTGTTGCCGCCACCACCGTCATCCTTGGCTGTTGTGACGGTGGCTACTGAGCCTTCTCGTCCAACTAAAAAAAAACGAAAGACAGTGCTGGTTAAAGAAGAAAACACCACAGAACAAATCCAGTAATAATTGATACCGTAATACTGATTGAACTTGATATAATTAATTCAATTAAAAATTTTTTAGTTGGTGATATTATTGTTACTTGTCCACCAACCGTAGTAAAAAATCCTAAATCAGTTAACATCACATTTAATTCTACTGGAGATGTATTTAATTCCATCTCTTTTGATATAGAAAAATTTGTAATCATCACAGAATGTAAAGTAAATCCATTATATGATGGAATAGTATTTATTATACAATATTGAGTAATATTGCTCGGTAAAGAGGATGAATATATTTCTGTTGTTGCATCACACAACAGGATAATATTTGCATCGTTTCGAACCTTATATAATTCTACCGTAATCGTTGACGAATATACGACACACAACGATAACAAAAACAACAACAACATTATTGTTTTGTGTGGTTGACTACTCATCGTCGTCGTTGTGTACACAAAAAAAATCGATAAGCGGAGTACACACTAATTTATCATAATAAGGCTCAACCTAACCAATTAAAATATAGTTTCAATGGAATATTAGCTGATCTTACTTGTTTTTTGAAAAAAAGAGTAAATCTTTTCATCATCTTTTTATCCACATGAGTAAATGGTGTTAAATTAACTAAACGACAACGAACATTGCAATTAACTAAATCCAAGTACATCAATTCAATATCTGGTAAATGAGTTATGATATCCGTAATAAAATTATCTTGACATTCTTGATCTGTATTATATTTTGGAAATAATCCGTTATTTATTTGTTTATAATCACATAACATTGCTGGTTCACAAGAGTGTACAATGATATCTAATGAACGAAAAAACTTCAATAAAATTATTGTCCTGCTGACTATATTACAGTCCCCTTCATATGGCCATCCTTCGTTGTTAATATCATCTAACCCATAATGTAATATAAATTGATCTAATCCATTTAAATTATAATAATCGACTGGTTCAAAATCCAGTTGAAACGGTTGTGACAGTTTCAGATATTCATCAATAAAATGTGTCAAAGACTCAAAACCACCAAATTGTGTTAAAAGAATATCAATTCCATTCGTATCGATATCCTCTGAATCCATACTCATCATATAATAAATTAAAAAACACAATGATTTTATAGTTTTTGGATTATTTTCCTTATCCTCATTCATCCAATTTATTGCCTGCACAGTTCGTATTAAATATAATGGTTTGGCTGATAATGGATAATATTCCAATGATTTTAATTTCTTAAAAATATCCATATTTTATTTTTATTTTGTGAGGTTGTGAGTGTATGCGTGTGTGGTGTGTGTCACGACGAAAGTAAAATGACGACAACAACAACGTGGTTTGGAACAATGACATGGAATAGAGAATCAATGCACGAAGATGAACAAGATATTACATCAACGCCTGTTTTAATTCATCATGACAATCAACATTATTATATTGTAGATAATAAAATAAGGATTGATAATACGGCATCTCAATTATGGTGTGAACCATTTCGAGAAAGAGAACAACGTGACGTAGATGGTGTTCGACGTAGAATGAAATTAATTGGAAAATATTGTTTAGAATATTTTCGATATCTTACAGATATTAACATTTCACCAATTGATAATATTAAACAATTATTTCATTTTCGTCCTCAACAATATTATGATGTAGAGACAATTGAATCTATATTTGATTATATTAATTTACGAGCATTTACTCAAATTCAATTATGGATTGTAGGGAAGATTTTAAAACCATTCAAAGGATCAATGGATGGACCAATGACAGAAGATGAAATATTTGTAAAGGGAAGAATAGATCAACTTCGAGCTTTGATGATAGTAAATTATCATCCTCTTAATGATACTTCACCTAACAATAAAAAGGTATATAAATTATTTATGAAACGAAAAAGAGACAATACACCATATTATAATGCATTGTATTGTTCTGATGATCGTAATTATAATACAATTCTTGAAGATGGTCCATTGGGTGTTATATCTTATAAATTAGAAGAATTGTTTTCTACCGCAGTAACATCAATTATGATGAAAAATAAAAGGGAAAATGGTAAATTATTACATCGATATATGGAATTATTAATTAAAGGACAATTGGGTCCAGGTGGCCCTCATTGTGCAGAATTAATTGAAGATCAAGTATGTCAATTGTATCTCAAACGACTTCCTCCATTTGATATCGATCAATCTATTGTTGAAGAATCATTTGCATCAAAAAAATATTTAGTAGCTGGAACAATTGATTTTGCTCCTGCTGTATTATGGTCGTCCGTCGTTGGGGGAGGCGAAGGAGACGAAGAAGGAGACGAGGGAGACGAAGAAGGAGACGAGGGGGGCGAGGGAGACGAGACATCTATATTGACAGATGAGGATGGTGGTAAGGTTACTTTGATAGATTATAAAAATTCTGAATATGTCATGAAAGAATATTGGCAAGATTCAAATGATGTAGTAACACATAATCCATGGAATATTAAAGTATTAAATAGAGAAATTCTGAACATTCCTTATAAATCATCTATAACCGCATATGCATTTCAATTGGGTGTATATCGTAAATTATTACAATTAAACAATAGATTAGTGGATGATTATGCATACTTAGTAATTATTTATAAAAATAGATTATTATCATTAACAATAGATTTAACAATGACAGCGATAAACAAAGATGGACAAGCATACACCATAGCTGAATTAGTTGATCAAAAATTTCAATCCCTACTAGCTGTTAACCAATCCTACTAGTTGTTAACCAATCCTTGCTGGCTGTTAACCATTACGACGGATAACCAATTCCAAACAACGTTTTGCTGTTATCATTGAAGTCAATTTAGCCCCATCCTTCTTAGCAGATACGGTTTGATTTGTTTTCCAAATTCTATTTACTACAATGAATGCTACTACTAAATTAAAAAATTCATAATAATATTTATGTTCTTGATCATTAATAATTTCAATTTCTTTTGGTATTGGAAAAACTTTGTTTGTCGTACAAAATATTTTTAAAGTACGCCAAGCATCCGTAATCGCACATCGAAATTCACCGGTTAATTTATCGTAGGTTAAGGGGGTATCCGCATCCCATTTAATATTTTGATCTAAACAATCATCTATGGTAAGCTGGGCCTTTCCGCAACAATTACTCATAAATTCATATAGTGCAGTACGTCTACAATCAACCGATAATAGTTGACTTACCTTAATTGGAACATTTTGTTTATATCTCTTAGAAGACGTAGCAGTATTTTCTTTTATTTGTTTTGGAGCGATATCCGTTGTTGAAGTTCCTGTATTAGTAGTCCATTGTCTTGAAAATCTTTTTGCCGGTTCAGTCATAATGTTAACTATTGGTTTTGATCCTGGTGAATTAAATAAAGGTTGTGTGGTTTATGATCCAACTACTGATACGGTTGAATTAATACATTTTAATCTAAGAATTTTTGTTCCTATCAAAGCAACCAAGGTGACGAAGGTGACACCAAAGACAAAGAGAATTAAAGATCCAACATTAGTTAATACATCAAATGTTAATTTAGTAATTCATCAATTTGTTACATCCAATAAGATGGAGTCTTACTTTAATAAAACAGAATATGTTTGTATTGAAAAACAATTAAAATCTGCATCAATAATTAAACAGATTGCTAATCTATTATATCAATGTATTCAATTAAGATATCCACATATTACAGTAATCTGGATTAATCCACGTTCTGTTCGTACTCGGTGGGGAATTAGCGTGAAGAGCACTGGTAAGGGTAAGAAAAAAGAAAAAGAAGATTATGATGAACGAAAACGATTATCCACCACTACTACATTATTTGATTCTGCAACAATGGACAAGCTTAGGGCTACATTTACAATTAAGGATGATAGACATAAAAAGGTTGGATTGTTTCATCCAGATTCACTTGAGGCGGCATTAATGATCGCATATTTTCACGAAAACATAGAAAAAGTCTTGAAGGCTCATCATGAATCTACACCAAAAAAATATACAGATAATTTTGGAATTTCTTTATCTGGATTAAAGATAAATCACGACGTAAGGGGCGATATGACTCGACGACGTGTGTGTCAATCACACAAAAAAAATGGCAAAAAGGGTCCGTGAATGGGAACAATGTGATATTGATGCTATGAATAAATTTTATGTGATGAAACAGACCAATAAATCTTTACGATGGGCAGATTTGAAATTATCAACATATCGATCTAAAGAAGCAATCCGAAGAAAATTTTCTAATTTAAAATTAAAAGAAAAATCATTACGAAATGATGCTATACAAATATTAGTTAATCTTGAATATAATAAACGATGATTTACCGTGTTCTGTGCGTGATGATCACCAAATCTTATCGTATCTTATTTCTTATCGGGACTTATTGACTTATTTTTTTATAATTAGGAAATCAAGTGTCGTTATCGCTTCTTATACTTCCCTCGTAGTGTCGTTATCGCTTCTTATACTTCCCTCGTACGGAGACAAAAAATCGCACCTAGTGTCATTATCGCTTCTTATACTTCCCTCGTACGGAGACAAAAAAATCGCACCTAGTCGGTGAACCGATCCTCACGTTACCCACACTCACTCGCGTTACCCACTCACTCGCGTTACCCTCACTCATGTTACTCGCGTTACTCACGTTACTCTGATATGTCGCCCCTTGCATCACCGAATGCACACTTTGACGTGTCTCACAAATCAAAAAAATGTCATCAAAGTCACGCAAGACACGCGAGTCAAGAGGATCACAATATAATAGAAAAGCTGAATGGTCAACAGTTGAGATTGAACGATTATTTAAGTTTGCAGAAGAAAAAAAAAACAATAGGGCCATCCAATGGATACAATTATCATCAGAATTAGATAGATCAGTAGATGCAATAAAAAAAAAATATTCAACTGAGTCACGAAAATTAAAACCGACGACAACAGCAGCAGGAGGTCCACCAGAAGGAGGAAATAAGAGACGTCCATCAGAAGGAGGAGGAGGAGGAGGGAAAAAGAGATGTCCACCAGAAGGAGAAGGAGAAGAAGAAGAAGAAGAAGACTTAATGTATAAACATTTTAAGATTTTAAAAGGAATAAAAAATCCTAAGATTCAATTAAAATATTGGTTTAATTTACAATTATCAACAATGGGAACAAATCCTTCACTCATCATTCGTTTTATAAATCAATTAAGAACTAATTATGGTGGTAATGATCGAGAATCATTTTTAAATTTTATGGAATTACATTTAGATAATCCATTTGGTACTATTTTATTTAAAGATAAGATTGATTCGGGTGATACTATTATTCAGCATCTTCCTTGTTCACCATTGTGTTTAATGACTGACAACAAGGACATCGAATATTCTGAACTGTATATGGTATATCCAATTATTTTATCATTAACAACAATATATCAATTGGTTAATATAGATGATAATTATGTAAGCTGTTTAGAATTCTTTATTAAAAGATATGTTAATCATTTTAAAGAAATTACTTTAGATTGGAAGGGATGTCATTTTTATAATCGTTTCTCTTGGTTAATTAATAATTGTTTAAATGATTCTAATGAAGCTTTAGTATTTAAATTATATGATAAGATTCCATCTGGTTCATTGGATATTATGGGTTCTGATTTTTATGATAGACAATTAACACATCAATTATTGGTTACTCCAGCTCAATCACTTGCTGCATGGATTACTCCATCTAGTACACCTAAAAAAATGAAACCACCACCATCAGCAGCATCCCTTGCTTATCCAACACCAGATCAATTTGATTTATTTATTAGGAATCAAGATTTATGTCCATTAGGTGTATCATTTGAATGGTCATCACCGGGATTAACACCAGATGAACCCACAGATCCAATTCGTTCGGTATTAATGCAAGCATTACTTGATTCTCAAGACAATCCAGCATGCTTGGAAGTTTTTGTAAATCAATATTTAATCTATATTTATGAATCAATTGATGATGCTGCATTTGAATTATTTTGTACTCGTTTAGATGAACAACAACCAAACGAGGATGGGGGAGGTGACGGAGGCGACGGAGGAGAGATTAAATTACTTGATTATTTTCGATCATTTGCACGAGACGAACATACATTTCAAGATCATTTTAATATTCGATTCTTAAAACAAATCATACCTGGAATTACATTTTATCATGATCATTTAGATTTAGTTCAACCACTCTTGATCAATTATATTCGTCGTCATAATCCTTCACCTTTTCATTATATTTTTATTTTATATCCTCAACGTGATTGGACAATACCACCTAATCATCCAACCATCCAATGTGATGATACTCATGTTGTGGATCCAGTGGCTGCTGTGTGATGATGTATTTTTCTAAATTAAATATTTGTCTTCTACCATTATTTAATGGTATTAATCTTCTTTTCGTTGTCATCACGATTGATTTTCTCTTTTGTCCTTTATTTGATATCGGCATCATATCACATAGATTATGAAATGGACGAAATGGATGAAATGTATTTATAAATGCATTTCGATAATAATTAATATCAAGATTATGAATTGATGGTGAATAATGTTCTTGAAGAATTAATTCTCCATCCAATAAATGAAGATAAGATATGACATCACCTAATTTGACCATTGGTATTTTTTTTAATAATCCAGATTTTTCACTCTTAATATGATGAGTTTGAATCAATCTAAATGGTTGTTCACCAATTACCCGAAGTGATTCAGTTAAAAATGAGGTTAATTGTTCTATTGTTTGTTTTTCAATGAGAAGCTTATGTAGAAACGATAATCCAGTATCCTTAATATAATGAATACAATCTGAATGAATAAATGCACATCCTTTAATGATTACTTTATTTTCTTCTACTAGACAATAATTTTTTTTTGATATAAAGACTGCAGATGGATGAATGGATTGCATTCCAATTTGCATTGGTGGTTGAATAAATCGTTGACCATTAATAATTAATTCTTCATTTAGATAATGATGTATTTTTTTAAATTGATTAACTGATGACACTAGAACCATTGCACTATCTGTATCTGCATATACGACTGGTTGTTTAATTGAATCAATTGTTGTTTGAATATAATATCTACCAGTACTCGCAACAGCATCAGCAATCTTTGGATAATATAAACGACCACCCTTCATTCCCATTTGTCCAAAAATACTGTTTGCATATAATTTATAGAGAGATAATCCTGTTTCTTTACGTTTTTCTAATAGGATATACATAATTTTTGGAATAAGACCAATTGGATGTTGTTGAAACCATTGACCATTTGGTGCTTCCCATGCTCCATCCTTGTCCTCATTGATGATAACAGTACTTAAACAAATATTATGACGTGCCATTATAGATGGATATAATGATTTAAAATCAAATATACCTAATGGCTGACAATATAATTTAGGTATTGGATCACGAACATATCCACCACTGATTGGTGAGACTTCACAACCACTCCCTCCTCCTTTTACTGGACGACTAAAATAATAATGATAAATAATTCCATATAATCGAATTAATCGTTGTGTCTTCCAAGTAATACTTATTATTGTTGTTTTTGTTGATCGAGTAATATATTTATTATCTCTTACTTCACTTGGTAAGATCTTAAATAAATCACATTCTGCCATGATTGTTTTTAAATCGCGATTATTTGGCCATAAGATTGATAATTCATCATACTCAATCGTTTTTATCTTTTTAAATTGTTCATCTATAAAATCAAATATACCAATATTCCAATAATACATAAAATTATGTATTGGATCATCAATATCATAACCACAATCAAAAAAACAAATTCCTTCTTTCCATCGTTTAATAATTTCAATTGATTGAATAAGATTGGAAATACGATTTAAATGGATAAGAAAAAATTGTATTGGACCAATAGACCAATCTTTATAACCATTAATCTCTAATATTGTAACTTGATCCATTAAAGCCATACTTAAAAGACGAGTTAATTCAGTAGTAGTATT
>Ga0302185_10001416_pt1 | contig 16895 bp, 12 predicted proteins | sample II_Bog_E1_1_FD_200231 | JGI IMG/M metagenome (GOLD analysis project Ga0302185, IMG submission 200231) | Peat permafrost microbial communities from Stordalen Mire near Abisko, Sweden - II_Bog_E1_2 | ecosystem: Environmental > Terrestrial > Soil > Wetlands > Peat | place: Sweden: Abisko... | reverse complement strand
TTTACAAAAAGAAAGATAGGGGTAACTGTGACTTTTTATACTAAAACTATTACGAAACAATTGCTTTTGGACGCTCAGAAACATAATGAGCAATATGAAGCTATTGAAATCAAAGAAATTAAACAATAACATGACCGGTTTATGATTATTGACAACAGGGATATTTATCACTTTGGTGTATCGCTCAAAGACCTTGGAAAAAAGTGGTTTGCCTTTTCTAAATTCGATCAGGGAGCAGTTGAAATGTTGGGTAAATTGGAAAATATCAAATAATGTTATCTACCCGGGAAAGAAATATGGGAGATGTTGAAACAGTGTTTAAAGAAGCTATTATCAACAATAAAGACGCAACAACGATTGTTAAATTGTATGATGAAAGGGTAGAAATAAGCAATCAGGGATGAAGTGTCAGTTGCACTCTGTCTCAGCACTATTCTGAATAACAAAGAGTAAGAAAAGTGATTGAAATCCGGTTTTTAGTCAGAATATATTAAAATGTACGAAAACACAATGAAAAGATTCTTTTTTCTATTATTAGTGATGGTTTTTATTAATTCTATTGAAGCCCGGAAATATAAATTAATTCAGGCTGCTCATTTCCTTGACTTTTCTAAAGATTGCAGCTATACAGGAAATTGCGTTTCATCGAAATATTTAGAAAATGACACAATCCATTTGACAATTTTCATTAGTAATAACGGACGAGATCTGGATTCATATCTCTATTCTTTCAGCTACTTAAAAGATACGTTGAATTTGAATTTGGAAAATACGAAAGTCATAAAAACAAAGGTGTTCAATAAATCAAAAAGAAGAATGGAGACTCTTTTGACTTACCAGATGTCAATCAAGGATTTGTTAGAGCGTGATGATCAACGATTTGTGTTTGCCCTTACAGGATTTAGGAAAATACCGAAAGTCATTCAGTTTGAACATGCTACTTTATGTGATTGTCCTGTCAAGCCAATTCAGTTTGAAATTTGTAATAATGACACGATTAACATGATAAATGCAAACGGACATAAACAGGGGATTTGGGTTGATTTTTACGATACGGGCGAAATAATGAAAAAAAAGAAATATATCGATGGAAAGTTTATTGATGGATATTACTATAATTTAAAAGGTGAAATAACACATAAAATTCAGGAGGGAGGGATTGAAATTGCGATTCCTATTGAGCAGACGAAATGAATAGATTGCATGAACCACATTTAATCTTTCTGGCGTTATGAATGAAATTGAAAACATCTGTTCCCGCTTTAGCTTTGAATATGTGGAATGGTGAAATTATCTGGAACAGAATTATAAATGTTATACATTTTTTACATTCTGATAAATGGATGATTATTAAACTTCTGCAAAGGTCACGGTGTTTATAGACCACAGATGTCAGGATCCTGGAAGTCAGATATTCCAGGAAGCAATCACATGAACGGATCAATTGTATTTCAATCAAAAGAACGATCTTTTATTTTACAGTTTGAAACTATACAATAAAAGAATGAAAGAAGAACTATTAGCACTTATTGAACGTTCTGCCTTTTAATCGTCATGAGTCCAATTCTCTGCTTCGGTAAGACATGAATTATTTTGGTTAAAGTATCGGTTTTTGATTTTTTTAATAACAAATTATCGGTCAATGCTATGAAGAAATACCTACTGTTTAGCCTGTTTTTGTGGACCATTTGTGGTAGCGAATCGCAGATAATAAATCACACTAATTATTATCAATATTGTACACGAATAGGGATAACCACCTGGATTCGTCCCAGTGAAGCCGTTCCGGTAATTATCGACCAATTGTTGAAATGTGGTATATCATACAGCTCGATAAGCATTGGTGATTTGATCAGGTTTAATGATAGTACAGAAGTTGTGCTGAGTGTAGGTTTTATAAAACAAGGTAAATTATACGGGTTCATATACACCGGCGGCCATTACGATGTTCTTAATCAACATCAACGTGATTTTATTATAACCAAAGAAAATTATACACATAAAGAATACGTACATTCTTTTGAGAAAAATAAAGAGTCATTTTACATGGACCAGGTTGTATTGCCTGTTGATCGTATTTTTCTACTAAAAGAAACCTGTTACTGGTTTCAAATAGAACCTGATGGTACTGATGGACAGATTTCAAAGGAAGTTGCACTAAAAATACTTCGTGAAGATATACTTTACTATTTAAAAGATGTTTTAAAAGTAAGTAATTAAAAATTGCTAACTGCCAGGAAGCTGAATTTTAAGTGTTTAGGCATTTACGAATAGATCATTAAATAACTTTGAATTCTTAAAATAATTTCCGGGTTCAATTGTTCTCTGTTTGAAGTCATCTCAGGACTGCTTTATGCAAAAAAAAATTAATCTGACTTAGTCTGTAGAATGGTACTAAAAAAATGGACAAGTTGGATTTTCGGGTTGCAACCAGTTAAAAAACTGCATTATTATCAGTCAGGGTTACTACGATAAACTATCCATATGTGCAGCTAAATAAACCAGGAGTAAAAGTGGATAAAAAAGATAATTTTTATATAAATTTGCAGAATTATCCTATTTGAGCTAAAAATACAATCATGTTTAAACATTTAAAACTTCTATCAATAACATTAGTACTTTTAACAGGTGGTGTAATAAGCGTTAAAGCACACGAAAAAATTCAGCGAAAACAACTTTTCGATTACAATTGGAAATTCTTTTTGGGTGATCCCCCAAGTGCCAGTGCCAACGATTTTGACGATAAAGACTGGCGGAATCTTAATTTGCCACATGATTGGAGCATTGAAGGAAAATTAGACTCGAAAAACCCTCCAGGGGGTGGTGGCGGTTACTTCCCTGCAGGTATCGGTTGGTACCGAAAAACATTTAAAATTCCTTCAATCTGGAAGGGTAAATGCATTACCATTTATTTCGAAGGCGTTTACATGAATTCCGAAGTCTTCATAAATGGAAAATCTCTTGGCGTGTACCCTTATGGTTATTCATCATTTAGCTACAACCTTACTCCGTATTTGAATTTTGGCAAAGAAAATGTTCTTTCGGTGAGGGTAGATAATTCGCAGCAAATGAACTCCCGCTGGTATAGTGGATCCGGTATCTATCGCCATGTCTGGATGATTATTACCGGTCCTGTACATGTGGCCCATTGGGGCATTGGGATTACAACCCCGGAAGTATCTTCAGAAAAAGCATTCGTTCAGATAAAAACCCTTGTAAAGAACGAAACGGATATCCCACAAAATATCATTCTCAAAACCCGACTTACAGGTGAAAATGCGAACAATGTAAACAACAATCAAATCAATGTAACACTGTTAGCAAACAGCGAAAAGGAAATAGAGCAAACCATAACTGTATTAAAACCTTTGTTATGGACACCGGAAACACCACATCTTTATCAGGCCAGGGTACAGGTGTTCGAAAAAAATAAAATCATTGATGATACCAGGACCTCCTTTGGAATACGTTCACTGAAATTTACTGCCGGAAATGGTTTTCTGCTTAATGGGAGTATGGTGAAGATTAACGGAGGTTGCGTTCATCACGATAATGGTTGTTTGGGTTCTGCTGCATACGACCGTGCCGAAGTACGCCGGGTGTAGATTCTGAAATCAGCCGGATTTAATGCGATCCGTACATCACACAATCCCCCATCTGAGTCCTTTTTGAATGCCTGCGATAAATTAGGAATGATGGTAATGGACGAATCGTTTGATTGCTGGGAAGAGCACAAAAACAAATACGATTATGCCACGTATTTTAAAGACTGGTGGCAACGTGACATTGAAGCTATGGTGCTTCGCGACCGCAACCACCCTTCAGTTATTATCTGGAGCATTGGCAATGAAATACCGGAAAGGCAAAAACCTGAAGCCATTAAAACGGCAAATAAACTTGTAACTTGTATACATAAGATTGACCAAAGGCCGGTAACATCGGCAGTATGCACCTGGGGGGAAGACTGGAAAAATTTCGATAAACTGTTTGCCGAACACGATATAAGCGGATACAACTATGCCATAAAATTTGCTGCTTCCGATCACGAAAGAGTACCTTCGAGGGTTATTGTCCAAACCGAATCGTATCCAAGAGATGCATTTTCTAACTGGAAGATGGTTCAAAGCAATAAGTACATCATTGGGGATTTTGTCTGGACAGCCCTCGATTATTTAGGCGAATCGGGTATTGGTAGGTGGTACTATCCCGGCGAAACACCCGGCGAACACTGGGAGAATAACTTTTTCCCGGTGCATGGTGCCTACTGTGGCGATATAGATTTGATTGGATGGAGAAAACCAATATCTCACTATCGGAGTATGTTGTATAATAATACCGAAAAGCTATATTTGGCAGTCAGGGAACCTAATCCTGATTCAGGAAATATCAAGGAAACTATGTGGTCGGTCTGGCCAACCTGGGAAAGCTGGACATGGCCGGGACACGAAGGAAAAGACATACAGGTCGAAGTGTATTCGAAATATCCTAAGGTCAGACTTTACCTGAATAAGAAACTTATTGGCGAACAGGCCACTACAGAAGAACAGCTGTTTAAGGCTACGTTTACATTGCCTTATACACCAGGCGTGTTAAGTGCTGTTGGTATAAAGGATGATAAAGAAATAGAAACAACCATTTTACAAACGTCCGGCAGTGCTGCCAACATAAAGGTCATTGCCGACCGGACAAAAATTCTGGCAAATGGACAGGATTTATCGTTTGTTACAGTTGAAGTAACCGACAAAGATGGAAACCTGCAGCCCAATGCAGAGAATCAGTTACAGTTCAGAGTCACTGGTCCCGGTGTAATTGCCGGTGTTGATAATGCCAATATGAAAGACATTGAATCCTATATTGGCAATACACGTAAAGCCTGGCATGGGCGTGCACTTATTGTACTTAAAAGTATTCAAAAAACCGGTGTTATCAGACTTGTGATAAGTTCACCGGGATTAACTGATGCAACTGTAACGATAAAGTCTGTTAAGGAAACAACAAAAGATAAATCAGAGTAGTTTTAAGGAATAAAGTGCTTGCAGAATATATTTCCTTATTTATCGGAGCAAAGGATAAATTGGAATATGAACTGGGAGCACTTCGACTTATTGACGAAGTAAATGACATTCATGTTAACTTATAGTTGATTTTCACACACTTTATGAATGTCGATTAGAAAAACCCTTTTGAAATATATATTAATCCTGTCTGTAAGAAATCGAATAATTTTATTGTAATATAAGGAAAAATATATGTATGAAAATAGCTGTAACCGGCGCTCACAGAACAGGGAAAACATCATTAGTTGAAAAATTAATTGAAGCACTTCCTGAATATAGTTGCAAAGCAGAAGCTTATTATGAATTAGAAGATAAAGGTTATTTTTTTTCTGAAATACCTTCGCTTGAAGATTATATACTTCAACTTGAGTATTCGATAGAACAACTAACTGCCAGTGGAGATAATATCATTTTTGACAGGTGTCCAATCGATATGCTGGCATATATCCGCGCTGATCAGGACGTTGAGAATATTGATATTCAATTGAAGTTTCAAAGAGTTCAAAATAGTATGTCTGAAATTGACCTTTTAGTATTTGTTGCCATAGAGGACCCGGATGTAATAAGGTGTCAGGAATCAGACTTACCAGAGTTGCGGCAACAGGTTAATGAGATACTCTATGACTGGATATTTGATTTCGATATTGATGTTCTTGAAGTCTCCGGTTCATTGTTAGAGAGAAAAAATAAAGTAATAGAATATTTGTCAAAACATTAGATTTTAGATAGAATAAATAACAATCCAGGTTACTCTTCGCTGAAATTGAACAATTCATAGTTGAAACCAACTAAATGTGAAGCAAAAGAAGAAGCTATAACATAAAATAATTTAAGCCCCTTTTCGGTATGATTCATGAAATATTTCCACATCGCTTCAATAATCAGTTTATCATTGCTGACAGTATTGCAGAGGACGATTATATCTTTCATTACAATGAACATTCAGTTTTATTAAAAACAACCGGTGACGGATTTGAAATACCCAGGAAAAAAGATGTTTCAACTATATTCAATATAATCGAAGGCACTTTTTTATTTTCGCTGAATGAAGTGCGTTGTTTCCTTATCCGTGAGGAACCAATATGCCTAAATGACGGGTTTAGTTACAAAGAAATCAGTTTCTTCCGTCTTTTACAACCACAGGAAACAGCCTGGGTTGGCATTGTAGGCTTTCAACTGAATAACTGGTATTTACAACATAAATTCTGTGGAAAGTGCGGATCAGAAACAAAAGAAAAACCGGATGAGAGGGCAATTATCTGCCCCAATTGTCATACAACAGTTTATCCCAATATCTCACCGGCAATTATTGTAGCCATTATCAGTAACAATAAGATCTTACTGGCGCACAATTCCAATTTTGAAGAAAACCGTTATTCACTGGTTGCCGGGTATGTCGATATCGGTGAGTCACTCGAAGAAACCGTACGGCGTGAAGTCAGGGAAGAAGTAGGTCTGGAGGTAAAGAATATCCGTTATTATAAAAGTCAGCCATGGCCATTTTCGGGTTCCATGATGATCGGTTTTATTGCCGAAGCCGACGACACTCAACCTGTCCGGCCCGACAACATAGAAATAACCGAAGCCAGATGGTTTAAACGGGAAAACCTTCCTAACCATCCGCCAACCATCAGTATTGCAGGAGAGTTGATTCATAAATTTGAGAAGGGCGAAATCTGAAAAATGCAGTTGTACGTAAATATTAATCATCACATTCTACTAAGTATATGAAAACAAGAAAACTAGGAAAGGACGGTCCTGAAGTATCGGCCATTGCCATTGGTACCCGCAGTGTATCGGAAAGTCCGAACGATATGGAAGGGGCAAAAGCTCAAACCATAAAAACCCTGCAAAGAGCTATCGATTCTGGAATAAACTTTATAAATACTGCTGACTTCTACGGTATGGGAATGAATGAACTACTCATTGGTGAAGCCATTAAAGGCCGGAGAGACAAGGTCTTTTTAAGTGTGAAAACAGGTTCTTTACGCGATCATAAAGGCCGCTATCTTGGTATTGACGGACGTCCTGCAGCAATCAAAAACTTCTGTGCCTATTCGTTAACCCGTCTTGGTGTTGATGTGATTGATTTGTATCAACCCGCTCGCATTGATCCAAATGTACCTGTTGAAGAGACGGTTGGAGCTATCAAGGATTTGATTCAGGAAGGAAAAGTACGTTATCTGGGGCTCTCGGAAGCTAATGCCGGTCAGTTGAAGCGTGCTTATGAGGTGCATCCTGTTTCGGCACTGGAAATTGAATATTCACTGGCGACCCGCTTTATTGAAAATGAAATTTTGCCTGCCGCACGGAAACTGGGCGTCAGCATAGTGCCTTATTCGGTACTGGGTTATGGTTTGCTAAGCGGTAATATGAGAGTTCCATTAGCCAACGATGATTACAGAAATATGTTTCCACGATTTCAGGGAGCTAATCTGGAGTATAATCTAACGAAAGTCGAATTTCTGAAAGAAATGGCTGCTCAAAAAGGTACTTCTGCCGGAAGCCTGGCGCTTGCATGGGTGGTTCAACAAGGTGAAGATATTTTTCCTATAGTGGGGATGAGCAGACCCGAACGGGTGGAAGATAACCTGAAAGCACTGGAGATTGTGTTTAGCAATGATGAAATGAGGCTGTTGAATGAAACCTTTAAAATTGGTGCATTAAAAGGAGATCGCTATCCGGCAATGGTGCAGGCCTGGGCAGCTTCATAAATAACGCTCTCGTGTTCCGTGTTCCGCGTTCCGTGTTCCGTGTTTAATAATGGATTGTACATCTAATTGTTTCAGATAAATAGTTCGAATGTAAGATCGACTAAGCCCGAAAGCCGGTACGAATTGAATTATATGATAAAGATAAATTTTTTTATGATTTCTGAACCGGCAAAAAGAATTATTCTTTTGGTAAAACACAGCGCGAAAATGCAAACCGGAATAATAGTTATCAACAATGAAACTTTATGAATACTGATAATCAGGTGGTAGTTCTGTTCATAACCGGTTCATAACTCAGTTGAAAAGTTGTTCGCAAATACAGGCTGAAATACTTGCAAATTATATATTCAATGTATTATATTTGTGGCATGAGTTTACTCAAAACATGAACTGAAATGTTGAAACGATCTTTGAAATACTGATACATCAAAAAAAGTCAATAGGTAAATATTGAACTCTAATTCAAAGTGAAAGTATACTTTATGTAAAGAACGAACTGACTGTTAAGACAAGTTATCTCCTATATTGTTCACGCAAGTGTGCAATGAGATGTATAACAATGCTAATGGTTTTACGGTCTCTGGCAAAAATGAATTTCGCTGTGGGTCAGACTCTATAAATATAATTATGGTGCGTTTGAATAAAACGTAACCCTGTCTCTCAGACAGGAAAGCCGGGTAGTCCGCGATAGGGATTGTCTAAAAGTAATTCGTTACTTCTATTCATTTCCGGTCACAAAAGTAAAAACAGCAATGTCTTGAACATGTGGCTAACAGTTACGGGCGATGCAGTACAAAAAAATTAAAAGTCGCATTGTTCAGTATGTCATCTAAAATGAGTTTATAATTGAACGAATTTTATTTTTTGGTATAAATACCAACAGAGTAAAACAGTCAAGAGTAAATAAAATCTGTATATATAATCTTCATAGCAATATTAAGATTGTACCGGTAAGATAAAGCTGACAACATCAGTAAGTCTGAATGATAAATTTGAACCGGAACACCGGAAGAACCGAATTCCCCGTAATACGGGACAGACGTTTGGAAGCGTGAAACGGCGAAAAAATTACCCCGTTGTGAATGAGGATATCCCAATTCTCAGTTGCAATGTGGTAAAAAGATCAGATTAAAAGATGTTCACTTTAATTCTATCTTGATGACGCATCTGCAAAGAAACAGTCATTATACGAAGCTATGCAAATAGTTAAGTGAACGTCGAAATGAGATTGCACAGAATTTTAGACGAAAGTGGTTTCATTGTTCAACAATGAAATAATCTATACAGAATTTCAATTTCTATTGACAGTGATTTGAGTTTATGAATTGTCGTGATCTACTGTAAATCCGTTAAAGGATGAAGAGTAGAAAAGCGTACTTTGCCCGGGAAGTTTAAAATTCAAATGAGAAATCATTTGACTTTAAATTTGCTACTTCAGGAAATCATCAACAAGTAGTTTTGTAAAAGAAACTGCATACAATGATCCTGATAGAGTAAAGTAAAAAACGATTCTAAGACAGACAGGGCTGCTAATAACCAAAGTGGAGGAGCAATTCGACAATCTGTAAAAAGGTTGGACAATGAATCTGAAACTCAACGATACAGCAGAAATAAGCAAGCTAAATACTCGCTAATTAAAACTTATCCAAATCAAACTCATGGTGTTTAATCAGTATACAAAGATAGTAATATTTTATTTTATGTTCAAAGAGGGTGCCGTAAAAGGCACCCTCTTACTGTTTTATATAGTTATAGTTAATTAGTTGATTAGTTGATTGGTTGATTGGTTGATTGGTTGAATGGTTGAATGGTTGATTAGTTGATTAGTTGATTGGTTCCGTGTTCAGCGTTTATTTCCTGTCTCCATGATAGATATTAAGATGTTTCTATGTTCATGTCGCAAATCTGACAACCGGTATTTCCTGAATTTGTTTTAGTTTATTTGTAATATATTAATACACAGAAGACTTAAAAAAGTTTTCTGTGTATTAGAAATAAATAACAGTTGCCAAATTTGCAGGTAGTCAGGAAGTCTGAAATTCTCACGTATTGAAAGTTAATCAGCTTTTTTTTAAATAAGCAAATAAGGTTTGGTTTGTAGGTGTACAGGTTTTCAATTAAGGTTTAATAATTGAAAATAAGGTTTATAAAGGATAAAACCTTATTTTTATTTGTCAAGCTTCATAGAAAAGGATACACCTATGACTAAACCTTATTCCTTTATATCTACTTTAAATTTCGATTTGAAAACATTTATTTTTTTAAATCTTCCTTTTAAACAATTCTTTGGAGAGGGCAGGAGGAGAGGCCTGATTTCAAGAATAAATAAAACACGACATTATTTTTTTTTAACTACTTTTTTGTCATCCTGAATTTTGTAAACTGGAGGAAGAAGGGAAAATATAACTATAAAAAAAGAGAGTACGATAAACGCACTCCCTTTTTTAAGGTCAATACTTAAAATAAATTCGAATTGATTTTACTGTTTGATAATCGATTTACGATATGTCTGGTTATTCGAATTTACAAGAAGAATATAATTTCCCGATGCTAAACTGTGTAAATCCACACTGAAAATATTGTTACTTACTGTTTTATGAATCAGTTCTTTTCCCGCAAGATTGTACAGACTAACCTGAGCTGTCGTAACGGTCAAATCAGGAATAGTCACCTGCACTAGATCCACACATGGATCAGGAAATACTGAAATATCATTGACCGAAAGCGGGGCAATTAATCCGGTGGTTATATTCACTTCCCAAACACCATTAGCAAGAGTACCAAGAAATACATTGATATTATTGTTATTTATCAATTGTATACTTTTTACAGTCATTCCTTCCAACCAGGCATTAGCGTTATGGGCGATTGTCCAGTTAGCTCCGCCATCCGAACTTTTGTACAGGCCGACACTAGTGGCCATCAGCCATTTGTTGTTTCCAGTATTTTTTATGCAATTTGCAATATAATTTTCCGGAAGACCAGATGTAATAACCTCCGACCATGTACCTGTATTTATAGTGAACATATATAATCTGTTCAGACTGTTGCCCATTGTCTGATCATCCACCGCAAACAAAGCGTAAGTATTTGATGCATCCACATCCATGATTGGACCAGCTTTATCTCCCTGACTATCCTGTGTCCTTTTAATTGTAAAACTTGAGTTAAAAAGAAAATTTGGATTTAAATTGGTAAAACTCATTCCATAACTGTTTGCTTTATACACATTATTAAAATCACTCCAGTCATTAGGATAAGCGTTGAAAGCAAATAAACACTTTTTTGGTCCTTTCAGAAAAGTTAATTGATCACTATTCTGACTGCCTGGTTTAAGCCATGAAGCTCCATTATTATACGTTACAATCAAAGCATATTGTGAAGTAATTGAATCATAATAATTAACAAACAATGCAGTATCACATTTCCCTGCAAAGGTATAATCAGTTCCTTTTACGTTGTAAGGAGAAGGAAGAGGTGAAGGAGCCCAGGATGCTCCTGAATTGGATGATTTATATAAGACAATCTGATCCGAAAATGGATTGGGTTGAAGGAAAGAAAAGAGAGTATCTTTTACCATCTCTATTTGATTTACAAAAAAAGCTACTCCACTAAATCCCGGAATCCCGTTATTTGCAACATTCCAGGTAGTACCCTGATCTGACGAAAGAATAATACCGCGCGTTTGAACCGGATATAAAAGTGTATTTACCGAGTGGATAAGACTTCCGGCATAAGAAGCTATAAATTGATTTGAATAATGATTCCATGTATTTCCTCCATCCATAGATACTTCAAGTTCGTCATACATTCCGTTAGCGATATATCCGTTGGTCGAAATTTCTTTAATATTACTTAGCATCGGAAGGGTTATACCCGGGTTGGTTATTACTGAAAAACTGGCACCCTGATCGGTTGATTTATAGATCAGCATACCGGATATAGAATTCATGGCTACCAGAAACAATGCATTATCGGTTGCCGAGAATCCCATGACCTGATAATCGATTGCTACTTGTCCTGTTGAAATATCTGCCCAGTTATCGGTCGAAAAATTATATTTATACACTGCATTACCGCTGCCATTATCATTCCTGAAATATAAATTACCAGTCGCATCGCCTTGTATGCTTTTGTTATTATCGCCAATGTTAATGTCTCCAAGACCAGTTAAAGATACAACATTCATTGTATTTCCATCTGTTGTGTAATACAGACTATTCTGATAAATAAGGTAAATTTTATCCTGATTGAATGACAACAACTCTAAATTTCCACCTTGCCATCCATTGGTAAAAATAGTAGCACCTGTTGTCCATGTATTTCCATCGGTTGAAGAATATAACTGTCCGAGCCCGTTCATATTATTGACGCCAACTACATACAAACTGTTGCCAAGTTTTCCCAAGGCCTGGGGATACCAGGAAAAGGAGGAAAATGATAATGGAACCCAGGTAGTACCATTATCGGTACTTTTGTAAATAGAGTTTCCGTTATTATTATTGTTCAATGCATAAAAATCATTTCCAAGGGTTTCTATGTCCTTGAAACTGTTTTCAATAGTACTTGTATTTTGAGAAACATTTGCCCATGTTTGCCCCCCATCGGTGGTTTTAAATATCCCCCCATCGGTAGTAACCATGGCACAACCTGAGTTTACAGCGTATCCATTAATTTCTCCGCCGTACATTAAAGGATCATTAAATTGAGTAATCTGACTTTGGACATTCAAACTTAGAATAAATCCAACAAAAAGGAAGTAAATTTTTTTCATAATAGACTCGTCAGTGTTTAACGTGCTGACTCCGCACTTTAAAAGAGAATAATTTCAATTTAAGTAGGGAATAATAATTTATTTCGTTTGATTTAAATCCAATCTGACCAGGCAATTCCTGTTTTGTAAAAAGGGAGTTTAATAATGTTATTTCATTCTTTATATAGTTCTATTTTACCAGATTAAAAAATTAACTACATATGGCACATCCCGATTATCGGGAGACACAATTCCGAAATCTGAATCTGCAATAGTCACAATAGATTGACTGCATTTACTAATTTTATTTAGCTTAAATTCTTAAAATGTGTTAAGTATTTATCTATTGGTTCCTTTTTTATCTGTTTATTGTGGCTATTTATTTTGTGTTTTCTATTGTGTTCTAGGTGTCTATTGTGGTTATGTATTTTGTTTTCTAATGTTTTCTCTTGTGGTTAAAAGGTTTTATAGTTTTTTATTTTAGTAAAGTAGAAATAGTTTAAAAATGCATGGAGAGGGAAATTATTCATTCATTTAACGAATCAGTGTAAATATCGAATATATATATAATGTTTAAAAACGCTAAATGTTTTAAAATGGCCTTAAATAATGCCTAATTATTTAAAAATATAACAAATTTTGTCTTGACAGATAGCACTTTTGCTTTTCAAATGCCAGGTTTATGTTTTTCTGTTGTTTTAATATGTCTGTTTATAATTTTCTCAACCATTTGTCCAACTGTTATTTGTTTGAGCAATTGAATTATTTTATGTTTGTTTTAAAAAAAAACTGAAACTTCAAATAAATGATTACGATGCTTCCGTTATGCAGAAATCATGGAATTGAAAATAGGAAAAGCCAGCAAAAATCAGGATACACTGTGGATAATCATACTATAGTATTGCTAATCAACTGCAATCCACTAATAATCAATTTTTGTTCAACGTAATATGAATTGTTTTGAAAAGTATATGCTTTTTCAAATTCAGAACAAGGCTTATAATAAATTGATATGTATACTTCCCTTTCTTTTTGAAAAATAAATGACTACTTTTGAATTTACAAAAATGCATCAAAATATGAAAAGAATAACAGCAATTACCGGCGCCCTTTTATTGGCAGCCGGATATGCCGGATATGCCCAACAGGTCGTTCCAAAAGTAAAAGTAGCAGCAAATGAAATAACACCGGACTCACAGTGGCGGGGCAAGCGGGTGGCTTTTCTGGGTGATTCGATGACCGACTTCCACCGTGTAGGCACTACCTGTGTGTACTGGGAATATCTGAGCGAATTGCTTGGGATAAAACCTCTTGTATATGGTATCAACGGGGATCAGTGGAATGGTATTTACAAGCAGGCTATGAAGTTGCATGAAGAAAAAGGAACAGATGTTGATGCCATACTGATTTTTGCAGGTACAAATGACTATAACCAGGGTATTCCGATAGGTGAGTTTTTCAGTGAAACAACGAAGCAGGTAAACGTGAATGGAAATCTTGTTACACGGAAGTACCGGACTCCGGTCCTGAATGATTCTACATTTTGCGGACGAATGAATAAAGTTATGACGTACCTGAAGAACAATTTTCCGCAGCAACAGATTATAATAATGACTCCCATCCACAGAGGGTATGCTAAGTTCGGTGGGAATAATGTGCAGCCTGACGAAAATTATTGTAACGGGCAGGGATTGTATTTCGACGCGTATATTGATGCTTTGAAGAAAGCGGCATCGTATTGGGCGGTTCCGTTGATCGACCTCTATTCTTTAAGTGGCCTGTTTCCGCTTGCCGATGCTCAGGGGCAATACTTCCATGACAGAGAAACGGACAAGCTTCATCCCAATGCAGCTGGTGATTACAGGCTGGCTAAAACCATTAAATACCAGTTGCTGGCATTGCCCTCGTCTTTTGTCAGTAAGTAAGTTCCGCGTTTCGCGTTCCGTGTTCCGCATTGTTGATTCTATATAGGTTAATCCCGTAAACGGGACGTCACTTCGTTCCGTTGCTTAATTGGTTGACTGGTTAAGTGGTTCCGTGTTCCATGTTAGGGTTGATGGTTCTATATTGGTTGATCATGAAAAGGGGATGTTGCTTCGTTGAGTTGTTTAAATTGTAGAACAACTCCGGATATGTACCATTTGTAAATTGCAAATGAAAAAATTGTAAATTTTTCTATTGTGTCCTATGTGCCTATGTGGTTGATTTTTCTACCAGCTTATAGGGAAATAGTCTTTGAGAAACTGTCCGCTCCAGTGTTTACCTGTATTTATGCCATCTATGAATGGATCGCAAACCCGTGCTGCACCATCTACAATATCCAACGGCGGTTGAAAATCGTGTAACTCTTGTTTATGTCTGGAGATTTCTGCAGGATCTTCGTCTGTAACCCATCCGGTATCTACTGCATTCATAAAAATACCATCTTTTGCAAGATCACTGGCTGAGGTATGAGTGAGCATATTCAGTGCTGCTTTTGCCATATTGGTATGCGGATGCCTGTCGATTTTAGTGAAAGTATGAAACTTGCCTTCCATGGCCGAAACATTTACAATATGTTTATTCCCTGTATAGTCTTTCCGCATCAGGGCAATTAACCGGTTACAAAGGACAAAGGGTGCAATGGAATTAACCAGTTGCACTTCCATCATTTCTACCGGTTCTATCTGTCCTAATTTTAACCGCCAGCTGTTGGTTTTTCTTAAATCAACCTGTTGAAGATCAACATCCAGTTTTCCTTCAGGGAAAAGGTCACCTGCATCGTTCGAATTATCAAAACGATAGGGAATTTGTGAAAGTTGTGCCGATGATTTAATTCCAATTCCCGGAGTTTGAACATTCCATCTTACTGTCACCGGTTTATTTGAATCAGAACCCGACCCGGTAAACGACCCGATTTCGGCTATGCACTGATGATGATGCTGAAGTAATAATTGCACATCGGCTGAATGCTCATCGAAAGGAAGTAACTCATTTGCCATTAAATGTGCATAATAGGTAGAAGGCCTTCTTACAGTCTGTGCGGCATTATTTATCAGTATATCAAGCCTTTCATACTTGTTTTCAATATAGCTGGCAAAAAGTTCCACACTGGGAATATGTCTGAGATCGAGCCCGTAAATATGCAAACGGTGACTCCATATAGAAAAATCCTTTTCTTTGGTATACCGTATGGCTGAATCGGCAGGAAAACGGGTGGTAGCAATAACAGTCGCTCCGGAGCGCAACATCATTAAAGTGGCATGGTAACCGATTTTAAGTCTCGACCCGGTTATTAGTGCAACCTGCCCCGTCATATCACAGGTCTGAAAGCGTTTTGCGTAATTCAAATCGCCACATTCGGTACACATCGAGTCATAAAAATGATGTATCTCTGTATATTTCTTTTTACACACATAACAATTCCGTTCGGAGGTAAGAAAATGTTTCCCTTGTGTGGCTGCGGATTCAGGAATGGAAATCTGTGAGGGTGCTTCAAATACACTTGCCAGACGGGCACTGCGAATACTTGATGCTGCACGGGTCTTACGGTTAATTTCTGTGATTTCCTGTCTTTTGGCTAATTTGACTCCTTTGTTTCTCTTTTTTATTTCATCCCTGTCCGGCCGGGTGATTTGTCCGGCAACTTTCATCAGTTTGATACGTTGCGCTTCAGGCAAATGTATTAGTTGATCGCTGTTTTCAAGTAACTGTTCTAAAACCGAAATGCAATTCTCTATCTCTATTGTGTTGAATACTTTTTTTTGCTCTTTACTGTTCTGCATTAATTTTCCTTTTTGACTTCATCTGCAAAGGTAATGTGTTTCTGAATGGGTTGATACACTTTTCACTGCAAATATATCGTCATACTATATTTTAACAATGAAGAGTGAATGAAACGGATGAACCGACAAAAAATCCTTCGCTATGCAGAAATACAGATAATGAATGAGATATTGCGGAAAGATTTATTACTTTATGTTATGCTTTCTATCCAATATACAATAGTAGGAATGATTAATTCTACTTTACTAAAATTAAAAAAACAAAAACTTCTAATGGAGCTTGCGACATCCCGTTTTTCCGGGACCATAATAGCATACACAACAAAAGCTCAAAATACATAACCATCCCGATAGCTATCGGGATCACAAAAACACAAATAACACAATACATAACCACGAGACACAATAGGTCACAATAGAAATACACAATAAAAGAACACAATAGAAAATACGAAACACATATTAGGATTTTAAAACAATATAGTTGCTGAATGAATCAGTTATTATTTCTTTTATTTCTATTGTTTCTATTGTGAACTATTGTGGTTAACTCTTTAATTTCAGAGAACAAATATACGAGACACATAGGTCACAATAGAAAAGCACA
>Ga0302185_10001415_pt1 | contig 16912 bp, 16 predicted proteins | sample II_Bog_E1_1_FD_200231 | JGI IMG/M metagenome (GOLD analysis project Ga0302185, IMG submission 200231) | Peat permafrost microbial communities from Stordalen Mire near Abisko, Sweden - II_Bog_E1_2 | ecosystem: Environmental > Terrestrial > Soil > Wetlands > Peat | place: Sweden: Abisko... | reverse complement strand
TTATAAATTAATAAACCTGAATGTGATATCGCGCCCTGAAGGCAGCAGTACCGCAACCGGTTTCGCCAAACAGCATGCTGCACAACAATTGCACATTGTGTCGAAAGCGTTTGAGGCCCCGGTTGGCAAGCAAGTAAAGGCAGCTGTTAAAGATACAGCTGCAAAAATGGCCCACGTTGGCGCCGATTAATATTAATCTAATGTAGAGACGTACGGGACGTCTCCAACTAATGCACGCGCGAGACGCAAAATATTGCGTCTCTACATAAGATACATATCTATATGAGTTTAACGATCAAAGTTCCGCCGGTTGGCGAATCAATTACTGAAGTAACACTTTCGAGCTGGAAAAAAAAAGACGGCGACAAAGTAGAGATGGACGAAGTAATTGCCGAGTTAGAATCAGATAAAGCAACCTTTGAGCTTACTGCTGAAAAGGCTGGAATTTTAAAGACGGCTGCGAAGGAAGGTGATACTTTACCTATCGGGGCTGTTGTTGCAACAATTGAAGAGAATGGTGTTCCTTCAGCTCCCGCTAAGGAAGTTGCGCCGGCTCCGGTAGCAGTTGCAAGTGGCATTAAAGAGACTGCATCTGCTTCGGCCTCCTCTCCCTCTCCACAACCTGCTACTGCCACTGCTACTGCTTCTTCTTCCGCCACTGTTACTTCATTGCAAGTTAAAGTACCAACCGTTGGCGAATCTATCACCGAGGTAACGCTGTCGCGCTGGATAAAAAAGGATGGCGATACCGTTGCCATGGATGAAGCCATTGCCGAACTGGAATCAGACAAAGCAACATTTGAACTCACCGCCGAAAAAGCGGGTATATTAAAGACGTTAGCCAAAGAAGGGGATACGCTGCCAATTGGCGCCGTTATTTGCACCATTGAAGGAAGCGGCAGCACCGCAGCAGCTGAAAGTCCTGCCACAGCTTCAACCCCTGCTCCACAACCTGCTACTGCAACTGCTACTAATTCCTCCTATGCGTCAGGCACTCCATCACCCGCTGCGGCCAAAATATTGGCAGAAAAGGGAGTTGAGCCAAAGGCTGTAAGCGGCACGGGAGTTGGCGGGCGGATAACTAAGGAAGACGCCTTGTTAGCTGAAAGGACTTCCGAGAGCCCGCAGGCAAGCAAGGATGATTTGAAACCGGCAGCGCCTGCCCCAAAAGTGGAAGCGCCAAAGGTGGTTGTTGCGGCTGCTCCCGGATCAAGGACAGACCGCCGTGAAAAAATGTCATCGCTACGGAAAACCGTTGCAAAGCGTTTGGTTGCTGTTAAGAATGAAACAGCTATGCTCACTACCTTTAACGAGGTGGATATGGCGCCGATCATGGAGCTTCGCGCTAAATACAAAGATAAATTTAAAGAGAAACATGGCGTCGGCCTCGGCTTCATGTCGTTCTTCACAAAAGCCGTTTGTGAAGCATTGAAGGAATGGCCGGCTGTTGGCGCCCGCATTGAGGGCGAAGAAGTTGTTTACAGCAATTTTGCCGATATTTCTATCGCTGTTTCCGCACCAAAAGGACTGGTAGTCCCGGTGATTCGCAATGCGGAAAGCATGAGCCTGGCCGAAATTGAAAAAGCGGTTGCGGCGCTGGCCGTTAAAGCGCGGGACAATAAGCTGACCATCGAAGAAATGACCGGCGGTACCTTTACTATTACCAATGGCGGTGTTTTTGGTTCGATGATGTCAACCCCGATCATCAACTCGCCGCAATCAGCGATATTAGGGATGCATAATATCATCGAGCGCCCGGTTGCAGTCAATGGCCAGGTGGTAATTCGCCCAATGATGTATGTTGCCTTATCTTACGACCATCGTATCATCGATGGCCGCGAGTCGGTAAGCTTTTTGGTAAGGGTTAAACAATTGCTGGAAGATCCAGCCAGGTTGTTATTGGGCGTATAAGCAAAGCAACTTTTCAAAGCGAAACCAATCTTTTCAGCGCCAAAATACAACCAATATGCAATCCCTCGTGGAAGGGCAAAAAGTTGATGCCATCCTCAATGTTGGCTAATGCGATGCCGTACCGGGTAACAACCGGGGTGTATGTTTTAAAAATGCCCGCGTCATAATCAGCCTGCAGTTCATCAAGGGTTGAAAATAAAAGCGCTTTTATCCTTTCCACTTCATCACTTCCAACAAACCCTTCCGGCTTTGTGCCCGGCCTGTACGCTTGAAAAAAAGCTTCGTCGGTTTTCAATTCCAACCCCGAGCGTTTATAACAAACGCCTTGCTGGGCTGCAATTAAATGCCCAATATTCCAGATGATATTATTGTTAAAACCGGCGGGGATTTGGTTTAACTGCTCTGTGCTTAACGCTTCAATAAGCCCGATCAAAAGCTTGCGTGGGCTTCTTATGGATTCTATGGTTTTGGTCATATATCAATTTCTAGTGATGAAAATATCGTTTAAAGGAATGATGACATCCAGGCTAAAAGAACCTCCAGACCCAGTTAAACAGCAACAAAAACAAATATTGCAGGATGAGTACCCCATCCACACAAAAAAAATAATAATACTCGTTCTTTTCCAGGGTTGATTTAAAAATGAGCCAGCCAGTCAAAAAAGCGGTAATGGTGAGTGCAAAAAAATCGGCATTGAAGCCCTGGTTTCTGAAAAGAAATAACAAAGCCACATAACCTGCCAATAAAACCTGGCAAAACAGGTAAGCATTTTTTTCGCCCCACATCACAGGAACGGTTTTTAAGCCCGATTCCCGGTCGGCAAAAAGATCGCGGATATCAAAAGGAACAGTAAGCGCCCCGATCAGTAAAAAGCGCTTTGCGATCAAAATGGTTGTATCGCGCATGGAAATGGTCGCCAGCTGTGCATGCTGTGCCTCCATAATCGGGAGCAAAACGGTGCTCATGGTCCATACCAGGGTAATAAGGAATTGCTTGAGGCCCGGGATATTCCTCAAACCAAACTTTTGATCGCCGAAAGCGAATAGCGGAATACTATACGCAAACGATAATATGGATAAAAAGATCAGCAGTATACGCGATTCGATCGATACCAGGAAAAAAAGGGGGATAAGTGACAGCAGGGAAACGATGGTAAAGGTCACCATTAAACGGTAGTGCGAGAAAAACCACCTGATGCGTTTATAGGGTGATTTTTCGGGGCTTGCTGGCTTGGAAAAAATGATGCAGAAGTTGTAAATACCCAGTGTGGATGTAAACAACAGCCCTAAAACCGCCTCAACGGGTTTTGAACCCATCAGGTAAAAAGTCACCAGACCCTGGGCAACGGCGCACAACGCCATGAAAATATTGCTGAAAAGCAGGAAATCAAACGCTTGCAGGGCTGTTTTTTTCATCATTACAATACGAACGTCGAGGCGCGTTTTATCAGGCTGTGGGGGACGGGCCCTTTGCGGATCTTAATGTAAATATCGTAATCTCGGGCAATATTCCAACGCGTCCTTCAAAGCCATAAAAACCATAGCCTACATTTACATATATCTGCTGCTTCCCTTCGCAGTAAAGGCCTGCCCACTCGCTATAGAGGTATTCCACCGGGCTCCATTGAAAATCTTTTGTGCGGATACCGCATTGCATCCCGTGGGTGTGCCCGGCAAATACCATATCTATTTGTGGGTATTGCGGTAATACCTGCGCACGCCAGTGTGATGGGTCGTGTGACAAAAGGAGTTTTACAGGCAGGTCGTCATTGTTTTTTATTGCCAGGTCCATACGTCCATATTTTGGGAAACGGCTTAGGTCTCCCCAGTTCTCTATGCCCAATATGCCTATTTCTTCATTGCCTATTTTTAATCGCCTGTTCTCATTCCTAAGTAAATCCCAGCCCATATTTTTATGGGTGCCTACAATTTCATCAAAATTTTTCTTTTTTGCAGCCGGTGTAGGCCAGTCAATGTAGTCGCCGTAGTCGTGATTGCCCAGGCTTGAAAATACGCCAAGCGGCGCCTTGACTTTGCTAAAAATGTCCTGGTAATCTCTCATGTCGCTGCTCAGTACATTTACCAGGTCTCCGGTAAAAAATACCAGGTCAGCCTTTTCGCGCATCAGCATTTCAACACCGCCCTGCACGGCTTTTTTATCGAAGAAACTACCGGAGTGGATATCCGATATTTGTGCAATTCTGAGCCCGTCAAAAGCTCTGGGCAGGTTACCAAGGTGCAGGTCCTGCCGCACGATGTGGTAATCGTACAAGCCACTTTTCATATTCAGTTTAAGTGCGGCAAGCGGAACAGTACCAGCAAGCAGCCCGGCCTTCAAAAGGAATTCTGACCTTGGAATAGCATTGGCATCTTGTTTTTTCTCTTGCTGTTGCCGGTTACTTTGTCTGATTTTCAGGCTAATAAAAACCACCAGCCGCCGAAGATCGTCAACCAGTAAAAACAAGGCGAAGCAAAACTCGAACAAAAGCGAACCAAAAAACGATAAAATTACTGCCAGCCTGAGTACGAGATCAACCTTAACATAAACGACCAGTAAAAGGCAGGCTAAAAGTAATAGGGAATAAGCGCAAAAGGCAACAGCAAACCATTTTTTGCGGAGGAAACGCCACTTCTTTCCCAGCGCGCGCAAGCCGTTAAATGCATAAACATCGATCAATAAGGTTGCTGCGATAAAAAGCAACAAATTAAGGGATATCCCCTTCATAGTAAATAGATAAATGTGAGAAAATTAGTAACGGTCGTCATCCAAATCCAGGTCATCGTCATCGGGCTGCAGGTTAAACAGGCTGTTAAACATGTCCGAAAATGCAAATCCGTTGTCCAGGAAACCTTTGTTCAGCTGCGAAAACTCCGAAAGCCCGTGCAAAACAAATTCCATCAGCAAAAGCTCCTGGTTTTCACTTAAACGCGGATGAAGTTTCTTAACCAGGGCCTTTAACCCGGTTACCGAATTTAAAACTTTCTTGTATTCCTGCTGTGGCAGTTCATCAATAACCGACAGGTTATTGCCATCGCCAAACCAGTTGATGATTTCGGCATAAGGATTTGGCGCCTTGGCCTTTTTTGCTTTTTCAGGATCGGGGAAAAATTTAACCAATAATGTTTTTATGGCTTTTCCGATCAGGATATTGGCCACTTTGCCGGGCCCTTCCAGCTCACCCTCGTAAACCAGTTCGATCTTGCCGGTGATGGCCGGGATAACGCCCAGGAAATCGCTGATGCGCACGAAAGTGTTTTTTTCGTTATTGATGAGCATACGCCGCTCAGCGTTGCTCACCAGGTTTTCGTAGGCCGATATGGTTAATCGGGCGGAAACGCCCGATTTTTTATCGATATATTCTGAGCTGCGCGCCTCAAAAGCAATTTGCTCCACCAAATCCTTAACCAGGCCATCAACCTCGATTGCCGACTGCTGTTCAGGCGAAAGCGACGCTTCCTGTTGGGTAATTTTACGCGAAATTTCTACCGAACGGGGATAGTGCGTTAATATCTGGCTTTCAATACGGTCTTTCAGCGGCGTTACGATTGACCCGCGGTTGGTATAATCTTCGGGATTGGCGGTAAACACAAATTGTATATCCAGCGGTAGCCGCAGCTTAAATCCACGTATCTGGATGTCCCTTTCCTGCAAAATATTGAACAGGGAAACCTGTATCCTGGCCTGCAAGTCGGGCAACTCATTGATCACAAAAATGCCGCGATGCGCGCGTGGGATCAAACCGAAGTGAATCACCCGTTCGTCCGAATAGGTGAGCTTCATGGTTGCTGCTTTGATCGGGTCCACATCGCCGATCAGGTCGGCAACGGTTACATCCGGCGTGGCCAGCTTTTCGGTATAGCGTTCTGACCGGTGTATCCAGGCAATCGGCGTATTGTCGCCATGAATGCTGACCGCGTGATGCCCGAACCAGGATATAGGCGCCAGCGGGTCATCATACAATTCCGAACCCTCGATATAGGGCACATATTCATCCAATAGGTTAACCAGCAGCCGCGCAATGCGTGTTTTTGCCTGCCCGCGCAAACCTAAAAGCAAAATATTGTGGCGCGATAGGATAGCAGTTTGAAGATCTGGTATAACCGTATCCTCGAAACCGACGATCCCTTCAAAACCGCCTTCACCATGTTTAAGCTGTTTGATCAGATTTTCCCGTAACTCTTCCTTCACCGACCGGCTTTTATAACCAGCCGCCTTTAACTCCCCAAGTGTTTTTATATTTAGTTTATTCGTCATTTGTCATTAGTCATTGGTGGTTTACCACCCGTTCATTTATTCTTTTCATCCGCACATCTGCATATTTGCACATCCGCACATCCCTCACGCGTAGCTGCACACCTCAATCAGGTTTTGGTCCGGGTCGCGGAAATAAACTGAATGTATCTTCCCGGATGCCCCGCTGCGCTGTACCATGCCTTCTATCGGGATATTTTTTTCCGCCAGTTCGTTTTTCACCTGCTCAATCGACTCCGTAACCACGAAACAGATGTCGATGGTGCCGGGTATGGTTAAATGCGCCGTGGCATAAAACTCCCTTCCTTTAGGGCGGAGATCAATCCTCTGACTGCCAAACTTCAACGCCTTTTTCCGCGGCGAAACCGTTACAACCTCCATGCCCAGCACATCCTGGTAAAACGTGCAGGTTTCGTCCACATCCGTTACCGTTAAAACCAGGTGGTCAATACGTTCAACTTTCATGGGTCATTAGTTCTTATTCTGGCATCCGTTCGCCTCACCCAGCCCTCTCCAAAGGAGAGGGCTTAAAACAGAGGAAAGTCTTAAAGTCCCTCTCCTTTGGAGAGGGATAAGTGAGGGCTTCGCCGTTTAGGGTGAGGCTATCTCACCGTTTTCCTCCGGTTGCGGATATAATCCTCAAAAATATATTCGCCCAAACCGTTCAGCGAACTGTAAAACGCTTTGCCGCCGTTTGTTTCGGTAAATTTACGAACAAATTGCTGCAGGTAGGGGTCCTTTGCGATCATAAATGTGGTGATCGGTATTTTTAGGCGTTTGCACTGGGCGGCCATGTTCAGCGTTTTGTTCACCACTTTACGGTCGAGGCCGATGCTATTTTTGTAATATTTTGTACCTTCCTTCAGGCAGGTAGGCTTGCCGTCGGTGATCATAAATATCTGTTTGTTATGCGTTTTGCGGCGGCGCAGCAAGTCGGTGGCCAGCTCAAGCCCGGCGTAGGTATTGGTATGATAGGGGCCAACCTGCAAATAGGGCAAATCTTTTAAAGTGATGGGCCAGGCATCGTTGCCAAATACCACAATGTCCAAAGTGTCCTTGGGATATTTTGTCTTGATCAGTTCGGCCAGCGCCATGGCCACTTTTTTAGCGGGCGTAATGCGGTCTTCGCCGTACAGGATCATCGAGTGTGAAATATCGATCATCAGCACGGTGGAGGTAAGGGTTTTGTAGTCCATTTCCTCCACTTCCAGGTCGCGCTCGGTCATCATAAAATCGCCGATGCCATGGTTGATCTGGGCATTGTGGATAGATTGCGTCATGTCGATCTGCTCGGAGCTGTCGCCAAATTCAAACTCCCTGCGTTCGGCATTTTTTTCTTCGCCCTGGCCCGATTGTGGCGACCGATGATTACCGCGCCCCGATTTTTTCAGCTTGCCAAAAATTTCTTCCAGCGCCGACTGCCGTATACTTTGCTCGGTTTTGGCCGTAATGCGGAATTCGCCTTTTTCGTTTTCTTCGGTGAGGAAACCTTTTTCTTTCAGGTCGTCAATAAAATTACCCATGCCATATTGGTCGTTGGTAATATTGTATTGCTTGTCCAGCTCATTCATCCAGGCCAAAGCTTCGCCTGCATCGCCGGCGGTATAATTCAGCAATTCAAGGAATAATTTTAACAGATCTTCAAACCCGCCTTTTGGTAATTGGCTGGGTTTATACTTCGAAAACTCAAAACCGCGCATGGGATACCCTTTCTGATATAAAGAAACGGATTATTTTTTGCAAAAGTTTGGCGGGGGCGGAATTGTTATGAAATGATGACAAAGCAGGGTTTTTCTCCATTCTCTGAAAATTACCTAAATTGCATAATGAAGAAAATCCTACTGTCTTGTCTTTTGGAGAATAGAGAATAGCTTTTTTTCCAATGGCAAAATTTAAGATCAATCAAATATTTAAAATAACAAATAGGGGTAGTGTTGTATCCGGGGAGATCGTTGAAGGAGAAATCAGTTCCGGAGACAGTATTCAATTTGAGACAGGCGGGAAAATAACAGAGCTAAAAATCAAAACGGTCGAATTTTTGCGGGTAAAACGCGATCTTGAAGAAGTCGCTTTAATGGTGGGATTAGTAGATGATGATATTATAGCAATTTTGGGAAAAATGGTTGGCGAGACAGTTTCCATTGCGACAAATTAATTAGTTGGGGTGATGAAATAATAGATATAAGACACTATATCATGCTAATAATTCCCTTTAAGTCGGTTGGTAATTTATTTTTCACTGATAGCAGGCGGGAGATAAGAAAGAAACTAAACACCCAGTTTTCTGCCGGAGTAAATGAATTTGCGGGCATTAGAGACTTTTATGACTATTTTAAGGAAATCGATTTTAAGGTTGGTTATGATGAACATGATAATGTGGATGCATTTGAGTTTTATATCAATGCACAAGACCCAATCTTCAATGGTATTAGCCTTCTGTCTGAGCGCTTTGTTAATTTAGTTAGGATGTTTTCAGAGCTTGATCCCGAACTCGAAAGCGGTGCTGGTGAATTTACATCAAATAAGTACGGGATTGGGGGACTAATGGATTACAGTAAGGATCGGGAAATAGCTTGCGCCAACTCTATTATTATTTTTAGAAAGGGTTATTACGATGAATTAAAAAAACCAGAAATGTGACTTCCGTAGACGCGATGCATCGCGTCTACTACCTGTGTATATTTTACCGTTATGTAACCTTCTCCAATTTTACACGTCATATCAGCAATGGTCGAAATCTTCCAAAACATCCGCAAAATATACACCTTTCAGCAGCCCTGCGAGGAACTCGCTGATCATATTGAATTTTTCTCGGAATCATCCCTCGAAGCAACCAAACAACACGTTTCCGGCAAAAACTTTTCAGTAAAAATGTTTGCCAGCTGGACGCCGACTTTTTACATCAACCTGGGTGCGCCCTACGAAATACAGGTGGGCAGCAAGCGCCATTTTATTGCCGGGGACGAGGATATATTGATCCTGAGGAACTCCATCGTCGAGCGGTACAACACACCAACCGACAATATCTTCACCGTTAAATTTTATCCCGGCGGGCTGGAAGCCATGCTGGACATAAAACAACCTTTGCTGGCGGATAAAGTGATCAATTTAAAAGAACTGTTGCCGAAGAAGCTGCTCCATAAAATTAAACAGCCCATTACGTTTGAAGAACGGGTGGAACTGATGCAAAATTTTTTCATGGTGGCTTACCGTAAACCGCACGACCATTATATCAAATTTGTACGGGACGCCATCGATAACTTTTCAACTACCGGCCTGCAGGCCAGCAACTCCGACCTGGCCGAACGTATGTTCACCACCTCCAAAACCATCAACCGTTATTTTAACCAGGTGATCGGCACATCGCCCAAAAACTATTTTTCCATTATGCGCGCCCGCACCGCGCTAACCGGCTATGTGGGCAACAAACCGGAATTTATTCCTTATGATTATGGTTATTATGACATGAGCCATTTTTATAAGGACGTGGTGAAATTTACAGGGCAAAAGCTGGCGGCACATTGCTAAAACATTATTTCTTAGTAACTATATTGCAAAAATCTTTTCGACTCCGGGAATTAAATTGTTGATTTGTAAATTAACTTATAAGTGAATATTTTTGGCGGACACACCAAAAGTTGTGATATGAAAAGCAAGGTAGCCGAAAGAATACAAGCGGAAACACCCGAAGAGGTTAGGATTTTTGTGCGTCAGTATACCGACATTGTTTTAAGGATAAACCAAATTTTGAAAGCGAAAGGCTACACGCAAAAAGACCTCGCTGAAAAAATGAAAAAAAGGCCGTCCGAAATTAATAAGTGGTTAAAGGGAAGCCACAATTTAACACTTAAAACCCTGGCTAAATTAGAGGCGGAGTTAGGCGAGCCCATTATTTACACCTCGCGGGAACAATTAGTTTGACTTTGTCCGTTTTTTACTAAATTTCTTTTTCGCCATGCGCTTACTTTGCTGAAAAAGAAATAACGATGACTGCCCGAAATATAATAACCCTTTTGTTTTTGCTTTTTGCCTGGCAATTTTCTTTCGGCCAAAAACAGAGTTATACGCCAAAAATTGAGCCATGCGCTTGTGCTTTTAAAGCCGATAGCAGCCATAAGGAACGCTGCGCTTACCTCATTGTCCCCGAAAACCGGGACAAACCCACCGGCAAAACCATTAAACTGCCTTTTATTGTTGTTGAAAGTAATAACCCTAATAAACACAAGGACCCCGTACTCTATACCTCCGGCGGGCCCGGCGCAAGTTCATTGCATGGGGTAATGTTTGTGCACCGGCGCCAATTTTTGCAGGACCGGGATTACATCGCCTTTGAGCAGCGCGGCACCTCTTATGCCTTGCCAACGCTATCCTGCGACGGGATGTCGGAGGCGATAAAGGAAGCTTATCGTAAAGATCTGCCATTGGATAGTATGGTACAAGCGGCCGCCAAAAAATGCCGGAAGGAACTCGCTGCATCGGGCGTGGACCTGGATGCTTATAATACCATTGAAAATGCAGCAGATATTGAGGACCTTCGCCGAGCGCTGAATATCGACTCCATCAACCTCGTGGGTATATCCTACAGCGGCGGCCTGATGATGACCGTGATGCGCAATTTTCCGCAGCATATCCGTTCAGTTACGCTGGATTCGCCGCTGCCGGGTTTTGTCAATTATGAAGAGGATGCACTTTTCAACATCAACATGGCATTTGAACGGATTTTTAGCAACTGCGACCGCGACTCGACCAACAAGGCGCTTTATGGCCATATGAAGGAACGTTTCCAGCAATATTTTACATCAATAGGCAATACAGTTTTTACCCTGCGCTACCTGGAGAAAGGCACAAAAGACAGCATCACCATTAAATACCGCAGCAGCGAATTGCTTGATTTTTTGGTGGATATGCTGCAGGATAATGGCGCGCTGAAAAAGGTGCCGTATTTTATTAACCAGCTCATTGCCGGCAACCAAAAGCAATATATGACCGATTATTTCAACTGGACTTTTAGCGCCGGCAATACCAACACACTCGGTATGCGATTTTCGATGTATTGCTCGGAGCAGATAGCTTATGCCGACCAGTCGCTGATCGATAAACAAAATGAAATATTCCCCTGGCTTGCCGGGTATCGTTTTAATAATGTGGATCACCCAATTTGTGATTGCTGGAAAGTAAAACCGGTGGATAAAATTGCCAAAACGCCTGTTTATTCCAATATCCCGGTTTTGCTGAGCGCGGGCGATACCGATCCTTATTGTCCGTTTTATAATGATATTATCCATCATTTTATGCCCAACAGTCAGCGGCTGATGTTTATAGATAAAAGCCATGGCCCGTTGCTGAACACCCGCTATGGTGATGAAATTTTGGCCAGATTTTTGGCCGACCCGATGCAAAAGGTGGTGGCTAATGGTAAGGACGCGTACACGTATTAATTAGTGAATTAGTGAATTATTTTATTTAGATAATGAAGACGATCTTAACATTTATATTTTCAGTTGCCTGCCTTGGGGGATTTGCACAGCAAAAAGATAAACGGATTGTGATTGGTATTGCCGATACGGTTTATTCAAAGATTTTGAATGAAAAACGGGTTGTTTATATACACCTGCCGGATGGTAATAAAGATGAGCGTTACCCGGTTTTGTATATCCTGGATGGCGAAACTCACTTTGAATCGGCGGTAGCCATTGTTGAACAAATTTCGGGCATTATTCCCAATATGGTGATCGTTGGTATTACCAATACCGACCGCGAACGCGATTTAACGCCTACCCATGTTAAGCCTGACCGAATTATCGGGGCAGGCGATGCCGCAAAATCAGGCGGAGGTGAAAATTTTATGGCGTTTATGGAAAAGGAGCTGATTCCCTACGTGGATGGACATTATCCTACTATGAACTACCGCGTTTTCAGCGGGCATTCACTGGGTGGTTTAACCGTGCTGAATGCCTTTTTTAACCATAACGGTGTGTTTAATGCCTATATTGCTATTGATCCCAGCCTTTGGTGGGACGGACGCAGGTGGATAGAACAAAATGAAAAAAGGCTGCCCCAAATGAATTTAAATAACAAAGGATTATTTGTGGCGATCGCCGATAATTTCCCTGCCGGTATGGATACACTGTCGGTTTTAAAAGATACCAGTATCAATACATCGTTTTCCCGGTCGGTATTGGGGTTTGTGCGGGCGCTGAGGGAAAGCCACACGGTGGGGTTAAACTGGTCCTCTAAATTTTACCCTAACGAATGGCATGGCTCGGTGGAGCTAAACTCCGAATATGATGCCTTGCGGTATTTATTCAATTTCTATCATTTTGACATGGGGAGGCTAAGGGCAAACCCGGACTTAAATGCCGATTCGTTGTTAAACGCCCATTTTGAAACCGTATCTGCAAGGATGGGTTTAAAGGTGCTGCCCGGCGAAAGCAATGTGAACGACCTGGGTTATTTTTATATGGGGATTAACAAATTGGACAAGGCTTATTCGCTGCTTAAGAGAAATACGATCAACTATCCCCAAAGTTCGAATGCATGGGACAGCCTGGGCGATTATTATGTGGCGGCAGGGGATAAACAGAAGGCCATCGAAGCTTTTACCAAATCGTTAAGCCTGCAGGAAACGGTGGGTACCAGGAAGAAGCTGGAAGAGTTGATGGGTAAGAAATAAGCTTTGATACCAGCATTAACACATTTGACAACTTTTAAAAAGTTGTCAAATCTAACGGTTTAAAACGGCTTCCCCGCCGCCAGCTCTCTGTTGGCCCATTTTACGGCCAGGCCCTCGCGGTACTTTGCATACTTCGCTTTAAAAGACATTTTCAATACGCTGTCAACCCCGCCTTTTATGGCGAGGTTATAAATACTGGCCGCCTTGCGGCTTACGGACGCATCCCAGGCACGAAGGCTTAGTGAGTAACCGCCTTCGATGTATTTCATCCAATGCCAGTAGCCGGTTGGCATAAAAAGCGTATCGCCATGTTCTAAAAAAACTTCCTGGCCTTCGACGCCCTCCAGCGAGGGAAACTTTTGAATATCGGGGTTCAGCACGTCATAATCCTCCAGCGCATAGGTGGCATTGGGGATACAATATAAACGCCGTTTCCATTTGTTTTCGAAAAGGATGACGTGTTTTTTGCCGCCGAAATGGGTATGGAAAATATGCGGCAAATCAATATCGTAATGTAAAAAGGTAACAGAGTTTGAGCCGCCAAAAAACATGGATGGCATGCTTTCCAGGAAGCCGCCCATTAATTCCTTCGGAAAAGCAATATCATCCAGTAATTGCGGCGCATGCTTAAATATATTAAAAAAGAATATCCGCAGCTCCGTCGGTTCTGACATGATCAGGTCGATATAATCATCAAACGGCATTTCAGCCGCGGCCGAATTGATGGGTTTTGAGGGATCGGCTTTTGAATTGTCATACAGGGGAACGATTTTTTTTCCAACGACCTGCTTTAAATAATCGGGCGTCCACTTTTCCTTTGCAGGCCAGCTACCGGTAAGGCCTTTAATTATTAAAGGGCGGCGCGGTTGTAAATAGTGATTTTTAAATTCGGACGAACTAATATTTTCAACGGTGTCTACCGGACGGAGAATAAAACCCATGTTTCCTATTTCCCGGATCAACGCAAGCAACAACACGCTTACAACACAGGAAGAAACAAAATAACGAATTAAAACTACACGGCGTATTAACAAATTGTTAATGATGCAGAACTACGCTGGCGATTATCAGTTCGCCTGAAGCAAAAACTACGTTCGGCCCAAAAATAAAAAACCCGGCGCTTTTGCAACCGGGCTTTTCCTTCTTAGGTAGATTAAAATTTTTATGCAGATAACTAGTCAAAAAACTGCCACTGCCACTGCCGCTAATTTAGTTAGGCATCAGCACCGCATTCACTACGTGGATTACGCCGTTGCTTTGGTTTACATCAGCAATAGTGATCCATGATTTGCCGCCTTTTTCGTCAACCAGGTACAGTTTTTTACCTTTTGCCATCACAGTCAAGGTTCCGCCCTGTACGGTGGTAAGGGTAGCTGAACCGTTGCCGGCTTTTACCTTGTCCCAAAGGTCCTGCGAGCTTAAGCGACCGGCAACCACATGGTAAGTTAATATCTTGGTTAAAGTTGCCTTGTTTTCGGGTTTTACAAGGTTATCAACTGTTCCGGCAGGCAATTTGTCAAATGCTTCGTTGGTTGGTGCGAACACGGTGAACGGGCCCGCGCTTTCTAAAGTCTCCACCAAACCGGCGGCTTTTACCGCCGCTACCAGGGTGGTGTGATCTTTTGAATTTACGGCATTTTCAACAATGTTTTTGGTTGGGTACATGGCTGCTCCGCCTACCATTGGGTCGCTTTGTGCGTTTGCTTTCGGCGCAATTGCAATAGCTGCTAATGCAAAGGCCGCGATAATCAATTTTTTCATAGATTTTTTGATGTTATTTGAGAGAAGATACGGGACTTGTAAAAACCCGGTTTTTTAGTGCGGCGATTATTTTATAAACCTGCTGATTTTCAGAAAGATAATCAGTTAAAAAATAAGGAAGAGGCAATGTGGTCGGCATATAATTTGCCGGTTTGGGTTAAGGAAAGGGTATCTTCCTTTTGTGATAACCACCCCTTTTCAAAAAATTCAACCGAGGATTTGTTGAGTTCTGCAGTCGATCCGGTAGCGATTTTTTCCAGTTTTTTAAGATCGAGACCCCATATTGTCCTAAGCGAGGTCATGATATATTCATTGATCCGGTCAGTTTCAGATAAAGTTTCCATTTCTGCTGGAATTTCCGATCTAACAAGCGCAGCGATATACTTCGCATTATTGGCCACATTCCACTGCCGGGTTTCGCCGTTGTATGAATGTGCGGACGGTCCTACGCCCAGGTATTTTACGCCCTTCCAGTAATTGGAGTTATGCCTTGAATAAGCTCCCGGTTTGCAGAAATTAGATATTTCGTAATGCTCAAAGCCATGCGCCTGCATGGCGTCCATCAGCAAAATAAATTGTTCCGCGCTTTGCCATTCGTCCATCGGCTGCTGCTTTTTGGTCTTGATGAAACTAGCCAACGCAGTGCGCGGTTCAACTGTCATGCTATACGATGACACATGAGGAATACCAAGTGCAAACATTTTGTCGAGGTTGTATTTCCATTTTTCATCAGTAAGTAACGGATAGCCGTAGATCAGGTCGGCAGTAATATTTTCAAAGCCCATATCCTGTGCCCGCTTGACGGCGGATTCCGCTTCCTTACCCTTGTGCACCCTGTTCATCCATAAAAGGTCTTCATCAAAAAACGACTGGATGCCTATGCTTAAACGTTTAATACCACTTTGCCGCAGGGATTGCAATTTTTCTTTTACCAGGTCATCCGGGTTGGCCTCCAGGGTGATTTCCGGGTTATGACTTATGGTATGGAGTGAAGCAACTTCGCTAATAATTTGAGTGAGTTCATCAGCGCTTAGCAACGATGGCGTACCTCCGCCAAAATAAACAGTTTCGATTGTTTCTCCAGCCAGGTAGTCTTTTTGCAGGCGTAACTCCTTAATAATGGCTTGTAAAAGCTCGTCCTTATATTTAGGTGATGTGCTGAAATGGAAATCGCAGTAATAGCAGGCTTGTTTGCAAAAGGGAATGTGGATATAAATGCCGGCCATGCTTTTAAGAGTATATAATCCCGTAAAGAATGGGATAGATTAATGATGTTAATGTGTTGATTATCAATGTTAAAAATGTTTTAATAGCTTCCTTAATCTTTTGTTTTTTATTCTATTTTATGTTACTTTTGTTACTCGGGTGTTACTATTCAGGTTTAACGAGTAACAAAAGTAACAAATAAACAGTAATTAATAAGTCATGGTAACTATTAGATACAAAAAGCTAAGCACAGGCAAATTTAGTGCTTATTTGGATGTCTATTCCAATACCGGTGAGGGTAAAGGTAAACGCAATTACGAGTTTCTTAAGATTTATGTAGATAAAGACTATTCTGATGCAGCAAGCCGTGTTAGCGAGCCTGATAAAGAAAAACTGAAGATTATTAAAGCACTTCGTAATAAAAGAGAGGATGAACTGAATTTCTCGGAGCATGGCTATAAGCAACCTGCCAAGATCAATTATTATCTTCAGGACTATCTTGATCAATGCCTTGCAAAGAAATTTAATTATAAACTGGAATGTCTGATCATTCATCTTGGAAAGTATTGCCCCAAACGAACCATATTATTCCAGGAAGTAGATGAAGAATTTTTAGATAAGTTTCAGAGTTACCTGCTTAATCAGGTTAGCAGAAATACAACTAATGCCTACATGTCCGTGTTCAGGCAGCATTTCAATAAACTGGTAATTAAAGGGATTATTCAAACTTCTCCTTTTGGTAGTTTTAAGATTATCGAGGAGGAAGACTCGGAGCGCACCACGCTCACTATTGAAGAAGTAAGAACCTTAGCTAATTACGTTCCCAAAAGAGGAAACAGCCAGATCAGGGAAGCTTTTATATTTTCTTGTTTTACTGGTTTGCGGTTTTCGGATATTAAGAAATTGCATTACGATGAAATTGTTAACGAACAGCTGATTTTTCGACCGGCAAAAACGACAAAGAAAATTGTTACTGTACCATTGGCCGATGAAGCAAAAATGATTATTGCAAAAGTGGTCAAGCATCCTACAAATAAGAAAGTGTTTTGGGATTTGCCAACAAGTCAGGTGGTGAATGTTTACTTAAAATTCTGGGCATTGGAAGCCGGT
>Ga0302185_10001414_pt1 | contig 16918 bp, 19 predicted proteins | sample II_Bog_E1_1_FD_200231 | JGI IMG/M metagenome (GOLD analysis project Ga0302185, IMG submission 200231) | Peat permafrost microbial communities from Stordalen Mire near Abisko, Sweden - II_Bog_E1_2 | ecosystem: Environmental > Terrestrial > Soil > Wetlands > Peat | place: Sweden: Abisko... | reverse complement strand
GATATTTCCTTCTATATTTATAGAATGTCCGTTGATTTGAAAATAGTGATTGCCCGCGAGTATAAACTTATTATGAATTGAAAAGGCAGAATCGGATTCAATATTATAATCACAATTGGAAATGTCCCCAAATGTAACATTATATAACGGTGTTGGATAAGTGCCTCCAATATTTACTGTGCCGTTCGGATCTTGTAAAAACAAACTTGATGTACCGGGATTAATATTAGCGGTGGAGTAATTGTTTATCCACTCATTCATTATTGAAATATTGCCGCTTAAGTAAAGTGTTCCTCCTGTTTTATTAATATGGACGAACCCCAACATACCATCTCCTTGTGCCACCCCAGATGAAGCGGTTATGTATTGATCTGTCGAGCCAGCCATATTAAGAACGGTAGTTCCACCATTATAAGAACTACCTAAACCACCATAATTACAGGTATTGCTAACTGTGAGATTACCATAGATATTTATAGTACCTGTATTGATGACAAGGCGGCTGGAGCCTGAATTTACCATATTGCCGTTTACTGTAATGGTGTTGTTAACCGTACAAACTGAAACAGTGCCCTGAAATTCTATATTATTAAAAGTCATTGCTCCGGTAATCGCGTTGTTGTAATAAAATACAACTGTTGATGAACCAGCATTAATAGTACCGGCAGTATAGGTAAGCGTAGTAGAACCACCCATAGTTACAAAACCAGCTAAATAAACTGTGCCGGACGAATTAATAGTGAGGTTGGGCAGTTTGCCTAAATCCTCTGTGGATGAGGTACTAGTTAAATGTTGTGTAGATGAACCATTAATGATAATTGTTGCTGTACCTCCACCTGTTGTGGCAGAGTTATAATCTTTAACATCTCCACCTGCATTAATTACTGAGGTACTTTGTGAAGCATTAATGAATAACTGGTTACTCCCTGTGAGTAAAGTACTATCACTAACATTAAAAATAATATCATATAATGTGATAGTAGAGTTACCTGCTACGGCTTGAAATTCCACATCGTAAAGATTAATGGACGAAGAAGTGGTTACACCAGAAACGGTCAGCGTTTTATAAAAGACGACTCTACCATTGTTGGGATAGAAGGTGCCACCAGTATATGAAAAATTACCTTCAATGGTTGTAGTGCCTGAAGTTGTTGTGAAGGCTCCCCCTTCCAAAGTAAATGCTTTTGAAAAAGTAATTGCCGAACTGCCCCCATCAAACGTTCCAAGAGCAAATTTTCCATAAGCTGCTGTTATAGCCTTTCCTGAATTTTGGGTTATAGTTCCACTAAATGAATTATCCGTTCTTATAGATAACACGCTAATTATGGTGTCGATATTACAATTATAGCTAGAGCAACTTCCGCTAAATACTACACTATCACTCGAACCAGGCAGGTGTGTTGGGGCGCTACCACTGCAACTGGATAACTTCCAATTAGTTAAAATACTCCAGTTAGAGTTTGAAGAGGCGACCCAGTAATATGTTGAGGCATTACTATTTAACGAACAAAATAATCCTGCACAAAGCAGGATGATATATAGCGTAGTTGTTTTCATAGCAGTAGTTTGAAAGTTGAAAGAATTGTAAACTAGTTAGAAGAATGTATTTGTATCTCTTTATAGGTATTGCCTTGCAGAAGCACTTTAATATCAATATAGTAATCGCTGTGATATGAGAACGCGCCTAAATGAACGGTTAGATTGTTACTGGCCATAGACACATTACTATTACCAAAATTCCCATTGGTGGCACCTGTATAAGAGACGGAATCAAGATTAGCAGAATTTGGCTGCGAGCCGATTCTTACCTGCACACCTGAAACATTCGTAGAATCCGTTAGATAGGTCGTAAGGGTGCCATTGTAACTGCCACCTCCACCGGTTGACCATGCGACGCTGGCATCCATTATCATTGGGGTTTGAGCACATAATGTTTCAGTCAATCCTAAGAGGATTACAAATAAAGACAATTGCAAAAACTGTTTCATAAGCATATTTTATTTAGTGTGATTGGTATAACAAGTAAAGAAGGCGTTCTCAATACTTTTTTTAAAAGAGTAGAAGACAGACTGATGTTAGCTTTAAGAATTTGAGGAAAGGACGCACTTATAAAGCGCATCCAGCAATCAACCCGCTTCTTCAGGTCAGGCAATAAAATCCCCTTGCAATAAAAATACTGCATTTGCGCTTTTTTGGCAGTTGATGAACTTATCCCATTCCGCTCATCTCAAGGCTATTGGGGGTAGTCAGAGACTTATTCGGCCACCAGTTGTGGCATCGTATTAACTCTGAAAATAATTTTGTGAAATTGGATTTAGCTGCTGCAATTATTTTTTCGAGTACACAAATATACTCCGCCAGATATCTGATGTCAAGTTTTTATATGAATTATTGATTATTTATTTATGAACAATACATTAAAGACGGGCTAAAATAAAGGTGGTTTGTACTATTATATTACTCAGGCTTGTTTATTTGATTCTTGGGAAAGTGGTTAATGATTTTGATTTTCAGAACATTGAGGTTGAGAAGATGGCGAGTTGCCTTTATTATCCGACCTCAGATATAGATGGGCCTATAGTAGTGTATAAATAAAAAACACTATAAATTGCGTCATATAATCACTTTATGCCTCTACCAATAGACCTAACAGTAAGAGAGAAACAAATCGCATTGCTTATCACCAACGGCTATACGAGCTCCGAGATTGCTAAGAAATTGAAACTAACTAAACACACGATAGAGACTTACCGCAAGCGCATAATGCGCAAAACCAAAGCAAGAAACGTGGCCGGTCTGGTGACGATGATGGCAAGTAAAAAGCCCTCCATTATTTCTCTGAAAAATTTATTCGATGAAGAAAGAAAAGAACTGCATAATCTTAAACGCGAAAATAAACGTCTGTTGAAGCGGATATGGCATTTAGAAATCAGACTCGCCAAAAAAATAGTACAGAAATCATAGGTCACAGTTTCAGATAAACATCAGCAATCACTTCCCGAGTGAGGCCGATATACCTACGTGTCGTGGCGACTGAAGCATGGCTGAATATTTCCGAGAGATATATCAAGCTCTTTTCGCTCTTGCCGTCTTGATCCCATACTCTACGTGCAAATGTTTTTCTTAGACAATGCGTAGATGGGTTCTGCACCTTGACATTATAATGCTCAAATATCCTGTGCAGTTGCTTGTTTATATAATTGATGGAAATACGATCACCCCAACGGTTAGCAAAGATATAGTCGTTTTGGGAAAATTTTCCCAAACGCGTCAGCTCTGCTCTAACATAGGTGAGGGCATCGGCAGCAGTTGGATTGATGGTAATGTTTCTTTTTTTGCCCGTCTTGCTTTCTGTCAGCAGTATCTCTGCCCTCACCTGTTCACCGTCGTACAAATCGCACCACCTTAGTGACAGAAGGTCTTTCGCGCGAAGTCCGAAATAGCTGCCAAGACAGATAAGTAAGTAGTCCCTGTATCGTTTATCTTGTTTCAGCTGATGTAATAATCCCAGCATTTCATTCCATGCTAAACCGCTAGTTGTGGTCTTTGAGTTTTTACGGCTCATATAATATTAGAAGTTTGGTTCCTGCCGAAGTTAGCAGAACCGCGCGACATTTGCCACGTTTACGCTCCCATTTTGGTAATTGTGTGACAGTATTTTTGACTGAATAATAGAAATCGCAAACTGGAAATTGGTTACCAAGCAGTTGTTAAAAAACAAACAGTCACTCTTATAATAAGAAGTGTGACTTCGGGGCGGACACTCAATGTCGCATTAGGAAGATTATTTGTACTGGCACTGATAGTAATGCCTATCGAAAAGATGAATGGAAGCTATACCAGTAGTGTTGATTTTAGTTTTGGGGGCACTACACCCAACATTCTGAATTCACTTTCTATTATATTTCTTACTACCTGTTCTTGCTTTGGGTTTACAATAAAACTATCATGAACCGTCAAAAACTTTACACCGGCCTCAATGAGCCTGGTTGATATTCTGTTCAGGATCATCCGGCTCTCTACACGTTGCATCATACACGAAAGGTTCTTATGAAGCGCGGCTTTGCCCATAAATTTTCCTTTCGTATCAACGTACAATTCTCTTATGAAAGGAAGTGCATCTTCATTAAGCTGCTTGATCGAATAAAACAGATCGTACACCGAAGGGAAGATCTTCTTGAACGCGAGCCTGATCGCTTTTCCTTTGGCGTACCTGATATTGTTCCTCTCGTACATCACTGTCTTTAATATCTCGTTCTTTGCTTCGTCCCGTGTGATGTGCCGCTTAGCCATCCAGAACTCGTAGATTTTGCCCGATGAACATAGATCAGCAAACATCTTACAATCTTTCTCGTGTTGCGCCTGTTCTACAAATTGCAGGCAGGTGCTGAACTCAGGCAATAGTTCTGTGATTATTTTTTTGTTACCGCAAATTGATGCGAAGTACGGCTGGCTGTTGGAAATATCCAGGCACATCAGCGGTTGTAGCGGTTCATCTTTAAAGTGAATGAATTTCCGCAGTTCTTTTTTCAGATTGGTGAAGGGCGTGTGCAATCTTTCACCGTACGAATCCACCTTCCCCCAACTTATCAGCCCATCGTTTAGTGCCATAAAATAGTCGGGCATTTCGAGAAGGTAGTCCATTTCGTCCTGTGTTATCTGTGCTGTTGCCTTCGCCTTCACATAATCGCATAGGCCGTCCAAATCGAGCCAGACTTCATCCATCATTCTGAGCAATGCCTCGTGTATGGGTTTTAAATTTGCGGACTTTCCTGCGATGTCTGGCCCCATCTGGTAACGCGTCTTCTCCCTATAAATAGCTTTTAAGGTCTTATAATCAGTTACCAGTTCTTTCCTGAACGACGGTTTCCCTATTTCCAGTCCGAGGTATTTAGGATTGAGCCTGAACCGCGCGCTGAACTTTCCCGCCAGGTAGCTCTTGCCGCCGGTGGGTTGCTGTTCCTCGTAGATTATTTCTTTATCCTTCAACAGGTCGAGGTATCTTTTGTAGTCATTGGTAGCTATTCTTCTGAGCATTTGCGAGCTCAGAGAAACCAGGCCGGAACTGAACCTGGTTCTGTTATCGTCGTTGCGAACAGCAACCATGAGCATACGCACGAGGAACAATGAGTGAAGAACGACACGGAGGCGGTCTGGATTCAGATCGATTCCTTTTATCAGCTCGGATACTGCGGGCATGTTTACGGGAAGGTACGTGTATACCGGCTCTAAATTTTCGCGTTTCCATCTTGCCATGCGTTACATTTTTTATAAATTTATGTGGGGGGGCGCTAAAACAGGATACATAATAGAGCATATAGCGTGGGATTTCCCTTCCTGCCCCCTCCCGCTGGCCGAGCCCCCTGACGCACCCGAACCGCAGGCGCCACGCACACCCGACCCCCTGAATTCTTCTTAAATCTAATAAGAATACCTTACCTAAGACAAGGAGTATGATCCCCTGGACTTATAAGCCAGGACTGCCAGGGGGTCATACGCCCGATCCGTCATTTCTGTATTCAATAGTAATGATAACAAATTTACTTGGGTCTCGCTCCCTTTGCAACATTTTAACTCGTGCGGCCTTGATAGGTCTCATTTAGGACTGCCGGAAGAGTCCGGCGAGCCAATCCTATTATAGAGGTTTTTCCATCAGACCAAATTAACCTAAACCTGACTATTTCAACCTGTGTAAATACTGACACCTAACAGGGTCGGTTGGGAAAATTTTCCCAAAATCAACTGCCCTGACTCATTCACTTCTTTCAATACTAAAAGAAGTCTGGGAAGTCCTACCGGCCTCGACTTTGTTCAATGTAGAACAAAGTTGTTAATGTGTTATAATGAATGGCTGCTGAAAGGGGTCGTACTTACAATTATTGTAACTACGATTTGCCACCTGACCCCGTCTTTGGGGGAAAATCTTCCAAACTGGGCTCTTTCAACCTATGTCAGTACTGACACGGGTTGGTTGCCTGACTTCCTCAACCTTGTTACGGACGCGACAAGGTTGTTGATGTATATGAATAGCCCACGAGACCAGTTGAAGTTACAATTATTGTAACTTCGATGTCACCAGGGAGTGATTATTTAGGTAAATTTACCTAAACCTGACTTTTGTCAGAAAAAACAGAAGTCGGTTCGGCCAGGAAAGCCTCCCTCAGCGGTCTCGGCTCCTGCGGCCGACGACGGTTTATAGGCGACGAGGGTCATCTGCTAAAACCACTTGACGAATGCCTTGAAAGAACTGGATAATATTGTATGTCAGTAACTTACGAGTATCATTCTATCTAAAAATGGTCATAATCGTCAAAATATCGCAATAATATGGATAAAACTGACCTGATTCCCTAAAAAATGACTTATTTTTGCATTAAAATGCTCAAATATCAAATATTTGTGTGCTGTTGCTGCTAACAGGTGGGAGCGAAATGGTGATCCGTAGTTACAATAATTGTAACATGGCAGCGGTGCGGACCCTTCTATAAAGAATGCGGAATTTTCCTGATCATCAACCTGTGTCAATACTGACACAGGTTGCTTTACTATAATAAAACCTCACATTTTTGGAAAATCTTCTCAAACCTGACTTATATCCAAACCGAAATAAGTTGATTCGTCATCAGTTCAACCTGTGTTCATACGAACACAGGTCAGTTTCCTGCCTTACCTAACCTTGTTTTTTTATAACCGAGGTTGAAAGACCGCACCATTGACGGAGGCTTACCGGCCGGGGTTAATATTAACACCTTATGGGTAGTAATCTGGGAAATTTTTCCCGAAATAAAGGCAATGAATTAGTCTTTTTGAGCGTCAATAGGACTGGATGAGCGATGCCAGTGCCACAGCAACACCTCCGTCTAAGGGCAAACTGTTAATCCTGCCGGCTTCCAGCCTGTGCTCGGTGGCTAACTTGAAATAAGTTGTTCTTAACCTTCTTACGTTCTGTTTTTCTTAATGTCTTATTCATAATAAAACCCCATTCTTTTTGTTTCTCTGTAATGCGATACCAATATATGTCAGGGATTAAATTGTTGGAATGAGTCTCTAACCGCACTAATATTCTGTCATTAGGTATGTCTCTATTATTTAACAAGCGGCTTACCTGGGTAAGATGTAAGCCTATCTCTTTAGCAAATTCAGTTTTGCTCTTATGTATAGAGTGAATATACTCGTTTAAGAAATAACCAAACGTATAGTTTTTCTTATACACACTATCGTTTATGTAATCCTCCATCATGTATTTCAACTGAAGCAGTCGTGAATAATAACGATCTTCCTCAGTCATGTGGTCGCGCCGATGGCTCACGAAATCAGAAAACTCCTTTTCGGCTTTCCTTTTTTCAATGGCAGATAATTCGGTTGGATATACATGTGCTTCTGCAAGTTCTTTATTGGTATGTTTTTTCTCTTTTTTCATTGTAAATAGTTTTGAATTAGTTTTTCTGAATTATTTAACGCTGTGTAGATATGTAACCCCGCATTTTCCATTCCGTATTTATTTATGTAATGCTTTCGCAGCGCCGTTTTAGGCAGAAGGGCAACAAATCCATCGTAGCCTTTTCTAAAAGCAAGACGACACGCATACGCAATTAAACAGCCCGCAATCCTGTCGTATTTCTTCCCATTCCCCACGTTTTCTTCAGAGGATTGAAGCAGGTTTATCCTTATCCACCTTTCATCGCTAAAATCACTAAGAGACAGCAATCCAAGAATTTCATCGGAACCGCCAAGATGTAGTTTAAAAACCAGGTTCCGCTTTTCCTTATTCCAATTAAACCCAGGGAATTGCTTACTTTTTTTTATACTTTTAAAGTCGGCAGAATTCACCGATTCTATTAATGCCTCTCTTCTTTCTCCGGTAGCACGGTGTATTAAATACATTTACAAATGTAAATAAGTTTATTGATTTTGTCAAATAATTTTACGTAAATCGTAAACTTATTTCTTGCCCATACCTATATTAAGTTGGCTTGCACTTATCGCCGTTGCCAAAATGTTTCTGCATTTCGCTGAGTTTGTGGTCGTCCAGTATCTTGTAATAGCGTGAGAATGCCTTTGTTGATTTGTGCCCGGATATGGAACGGATTACCTCGGAGCCCATACCGAACCTTAGCGCATTTGCTATGAAGTTCTTTCGCGCCGTGTGAGCCGTTATGACGCTGTATTTGGGCACCGTCTTTTCTATCCTCTTACTGCCGATAAATTTTACCCTCGTGACGGGACTGTTCAGTCCAGCCATCTTGCACAGCACCTTCAGGCGTTCATTCATCTTTTGGTTAGAGATCACGGGCAGTGCACTGTTACCGGGGTAATCTGCATATTTCTTTAATATGTCCTTTGCCATTTCTGTTAGTGGTATTGAATTGCTCTCTTTTGTCTTAATGGTTTTGAACCGTATGAAGTCGCCGTCAATATCAGAATTTTTTAGGTTCCTAAGGTCACTGTATCTCAACCCAGTAAAGCTGGCGAAACAGTAGGCATCACGCACCTGTTCCAGCGATACACGTGGGAACTGAAATTCGTACAATTTCATCAGTTCGTCCCAGGTAAGGAAGTAAATTTCGCTATCGTGTGAACTGACGGTGAAGTTTTTGAAGCTCAAATTATTGTGGAGCCCCGCTTTGTGCGAGTGCACAAGGAAGAACTTTAGCCTGCTAACATTAGTCGCAACAGTGCTGCATTGTGCATTGCATTGTTCAACGAGGTAATCACGGAAACCCTCTAACATTCTTAAATCTATGCTCTCAAACGTTGGGCTAATCTTATTCATTTTGCAGAAGTTCCCGAAGTGGTTCCGCGCACTTCCAAGGCTCTTTGTGAAGGATTTTGAGTATTCGTTCACGCGCGTGGCAAGGTATTCGTCCCATAGCTCAAAGAAGCCACGCTTTTTTGTGGATGCGATTGCCAGCTCCTCGTTCAGGCAGTTCCTGAACAGGTCGTTATCGATAGGGGTGCCGCTGGTGAGCGCATCTTTGTATGCCTTCCTTATCTTTTCCGCCTGCGTTTCCAGGTTGTCGTTTATCTGCGCCCTGCCCGCCACGCCACCTTTAACGCGCTGCTCTTTCTTGTCCCAAAATTTGGCGTCAATGCGCTCGCCGGTAAAAAAGACAAATATGCGGCTGCTGTAGTGCGCATGTCCGACGATAGGAACGCCTTTGACGCGCACGGCGCCGGTCTGTTTGTCCTTCCTTCTTTCCAAATAAAATCTTACCCTAACCATGTGTAGTTTATATGTTGTATGGATAGAAGATCACTTTGTTCTAAGCCAGGGTTGAGTATAGCAGTTATAAAATAATGATGCAAACAGGCACCTTCATTAATTTTTGAACGCGGCTATGTATGCTACCCGAAAAACTAAGTGCCTTTCCTGTGAAGCGCACAAATAATTTAATTTTAATTTTGTATGTAGCTCAGTAAAATCCGTTAGCAGTCATTCGGCACCAATTTTTCTGCGCCCCGTTTTAATATATACTGATAAATAACCATAGACCACAGTGGAGGTTCTAACAATAGAGTCACAAACGTTCAAAACGCTCATAGAAAAGGTCGATCTCATGGCAAAACTGATGGTTTCGCAGCATAAAACTGACCAACAGGAACAACTCCTGGATACAGGCGAGTTGTGTTCATTACTCGGAATTTCAAAGACTACGGCGCAGCGAATGCGCAGCCATTACCGGATAGGTTACATTAAATCCGGCAGGAAAATCTACTATCGAAGAGCTGACGTTGATGCCTACCTTGATGGACTACGCCATGAAGCTGATTGTTAAAATATAAACCAATTTGCCGCAAATAATTAGCTTGAATGGTAAGGGCTAACACCCGTAAGCCGAACTAATCCTCTTTTACATAAGATAAATCCCGGCATGATAAGTATCCATCCGTTAGAAAATAACGGCTTATAACCAATATTTGACCCCATGTTTTTGGGATAACTCGCTATAAACGTCTACAGGAACGACTATACGCGATTTTTACCAAGGGGAAAAGATGATAATAAAAGGGGGTTATTATATAACACTTAACCAGGTTCATTCTATATAAAAATTTACACTTACCATTAACCTGTTTATTAATTGTATCCACTGTAATACAAATTGTTCTGAACGACCACAGCAGTAATTACAAATGGTCAGAACTTATTTTAGTATTAAAAGAAGTGCTGAGAGTGAAGTGATTTTTTTTAGAAGAATACTTTGTCGCATTGGTGATAAAGTGTGAAGTGCTGTTAAAAAACTCTTACCACAAAAAACAAATACTAAGAGATAACAAATAACAACTTCGTTCCACATAGAACAAAGTTGGTGTAAGCGCAACCAAAAGTTTCTGTGGCCATATAATTAGGGTAAATACATTTCTTAACAGTAAAAAGTAGGAGAATTCAAATAATAAGAAGCATAGAAAACTTTTTGTCCACCTTATCATACATATTCTCAGTAGTGAGAAAAACTAATCTGTATGCTATAGTTGTTTTTTTTAACTAATGTTTTATATTGTCATGATTTTTTTACTGAAAGAATTTTGTAAAAAGAGCAGACCTTAATCAAAACGGTGTACTACGGCTCAAATATCCCTGCGTCCGCAACAGAAGGGAACTCGTCGGCCATCAATTAATTAACAGCTATACGTGTGCTGTGGTATTGTGAAATACTACAGAACAGAAGTGACTTTGTTCCATTTGTAACAAAGTGCGGTGGAACCATTGGTTGCTACAGAATATAATGTTGGTAAAAATATTTTATAACAGTAAAAAACTAAAAAACATGGAAGAAGAGAAAGAAAAAGAGGAGATGTATCCCCTTGAGTACATTGACCCCAGGCTGTTCATCATACACCCCGAAAAGGAAAAGGTGCAGCTACGATTACACGAGAAAACCGAGGAACAAAAGGAGATAATAGATAAAGCCTTCACAGCAGAACCGATGCCGAGATTACCAGTTCTATATGTTCTTATTGAGGTAGCAGGTGTAGAACAAATGGCCATAGTTGACGGAGAGATTCGTGTTGAACTGAGTATTAAAAATGGTATAGATAAAATACCAGCACGTCGCGTTGACCTTGACGAGGAAGATGCTGCGAAATTTAGCCTGGTAGTCAATCAAGGGTATCATAAATCAAACTACGAGTTAGGGCGGGCAGCAAGTGAAAAGTTTAAACAACTCAGCCCAGGTCAGGGGAAGCGAAATGATGTTACCGGAAATGTTAAAGGGGTAGACATTGATGCCATCGTAGGAGCAGAGATCGGCATCAAGGGTGCAATGGCGCAGAAGCTAAGGCTTGTTTACGAATATAATCCCGAATTCCTGAAACATATAGATAATGGGCATTTCAAGTCGGTGAACGTAGCTCTAAGAACCATTGCAGCGATTAAAAAAGGTAAGGCTAACACCGACACAACCTATAATGACGGCGAAGAGGAAGAGGTTGTAGATAGCACCTACGATGCTGGCGCCGCCAGTTACAGCACCACTGAAACAGAGGATGAAGCAGGTGAAGATATAGAAGCAACCGAATCAGAATTAGGTGATGATGGCGATGAACAGGTACATTATAATAATGATGGTGCCGCTGCTACTGCTACTGAAGAAATACACGTAGTGAAAGTGACAGCGCCGGTAGATACCAATTTCACCACCATCACATGCCCCTGCTGCAATAAGCCAATGAGGATTGAATTTATTAAACTAAAAAATTAAAACAATGAAGAAGAAACTATTAGTTGGAATTTCATTATTCACCGGCAGCGGATTGATGAGTGTAGGAGTGAGAAAGGTGGATACCACCATTACTAAGTCTATTGAAATTAAACCGCGCAAAAAAAGAAAAGGCGGTAAGTAAAAAACTTTGCCACAAAACAGGTCATGGTCATAATAACGATCATGACCTGTGCTCTGGCAAACACATTAGCATGAATTATTACTAACCAGTTAAAATCAAAAACAAATGGAAAAACAGTTGATAGGAGCATCATTATTTAGCGGCGGGGGACTTATGGATTTAGCGGCACGAAGAGCTGGAATTACCGTTGCGTTTGCAAATGAAATTTCAGAAAAATTTGCCGCATTTCATTCTGTTAATTTTAAACACCCAAACGGCACACCAGTTGTTGATGTAAGACCGATGTCGAAAGTTTCGCCGCAGACTATACTGGATTTGGTGAGAGAAAAATACAGCGCTACAGAATTGGATTTTGCCTGGGGCGGGCCGCCTTGTATTGATTATACGAGGCTTAATTCCAGACGTGTTGAGAGCGGCGACCAATCAAAAAAAAGATTCGTATTAGATTTTCTTGATATGATTGTTTTTCTTAATCCGAAAATTTGTGTAATGGAAGAAGTCCAGGAGCTTTTGTCCGATAAAATATATTACCCGTTGTTTCAGGCAAAGTGCGCAAAGATGAATTATCGCATAAAAAGAAAAGTGATGCGCGCAATAAACTACGAAGGTAATTCCACACGTACCAGAGTAATAATAATTTTTATCAGGAAAGACCTCTGCAAAGACGCTGTGTTCCCGCAACGGTTACCAAAAGGCATTAAGATGTGCGGAGATTTTCTTGACATTGATTATTACGTATCGGGGCACTATGAAGACAGGGCGAGGTACGCAAACGAACCAATGACGACGGTCACCAGCGGCTCGCCCAAGACTTTCTTCAAAAATGATGTCCCGCGCCAACCCAGCGTGCGTGAAATAATGCTCTGCATGTCGGTAGATCCGGATGAGTATATCCTCCCCAAGAAATTCAGTTACTCAACATTCCGTAAGGTCTTTGGCAACGGTGTACCAACCATGATGGCCTACCACATTTTCAACACCCTGGTGGAACAGGTGCTGGGATACAGAAAGAACGAGGCCGGTATATTGGTACCAATCGGGGAACAACACTAAAATTATTAAATCAGTTAATAGTTAAATTTAAAACCAATGAGCAAGGAAGATGGCATTAAGAATGATCCTATGATAACAGTTACTACCGGTGCGCCCAGGTTCTTTTTCAGGGATGGAAGTACATGCAAGCTAACCGTAACAGAACTACTGGAGCGGCAGTCAATTGACCCTGAAAAGTATAAGTTGCCGGAGAAATCAAACCGTTCCGTTGCAGTTACAATGTTAGGCAATTCATTTCCTGCTTTGATGAAAGAGGTTTTGGGGCATAAGAAAAAATGAAACGTCGGGTAAGGGCGCATGATCCTCGCAAGAACGTGCGCCCACAAATAATCAAAACAGGATATAATAATATGAACCTAATAAAACAAGTTGAAGAAATATCAATCAACACAAAAGAGAAGACCAAACAGTATGGCGAGGTATTCACTCCTACTCCAATGATTGAAAAGATGTGCGACAGCATACCACCGGAATTCTGGTCTGATCCCAGCAAAACGATATTAGACCCCGCGAGCGGCAACGGTAACATGGGTGCAGTAGTTGCTACCAGGCTCATGGAGGGGCTGAAAGACGTGATACCAGATGAAGATGCCAGGTACAAGCACATAATGGAGAAGCAGCTCTACATGTGCGAACTACAAAGAGCAAACGCCCGAAATATAGAAAGGATATTCAACCCGAACGGCGATTTGAAACTGAACCTATACGTGGGTGACACGCTGCGGATGCCGGAAGACTATTTTGACCTCACCTACGAAGAACGGAATGCAAAATACCCGCAACACAACGTGTGGGACGACACGCCGGAGGCGGAAATGCAGTACCCGAAGGTCAAACCCATTCGGGGTAAGCGCCGCCAGGGGGCTAACAACTCATCAACAGGTCAACGATCATAGTGCAAAAGTAACCGCTACCAAACGGGGAACAGCCAATGCGAAACAACTAAACTACCAATGAATAAAAATATTTAACAGCTAAAACATAATATAATGAAAGCAAAAAACACAGCAAAGAGTAAAGGAGTGCCAGATTCATCGCTGGACTTCGCCCGGTTACCATTTATAAGAGGAACAGTAAAAAAGAAAAATGCGTCAGCATGGGTGCTGTTTGACGGCGAGCTTGCAGGGGTTTACCCGAAATGGAAGAAATTAAAGAAGCAATTAGACCGTAATCCCAGTTTTAGATATAAAGGGTTCCGTAACATCATGCACGCTATTGATGCATATAACAACCCGCACGAACACCTAAAATCACCGGCAAAGCCAACGCCACTGTTCTGAACCTAACAGTCAAACAGCCCCAAGTAAGGGTGGTTGTAAGAAAAATGTTGGGCATAAAAAATAAGGATTAATACGTAACGCAAAACCAATTACCAAGATGATAAAGAAATCAAAAAAAACAATCGGAATTTCTATACCCGATGATAAAATGCTAAAGATCTTCGGAATAAATAAAGAGAATAATGTCAGAAGGGAATCTAATAACAAATGGCACCTGGATTGTATAAGTAGGGACATCAGAGAAGGCAAAAGAGCGCCCAACGGAAGACCAATAACAGAGCCGGGTATTGATGACTTGGATGAAATTAAGTCAATTGAAATCAATAAGAATATAGACGATTTTATAAAAGTATTTTTCGCGAAAGTGCATTGGGCTAAACATCTCCTGCGTAAAATAAAAGTAAACAGCCACGATTTCAGGGAAGTGATAGGCGAATTTTTCCTGTACACACCAGTAGCGGATTATTACTTGAAGCCGGATGAATTTATTTATCTGCATGCCGAAATTTTTGAAACGAATTGGACTCTGTTCATCTACCTCAACAAGCTATATCCCGAACTGGAGGACGATCACACGAAAAGGAGTCCATTAGAAAGGGCGATAGAAATAGACGAATGCTTGGTTTGGGTCTATTACCACCATTTTTTATCTGATCCCAATCGTTAGCAGCCCAATAGAGCTGAATGTAAAGCACCCCGAAACATATCTGTCAACGTTAGATATAATAAAGATAAATGCTGAATGAAATTGAAGGCAGCTTTGCGGTCTGAAGAAACGTTAATGAAAATAACCTTAAAAGGAATGGAACCGAAAAATGATGATTTTGAAAAAGACCTACAGGACTTATATGAGGAACTGGATAACCTTATATACGTATTAGAAATGGGCGCGTATCTTGAAAGCCAAGGTGTAGTAATCCAATCGTTAGACCAGCAGACTGAGGATTTTCGGGAATATCTTCAACGTGAATGGCAGATGGATATAATGAATTTAATGGACAAGTCAGCACGTAAAGCGGACAGGTCATCGCGTAAAGCTGAGGAATAATGAAGGCATACGGTTTATCTTCCTCAATTATGTATCTCAATATGATTAATAAGAAGAGTCAGGTGCGTCAGGTGCGTCCGGGGTGTCAGAGGGCAGATATGAGAGAAGTTTGGGTGGAGGCAATAGCTTGGAACGGGATAACACACATTCATCCTACTATTATGCCGCATGTTTTTCCCTACAGCATATAATAGTTATGAAGAAGTGGAAGGCAAAAGATTACAAACCATTAGATGCTTTTATACCGGCATTGTTACCCGAAATATCAGGGCTTGTTGAAAATAAGGCGCTTAAGCCGGACAAATTGCGCGTTGTTCTGCATCAGTTGTATATGGCAAGAATGATTCAGCTTGCCACTCATAATGAGAAGGGCAGATACGTATTTGATGCAGGGTGGACACCATTAAACGCGGAAGTCCTTAAGCGGCTCATTGGAATGAACTACCGCAGGTACATTGATCTTTTAATAGATAGAGGAATCATTTATGAGAAGACTGATGAAAAAGGCAATAAGAGTTATCTTCAAAACACGCGAAGCTCGTTATACCGCATCAACCCGCAATTCCTCGGCCAGGATAAAATACAATTCCGAAAGGAAAGGGTTGTGGATTATTGCACCCTTAAAGCCATCTATTCAACCAGGGAATGGTTTAACCGCGTGCGTAAACCGTTGGGGTCACGGATAGAGGAGATACACTGCAAGCTCACAGATATGTTACACCATGTAGAGTTTAATACTGTTGCAGCTACAAATTATATAGACGAGTTGCTTAGAAACACACATGATAAAAATGTAGCTGATTATCTCACTGAATTACCCGAACTGTTTAGGGCAATAAATGAAGGGCAGGTACAATGGACAAAAGTGGATGTTTTTGGAGAACGTTTACACACGCACCTGACCGGCATAAAAAAAGAAATGCGGAATTTCATGCGGTTCAGAGAAACGCCTGATGAGCCGCTACTGTGCCTGGATATTTGCAACAGCCAGCCATATTTCGCTTCTGTCAGCATTAGAGAGAATGTGATTGAACAGTTGCTGCCCGAGTTTTCCGCGTGTATAGGATTAGTTAAAGGCATTGAGTATAGAGAGGATTATAAATTATTTGCTCAGCTCAGTGCCGATGGCCTTATTTATGATTACTGGCAGAACGTGCGCAATATTTCAAGGGATGAAGCTAAAGCAGAAATTATACAGAAAATAATGTTCGGAAAAAATAAGACCTACTCTAAACCAACTCAGCAGGCAAAGAATGCTTTTGGACTGATCTTTCCTTCTGTCAGCCAACTATTCTATCTTATAAAGAGGTTAGATGAAAGCAGTCTGCCTTTCATAAAAGAAATTTACATAAAAGATAACAGGGTGTTTGCGGGCAGATCGGCGCTTCATAAGAACCTTTCATGTATGATGCAGCGTGCTGAATCGCGTACGATGCTAAAACGGATAGCACCCAAATTGATTGAGGCCGGCATTACAACATTTTTAACAGTGCATGATAGTTATCTTATAAGCCCGCAACATGAACAGGTAGTAAGAAAAATAGTAGAGAGTGAATTTAGAATGTTCGGTGTTGAACCACCGAAAGTTAAATCAACCCTATTAGCATAAATTAAATCATTACCTGTTCTTAAATTATCTAAATTGTGAACGGCCGGGTTAGCGTGCTTTTTACTTAGAGATTTTACCTATAAT
>Ga0302185_10001413_pt1 | contig 16930 bp, 10 predicted proteins | sample II_Bog_E1_1_FD_200231 | JGI IMG/M metagenome (GOLD analysis project Ga0302185, IMG submission 200231) | Peat permafrost microbial communities from Stordalen Mire near Abisko, Sweden - II_Bog_E1_2 | ecosystem: Environmental > Terrestrial > Soil > Wetlands > Peat | place: Sweden: Abisko... | reverse complement strand
ACTCCGTGGAAATCATTAAAATTATGAAGATACAATTATGTCATCGGTAAAAGAAAGTAATATTAAAAATCAGAGGAGCTACTCAGAAGCTAAACTTCCTACTTCAAGGATAACATCCAAGAGTAAAGAGGTGATCATTGTTAATGACAGTCATCTTAGACTTAAAATGCTTGAAAAGCCTAATCAAACTGAAAATCCATCTTTAGGATAAATGGAGGTATAGAGTGTCCTCTCCTCAATTGAAAGGCTCGGAACTATTGATAATTACAATCTTTAATATATGAAAACAGGGGGAAGTGTTGATGTGGCAAACTTCGCAAAAGAGCATCACAGTCAGAGGACAGGAAACAATTAACTACCGAAGATTACTCATGGAATAATACTTTCAAAAGTATTACCAAAAGGAAGATAAAAACGAAGAGATGCCCATTAAATTTTGAGATAAGTCAGAAGAAAATTCTAAGATAAGTTAAGAGTCTGATCTTATATGTTAATTCTCGTTAGATTTATTAATTAAGAGATGGATCAAGCATATTATAATCAAAATAAATAATTGAATGAAAAACGACGAAGGACAATTAATTATCTTTAGAGAGAAAGTTTCATGCCTTAAATCAAAAGAAACCTCAATCTCCAAAATATTAAAAAATAATGCGGATGCTGAGAAATGTCTTGAATTAAAAATAATGCATTGCTCACAGCTTGCTTCCATTTCAGTATTTTCTTTTATATTTAGGGAATTGAAAAATGCAAAAAAGTGATAAATCTTAATTTATCTTCCAATATCATCAATGGAATAATTGAATTGAAAGCATTGTCATTTTTGAAATGTTTGGATGTAAAGAGTAATCGAATCGAATCTTTAAAAGGGTTATAGTTGTGCCTATAACTTTAAAAGTTAGATGCTTCTCATAATAAACTAAAAAATCTTGAGGGTCTTGGGGAAACTAAGGATAAACTGTAATATGTAAGTTTTTGCGGAAACTAACTAGTTGATTTAAATTAAATTAACAGACTATCAAAGTTTAATAAATTAAAAGAAATTTATTTTCAAAAGAAAAAAGCCTCTAATCCTTTTTGTTAGCATAAAAATGAATATTAGGCTGCTTTAAGGTAATTCTTGAAGCATCAAAAAACAACAATCAAGAAGATTGATGATAAAAATGAAGAGGAATTGCTAGTATTGTTTTCTGAATAATAGTCAAGATAATTGAATGACAGCGAGAGCAAATAAAAAAAATTTAGAAGAGAAAACAGTCAGCAATATGAAAATTCCGGTTACTTTTAAAAGAAAAGAAATTTTAACAGTACAAATATATATAACCCTCAATATACTTCCAATAACAATGGCCATTCAAATTAGCAATTAATGATGATGACTCAGCGACAATTCGCATTAGAAGAAGTGATCGCTCTAAAATAGGAGGCCATTTAAGAGTTGAAATTGAAAAATTCTCAGTTATAAATAGCAAATGCTAATTTTTATAAAGACTCCATTAAAAGATAAATAGAATATGAACGAGTCTATGGACAAATTGGCTAATTATCTAAACAAATTGATCAAAAGGATGCAAAAATCAATTAGTTGCACAGAAGAGTGGAATAGCTACTTAAAGTCAATACAAATGCCAATATTTTATCAGATAATCGATCTTTAGAAACGTAAAAACTTAGAAAGTAGTGTGGTGATTATAAAATATAAAATTCAGAATTAAAGGCACTGAATAAAGACCAGGAAAATCGTTTAAGGGATCTGCAGAATAGATCATTGCAAAATATTGAAGAAAAAGCAAGATTAATTGAGTAATTACGAAGAAAAAATTAAGATTGCATGAAGGATAACTATGATTTGAAACACGAACAAGAATAATATAAAGACAGAATGAGATAATTGACTCAATTGCTTCGAGAATGGGAGTATAAATATTAGCAAAAGGTTAAAGAGCTCGAAAGCTACCACGGTTCTGAAAAAGCATAAATTATCAAGGAATATTAACACAAAGAAGATCAGTATACTCAAAATAATTAGGAAAATATACGAAAAATATACTCGGAGTTTGAGGAAAAAATAAAAACTTTAGAATAAGAATATGGTCAAGCAATTGAATCTTCCTTATAAAAATATCGACAATTGAAAAGAGCCTATGATGAAAAGCTAAAAACAGAATCTGAAATAAAAATGCTACTGAAAACAGTTATGACTAAAAATACAGAGCAATAGCATACAATTAATGAATGTCAATAGGTCATTATTTCTAGCAGAAAAAAGATAAATTAATTGTCTTATGAAAATGAAGCTCTTATAAAGGAGTGCTCTTAACTACGAAGCAAGTATCAAATTTAAATCAAGCAAATACAGAATTAAATTGTAAAAATGTCAATGTAAAAAGAAAAATTGGTAAAGTAAAATAGTTAACTAAGATCAAGTAATTAGTATTTGCAGAATAACTTCGAGAAGTTAAATTATAGATAAAAGGAAGCTCAATAATGCTAATAAAAAATATAAAATTTGCAGACGGCATTAGATGCAAAAAATGTGATGCTGGATGATAAAAATGAAACCATTTAGAATTTAAAACTTGACCTATAGAATCTGCAAAAATAACAAGAGGGCAAAATATATGCTGCATAATTTTAAAAATTACAGACAAAGTACCGGAAAACAAAAGATAAAATAAAGGAAGTTGAAGAACAACTTTATAAACTGGCTGATTAAAACAAATAAATGGCATAGAAACTGGAAACATATAGCAATACTGAACAGGAGTCCGCTGAATTAATGAATATTATAGCAAAACAGGAAAGCTAACTCAAGTAAAAAAATGACAATATCATTGAATTAATCTAAACAATAGAAAAACTAAAGAATTATATTGGAGTCTTAAAAGAGGAAACCAATAGTTTACAGCATGAGAAAAATAGATTAGTAAACTCTATGTAAGAAAAAGATGTAAGATGGAGTCGAACATTGCAAGATAAGGAAAACTTACATCAAAAAAATATAGCAGCCTTTTAAGAATAAATGCAAAGATATAAAGGAATAGCGATGCAGATGACAAGTATAACCAAAAATTTGCAATTTTGATTATGCTTATATGTGAATTATCAATGAGCTAGTATTTAAGCTTATAAATCTTTCTTTTGATATAGCATAATTAATAGTATTACGTTTTGATGATGCATTAAAATTTAAACTATTCATTGGAGATAATATTAGATTTTCAACTCTATGAGTGCCATAGGTAGCGGAATTACTGTCAACAGTTAGCATCCCCCCTTCCTCGTATACTACCGTCATAATCAAACATTGATCGAATTAAAATTTAAGGACTACCGAATGCGTGTCTAGGAAGCCATTGCTCAAAGCATTGAATAGCTATCTGATATGTATATGATCAAGATGAATCACAATATTTTGCTCTATGCGCTGTATCCAGCCACAAAATCAGGTAACAAGTCCATCGACTCTTTGGAAATTTCTCATGGGCAAAAGATAAAGGGTGTTGGAGTTAAGAAATTCTATTTAGAGTATTTGAATCTCACAAAAGAAAGCATATCTACTGAAATCAACCTTTAGAAAAAATATGGATTTTAAAAGAAAGCTATCAGATAACATTTTGGGTGTTGTTCAGTTTTTACCTTTTGAATAACTGTATTTTGATGTGTATAAAATATTTAAATCATTTAATTTACTGAAAGAGTTTCATCATTAGAATTGAAAGTGACTATAATGATTGCTATGGATTCATTTGTATTTTTATTGTTTTCTCTTTTCAGAGTCGAAAATATTGAATCTGAGGATTCTGGAATACTATTGTTTTGTGATTTTAGGGGCTCTTTCTATTATAATTTTGATGTAACTAAGTGGTAAGAAGCTAACTGTTGTACGCAAGGGATGCAATTCAGAAATAATTCTGTGGGAATAACCCTAAGTTAAAGTCATTCTAAAGGCTGTTCCGGAGCACTTCTTAAAGGAAAGCAAACATCTTTAGAATTAATGGAAAATACTCAGCAAATTATCTCATGACAACGTAGTCGAAGTTTATCGTTCAAGAAAGGATGTTATTCTACCTGGTAAAGACGGTAACTATAATCTTTTGGCTCAGGAGTTCGCTTAATATGGAAATTTACTTTAATTTCTTCGCGGGAGGACATTGCAAATGCAAAACCGACGGTTAATCTTTTGGGAGGTTGTCCAAGCAATCAACTACCTTCATAGTAATTCTATTGTTCATAGGGACATTAAACCTTAAAATATCCTCATCACCGATCACTAAGAGGGAGTCACTGCCAAACTGGCCGATTTTGGCTTTGCTACTCGCCTTCAGGAAGGACAACAAACGATAGGATCATACAAGGGAACCAGAAGAGGATATATGGCACCTGAAATTCATTAATGCCGCTAAGATTCAACACTTCGCTATGACCCTAAAGCAAGTGACATTTTTGCTCTTGGGGTTGTGCTCTTTGCACTTATAATGGGTAGACTTCCTTTTGAATTTGCTACTAAAGAAGACCGACTTTACGGTTTGCTTGCTGAAGGAAAATTCAAATAGTTTTGGAATTCTCACATATCTCAGTTGCTGAAACTAAGTAACTAAGAAAACTCGTTAATATAAGAATTCCAAGAGCTATTTGAGAGCATGGTAACAATTAAACCATAAAAAAGACTGAAAATCGAATAAATTTTAACACATCCATGGGTCTGTGCTGCCAAAAAAAGACCCCAACCGTGAAAAGAATTACAACGGGTCATTTTAATTAATTATATAGTTCATATAATTTATCAATTATCTGAAATTTAAAGTTGTTTTAGTTTAGCTAACTTCTAATGAAGTCGATCCAAACATCCCCATGCTCCATTTGAGATTACTTTTTTAATTCTAGCCAACTATTGATTTTATTTGCTGTCTCCCATTTCTTTTAAGTTGCATTAGAGATTATCCAAACGTGCCTTCTACTTTTAATAAATCAAATCCGTAATTTATTTGTATGGTGCTTTAATGTTGCAAGTTTTTATTCTTAGGCTTTCTTTGCACTCCTCTAATTTAGAATTTAAACGCTCTTTTAACTCACAATATTTAGTTGTCAATCGGTTTTTATCTAATTTTGAATGAGGATTATGAGGTTTTTCAAAATTGTTGCCATATGTAGTGAAATACTCGTTCAAAGTAATGGAAGTTTCGCTCTTGGGACGTGATTTATAGACATAGAGGAGAAGCTTGGCATAGCTGAGATTTCTATGTTGTTCTTAATAATTTTTGTTTTATAGTCCTTCAGTGAAACCTTTAAAAGTATTTGTCATTTTTTAAATACTACATTTATAGGTCAAATTGATACTCAGATCATGTAAACATGCAAATCAAAATGCAAAACGGTAATTTGAATACAAATAATCCTAATTCAGAAAGATTGGAAAAGATGCGATGGCTGTTGCCAGTTGATATTATAAATTTAAATGGAAGGGCTAAGTTGTTAATGCTGTCACGGTATCTCTAGCTAATTCACCATTTTAAAATGTGATCACGTCGTATGTGCAGAGTGCCTTTGGGGAGAAATTAAAAATTCTCTCAATGGTCTCAATTCTATTCGGTGTTCATGTGGATAGACCACAACGTTCCAATCCACTAAATCGATGCTATCCTCTGCTAAAATAACCAACACTACCTCTCCCAGAAAAGGGCCATTTAGGCAGGCTAAGAATAATGTAGAATCCTTATCTGTTCGTGCTCCCAGTACACCTTCCAGGCAAAGGAGAACAACTATGGAAAAAGGACCCAATGGATAACTTAACTGCGAGCTCTAGTTTTTAGGTGTCCAATATCGAAAATCCATGGAGGAAGCTGAGAAGAATTTTAGAAGAGTGCTAGATTGCTTAAAAACAAAATATGAAAATTTAGTTAGAAATATTCGTTTATTTTGGCTTGAAGAAATGGTTGAAACTCATCCATGTCCTCTCTTAGATCTACCGCGTTTACTCAAAAGAAAATATGAAAAATCTGTAGGAAATAAAATTTAACGGATAAACTAAGTCTTTTTATAACAGTTGGCAACATATCGTTTATAAACTTTACCAGAATAAATGCCAATTTTTCCTCGTAATCGACCTTACGGCAAGTAAAATCTTGACTAAAAAAATAATTTTTATTAATAACGAACAAAGATACTAAAAGTAATTGAAGAGTTAAAAGATCGAGGAATTAAAAAAGTGGGGAGAAAAGGTCAAAAATATAAATTTAGCTGATAAAAAATATTATTAATTTATTTCCATTATTAAATATTAAATCAAGATCGTTGATAATCACGGGATTGCTTTATGTAAACATGGACCTTGTTTATGCTAGAGAACAGTTATTGATTTTTTTGGAAGTTTAAAGATAACTTCCCGTAGTTCTTTTCAGCACGGGCAATATTCTACTATAGAATTAGATAGTTTTCTATCCTCTATTCTTATAGAACTCTTAAAGGGTTTTCCTAATTGATCACTTGTTTCTTTGCTAATTCTACCATTTTTTGTAGATGTGAGATTCGATGTCCAAGTTCTGACAGTTTCTTGTCATCAGCTTCCTTCTTGAGAGTCTCTACTTGTTCGGTTATCTTTTGGAAAAGTGGAATCATTTCGTCATTTGATGCTTTCAGAATGGTTAGCTAATTGAAACATAATCTTTTCTTTTGCTTACCAAATAAATTGTCGACTTCAATGAGAAAATCGATGGTAGGAAATTCTTCCAGGTAATGGATCATTTTTTTAATTATTTTTCTGCTCGAAATGCTTTATAAATTGGTGGCTTCCTTGACTAATTTTAGATAGTCCTCAACATAAGGTTTGATTAAATGACATGATTTTAGTGTCTTAATGTTTTTCTTACTTACACTTAAATGCTGTGGTAAGAAGATTGGCATTCTTAGAGGCAAGGGTTTATGTCTAATGTATTTGAGATACGAAGTGAGTTCAGCTTCATTGTCTACTAATCTATTGTATATCGTTTCAGATAAAATATTTTATTTTCTGCTAATTTTTTCCATCATTTGTTCTTTCATATAATATAAATTCCATATAGAAAAGGACCAAAATAAATATCACTAAAAAATCCTCCTCCTTTTTTGCGGAGTTGTCGCATAAATATTTCGCAAACGAGAATCTTGGCTTGTACGAAAGCCTCCCATTCCTGCATAGCTTTTACTCATTTGACCTTATCCAACCAACCGCTGCATAATTGAGGCATACTGTTATCGATTCTGCACATTATCATTGCTTGCCGATATGTCAGTGCGATATTTTTATACTTTTGGCTTGTTTGCTTTTTGTATGGGATCAGGTTTGGGATCCTGCTCTCTGTTTTTTCTGACTAGTTGCTCAACTGAAACTGCATTAATTTCCATTAGTTCAGCCATGAACCTATCCAACTTGTTTTCCAATGAAGGGTTCATTTTTTATTGCTTTAAATTTATCATTATTCTTTCAACTGTCATTTTAACATACTACTCAACATCACAAAAAATTGAATTTTTTTGCTTCCTTTTTTATTACTCATGGACTTGCTCCAAATCCTTTCTTAGATTACGATAGGAAGCTTCGACCTATTTTATTCTGATGATAAGCCCCTCATTGACTTATTTTAATTTTTCAATTTAATTAGTTAACTCCTTTATTGTCACTCTCAGTACTTGATTTTATCCTCGTTGCTCTTATAAGATTACTTATAACCGATTTATACTATCCATGCTCGGTATTTTTTAATTTTGTGTTTGATGAACAAGATTGCGTGCTTGTGTGAGCAATCTATTTCGTGTATCTCTGCGAGTAACGTCGTGAATGGATACAAGTTTAGGGACTTCTTCATTTCTGTGAATCTCCATTAACAACTTTGGAGCTGCCTTCTGCTAACTGTAGTTCATTATTATAACTATAATCTAATCATTATTCAAATATTCAAGCTTCCAAATTTTGCTTGGCCTCGGCTACCCATTGCTTTAATTTACCTTTTGTTGCCCTTTATTTTTCCAATCGACTTTCTAGCATATTTTTTAAGCGAAGGGTTTCGGCCTCATTGACTGTAAATTTATTTTTAAGTTCTTCATAAGCATTTTGAAGGAGCTTATATTATTAGTTCAAATCATGGTGTTGAATTTGAAGCTAAGAATACTGTTTTCGCTGATTAGAAAGTTCCATTTGAAGAGATTAACAAAATTAATTTGGAGAAGAACGTGCCGAACTAACTTGGATCCTCTCTGTGAAATCAGGCGCTGATTCCTTATTAGAAAAATGAGCTGAGTTATTGTCTTCATCATAACTGGCTTGCAGTTTTTGCAGTCTGAATAGTTAGTATTCTGAAAGTTATTCAGTCATTTAAATGTAATGATAAGCATGGATTATACAAATTAGCAATCATTGCTGCTGCTGCCAGCGCGAGAACCCGCTGACTTCTCCCTCCTGAAATCTTCTCTCTTGCTTCTTAATGCTGGTTCCAGCAGGAGGTCTGCGATTTAGCAGGCTTTTATTTTAGTTTAGAGCTCTGCAAGTGCTATTGGCTTCAATATTGCTCAGGTCGCTGATAAATGAATGTCTTTATGGTCTTTAAGAAATCCTCGACCTCTCCAGTCTAATGCTGTTATCATGAGATTCTCTCTCCTCTTCCAATTTTTTCTTTTATCGTTTTTCCTTTGCTAATAATTTCTCTAAATAACAAATTTTCTGTTAATATTTTTCAGCTAACATTTAGAGTTGTTGTGAGTCTTCATAGCGATATATTTGATTAGAGGAGCGGTTCATTTCCAAAGTGTTCAATCTATCTCGTAAACTTTTATTTTCTGCTTGCAATCTGGTAATTTTTTATTTATTCTAATTGCGCTAATCTTATAGAGACTACTCTTTACGCGCTATTTTTTCATTAAAATGATTAATAATATGTTTCTTTGCATCTTCAAATTTTTACATTAGTTAAGCTTTACTGGTTTGATTCGCCAGATTTTTCGCTGTAGTTTAAAAGGTTTTTAGAAGTTACTCATATTCCTCTTTGTTTCTTTTAATCTTCTGCTCATAATAGGAATGTTTGTTTAATAAAGCCTGAACCATTTATTAATGCTGGGCTTATGTCTTATTGCTTTCCTCATATAGCTTTGAATATTTCAACTGCTATTTTTATATCTCAGAATTGAGTCTTCTACTTTCGATGGTATGGTCGGAAATCATTTCTTAAATTTTTTTAGTATTCGATCTCATTTATTCACTATATTTTGTTTCCAGCTCCTTCATCCTTTTGCTATAATTTTGTTATTTCTCGCTGAATAAGGCTTTATTTTTATCCAATTCAGATTTTAGAAGCAAATTGGCTTCTTCACTTTTGCGGTTGGCTTTACGTAGTGAGTCCAACCGACTTTCAGCTTCTTTAGCTGCTTATTTGGCTACTCTAACTTGCTGTTCACAATCAGAGGTTAACTATCGCCTCAGAGTTTCTAGAGACTGCTGAAAGCTTTTTGTTTTCTCTTCTAATTGTTTCAACAGATTGCTTTTTGTTAACTCTGCTTATTGACTCAAAAGAGCGTTTCTCTTTCCGAGTTCCATTTTCTCTTCCAGTGCTGAATTACTTAACTTTTGTATTTTAATTTCGTAGTCACATCTCATGGCTTGAATTTGTTCGCTAAAGCTCTATTCCATGGCATTTATTTTTTATTAAAACTCGGATATTGCTGTCTCGTAGTTTTCTTTTTATTCACTTATTTTTCTAGAATATTATTGTTGCTGCTCTCTTAGTTTACGTCCACTTTTTTCCTTTTATTATTCTAAACGCTTTTCCCATTGGATACGCTCCATTGATGAGTAATTTTTAAGAACCATTAAAGCTTCCTATGTTTTTTTGGCATGCTCCTCCGATTAACTTGCAGCCTTTTCCTTAACAGATTCCACTTCTGCCTATAATTGTTTTATTCGACTCTGGTAATAATTTTATTTTTCTCTGGTGACTTCAGCATACCCCTCTTCAGAATTGCTATATTTTTTAAGGGCTTATTAGTAAGCCTTCCCAAGTGAACGTAAAGATTCATTTAGCTATTTTTATTTATCTTCTGCCTTTTTGCGAGCAATTGAAAGTTGAAGTTCCATCTATTCTGCATTTTTTGATGAAGATTGCGCCTCTCGTTTAATGTCTTTTAGTTTCTTTTCATATTGATCCTCCATATCTTTAAAAGTTTTTTGATGATCGGCTTCAAGATCAACAATTTTCTTAGAATACATCTCATCAATGACCTTAGAATTCTGATGTGTTGACTAGAGACACTTTTGATAAGCTTGGTTTAGTTCTTCATTTTTACTTTTCAGTTCAGAAATTTCAATTTGTTGCAGTTAAATCTTTTGTGCAGACAATGCTTAAGTTGTTTAGTAGTTACTCTTCAATGTTTTGACTTGCATGTTCAGCTGTTTTGTCCTTGTTTCCCACTATCTAATGTCTTATTGATATTTTTTAATGATAACTTGCGTTTCGTTGAGCTATCTGACTAGCTCATCATTGTCGTCTCTTCGTTGTTCTTTTCGATTTGAATGTGTTATCTTCTCGCGGTATTGCTGAATTTCTTCAGTAAATTTGCCCTTCATTGCTAATATTTAATTTTATAGGCGTTATTTCAAAAATCTTTCTTGCTAAAGTGCGGATGTAACTTAATTGAAGCGATCATTCAACTATTTATTGTCTTTAACAGCTTCCTTATTTTTAGTTTCAAATTGAGTTAATAATTCTCTTTTCTCAGTTTGCCACTGCTTAGTACCTCTCTCTAATTATTGCTGCAGCTGGTTATTCCGTTTTTATTGTTAGTTAATTTTAACTGAAAGGTGCTCTTCTTTTTGTGCTGACAGGGCTTTTTCTTTTTATAGTTATCTTTTTATCATAAACATTGTACGCTCTTGCTCTGAAATTTGAGACTGAGACCTCACTAATTCTTGCTGCAAATTCTCCATTGTCCCTTGATACTCTGAGGCTTTTCTCTTTATCTTAACAACTTCAACTTAATCCTATAATTTTAACTTTGCGTGACTTTATTACAGTTTTTGCTTTTAGTTTGTTAGAATTATTATCTTCTTTTAAAAAGTAAAAATTTCTTCTTGATGCCTTCTTTTTTATTCTTCAGTTGCTTTGGCTATAGATCTAATTTAGTTTTGAAGACCAGATTCTGATTCAAGCCGCATTTCTCGAGTCCTATTGAGTTCATCTCGTGCCCTCTTTTCAAACAACTTTATCCCTTCAGAAATTTTGCGTTCTGCATATAACTCTACTTCAGTCATGGGAATGTCGAATCTATCGTTGTACTTTTAATGAATTGATGTTTTAAAAGCACTTCTTAAATCAGATTCGTAGGTATTGGAATCAACATAATAATCTGAAAGCAATTTTTTTTGAAAAGGCTAAAATTATCTTTTCAAGACTTCGCTTAAAATATTCTTAACTTATTTAGCGTTAATCTTCAGGATTTCTGCCTCACTATTGCTTAAAAATTATTTGAGTTATTCATTGGGAGAATCATCGTAGCTTATTTTTACAAATTCTTAGAGAGTTTATGTTCTGAGGTGAGTTAATAATTATTGAAGTTTGTTGACTGGCAAAGGGATACGGTTGCTCAACTTGCTTTTAAGCTTTTAAGTATAGTTTTGCCTCAAATATTCAAGAGTTTGCATGGCTTTTTCTTGTCGAATATAACTCCAAGTGTCCAATAGATTTGGCATTTCCCCACAATTGATTGCTGATAAGTATTTATTAATCATCAAAACATAATCTTTTCCTTTAAGAGGCGAAGAATTATTTAATCTAACTTCTTTGAGGGATTGAAAGATATATTTTCTCAAAGCAATGGTTTGTGAGATGAATTCAGCCCGCAATTCCTCATGTGAAATTTTATCGAGATTTTGAAGTTTTTGCTAATCTATCAATGGTTTGACTAAGGTGAAACATTCACGCTCACTAAAGGCTTAAGTGATAGTTTTCCTCAATTGGATTTTTTGTTGCTCCTTCAAATGCTATATGCTGAGGGCAAATTACAAATATTGTTTTGAGGAAATATTTTCTCCTTTGTCATTTATCAATTGAAGAGAGAAATCGCGAACAACCCATAGAAAAGAAGGCCGACTGGAATAGGAATCCTTGTCAATATTAGAGATCAAGTTAAGTACTAAGGATAGAGTTTGAAGGGCAGGTTAATCTATGCTTCCCACACTGTTATAAATAAAATTAGAGGATAGAAGCACTGCTAGACAAAATATTTTCATATCGTGATTACTTTCTTAATCCAAGGCTCCGAGGCCCTCAGTGTCAACCACTAGTAAAGTTCGTCCTTAGGATATTTTGATGGGTTCGGCCCAAAGCCAAAGACCCTTAGTACAAGGATTTACAGTTGGTCCGACTCCGAATCCACTGCTACGATTTAGAATAACTCGATTGAGCAGGTAACTTTTTCCAGTGCGATACAATCCTGCGACAGTGACTACAGATAATGGAGTATTAATAGTAGACAGAAATTATGCTGCTTCCTGAGTAAGATGATAGTCTGAGTAATTCAATTATTACTATCTTTGTCTGTAGATTTGACTATGAAAGGTATGGCTTTTGATTCCTTTTGCATTTTGAATTCAAAAATAAACGGTATTATATAGCTATTATTCTCGTTGGATCAAAAATATCTAAAAGTTTTAGATTAGGCTCAATGACAATCAATTAAAAAGGCATATATTTAAGTTTTGTAATTAATCAAATCTCTATTGTGTATTATTGTTCTCAAATCAAATAATTCATTAGGCCATAGTGTCTTAATTTATTATAATTTTATTGAATCTATTTAGTCAAAGTAAAAAATGAAGGAATAATCATCGACTCAAAAAATGGCTAATCGTTTGGGTAATGACCCTTTGAAAGTTAAAGGTGTTTTCAAATAGTTGTCTCTTTGCCTTCCAAATCTCATTTCAAATGATAATCTTTTTCCGGCAAATAATATCAGCAATGAATGGAAAGGAGTCAAAAGAGTGGAAAAGCCAGACTATATCTTTCGAAATTTAATGTGGTTTCTCTTCGCAGCCACTATTGTTATCTTTGTCCTGGATGTCAAACAAGAAATATCTTCAGAGATCAAAAGATGGGATATTATCCGTCAAGAATGTTTCTAAGATTACGATAAAAATTAGTACAAATTTTTATATTTAGATGCATAGATCCCGTTTAAGCACTAAGAGACAAATGTCGATAATACAAACTCTGTTACTCTCTTAGTGCTGAAGAAAGGATTAAATTTACTGAATTGGTCGCCAAACTACTTGGAATATTCCTTCAAACATTTTTATCCTATTCAAAGATTTAAGGGGCCATTATTTTCCTTATATTAATAGCAATGGGTTTAATTTTTGTATTAAAAAGTAGTAGAGGACATTAATAGATCATGATATACTCGAATGAAGAATGATTGTTCTAAGATTTCATTTTATGAAAAATATTTCAAAAAATTATCAGGGCATATAAACCGATTTACATGACTATGATTTACCTTCAAGATACTCATATAAACTTTATTGAAGTTACTCAGCGCATTCATAATTTCCCTCTTTGATGTATATGGCTATCAATTATCTTATTGCCTTTTCTTCCATCTTACGATTAATGATGGTCTGATATGTTTTCTTTGCTTATCTCATTTGCCCCAAGCCAGAATAACATTAAGCAATCTTCATTTGCACATTAATCCAATGCTTCAAATTCTACTCCATTTAAAATTGTTCATCATTGTTTATTTCTTCCTTTATAACTTTTTCTAAAATGAGCTGGAGTTGTTTCAAAGCTGCAGAATATTATCCAAACTCGAGGTAGACGAGCCCAATTTTATAAAAGTCTTCATCAGCTTCAGCTTTTAGCAAATTGGTTGTCGCTATTCTATAGCTCTGTTCTAAAAGATTAATGGCTTATTAGCATTTTTGCTGTTAACTTTTGATAAAAGCGAGCTTTCTGAGTAAATTGATTTATAGTTGAATGTGCTGTTAATTTGCTTTATTTTTTGTTAACCTCATTTTTTCCATTTGAATCATCAGTAAAATTTTATTAAAATAAATTTCACTCAAAGGATAGTTTCCTTTCTGAAGATTAATCTATCCCAATCGAAGATATATAGTGGATGAGTACTCGTCAAAGGAATCTATTATTGACAACTTCTTCTTTCTGTCTTACATCAACTCCATAGCCCACAGCCAAACCGCCTCTATTTCCATCACACAATCATATTAAATATCCGGATGCTGTTATAAAATGTGAGCAAATTAAATCAAATTCTAAATGTTTAACTATCTTTGAGATATTTCTGATTTTGTGAGCACTGAAATCACCAGTTTTAATAGTTACCAATCTCTATGATTAGATATGAACGCTTTTCTCAATATTTTCAGGATCTACTGATTGTGAAATTAATTTGTACCAATATAATTGACCAATTCTAACAATGATGGCAGATGATCAGGCTTAAGTCTGAGAGAATTAACTAAACATTTAAAAGCTTTGTCAAGATTCCCTTTACGAAAATGCATTATTCCCAGCAGATATAATATGGGATATGCTTCAAAGTTATACAGCAGGTGTTTTTCACAAACATCAATAGCTTTTTAGATGCTCCCCATATTCATATACATAGTTGATAACAGCAAAACAGCATTTTGAACAATCGGAATTTCTTCCCGAGTAAATTTTTTATAGATTAAGTCTTTTTTGTTTGAAAAAAGAATGTCTTGAAGGATTTAAATTGTCTTTTTAGTGCAGCCCAAAATTTTGGAATAGGCATGAGCTAGTTTGACTCTTGTGTAAATGCTTTTTTTAATTTTATCGTATTGCTCGTAACAAGCTAAAGACTGTGAATAATTCTAGCATAAAATATGTAATTATCCAATTTTATCGAGAGCGTCAGTTTATCCAAGCTAAAATATTTCTGAATTAATGTTAATGGCTTTGTTGTACTCTCCGGTTTATTCATAATTTTTGCTCAGCTAATGAAGAAGAGAAATTAAATTGGGTGTATTTTATTTTTCTCGATATAGTTTGATGAATCTTTTGAGGAGAAGCACTACATATCTCTTTTTTCCGAGTTTATAGCACCAGTTTATACATTTTAATCTGAAATTAAATACCTATTGCTCTGACTAATTATCTAATTCTTATAATTAGTTCACCATATTTTCAATTTCAACAGTCGCCTCTTCAAATTTAGACTAAGCTATAAAATTAATGATCTTCTATTAGCATTGCACGAGTAATTCTGCAAGCAGACGTTCATCCATATTTTTGGAGATTAAATGTATTGATTTTGTTGATGATGAGGGACTACTTGGAGACGGCGGGGTAGGAGGAGTCTATGGAGAAGCTGTTGCTGTAGGTGCTTATCTTATTGTGGTTCTGAACTCCCGATATCTTAATTATGATGATTTTTGAACATTTACCGACGGTCGACAAGAAATTACATATTTATTGGAAACATTCACTCTAGGATTAGTTATCTTTAATGTTTTAAATTTGGGAAGAAAGTTTCTCACTCTCTTTACTTTGTGAAGGATGGGTTATTATTTTTTTACAAGTTTATTGAGTTCATTTTGGATATTTGAAAGTAAATGGTATTGCTTATTTTGTGAGAGAGCCATAGCAGGACACGAAGCAGCGGCCTTTTTCAATTTGATCTATTTTTTTAGGAGTATGATCTTGATTTTAATCTGCTCTGATATGTCTAAATCGACTGTGAATATCTTTTCAAGACAGCTTACACTAGCCTACAGATTATGATCATCTTCATAAACTTGACTCAACAGCACATAGGACTTAATTCGAATGATTTCTGTTTGTTCAGTTTGACACTCCTTAATTAAATTTTATAATAATTTGATCGCTATTGAATTCAAGTGATGCTTTTTGCAGATGAGGGCTAAATTGTAATAGTTACGAATATGTATTTTACTTTTTTTTAAACTTTGCTTTCTAATGAAGATGGGCAGTTAATTCTTTTTCACTCTCAAAAATGCAACTAATTGTTTAAATTGATTCAAAGATGAATTCGAGTTTAGATAATCCCGGCCTTGTCCCCTTTACAAAAAATTCAAATTTAAATTATTGGAGTTCACTTCCATCTTAATATGGATCAATTCGTTTAATTGCCCTACATTTATTATGAAATTGTCATCTTATGTGCTACTGCATTTCATTGCCGCCTGCAAATTGCGAATGGCTTCCTGATACATTTGCAGTTTAAAGTACAAAATTGAATTATTGAAAAGTAGTAATTTCAAACTTCCCTCATAACCTGAAAAAGACTTTTCTTTTATCTTAGAAGATAGAAAAAGTATAAGATTTTGTCCCTCCCACAACAAACTTCGAATATCACATTAACTCTCTTTTTTTTGTAACATCAAATGACACTCTCTCCAATAGTGCATAAACTACTTTTCTTCCTGATTTTACAAAATCATTTAATTATCTATTTTTTCATTAGGTCCTGCCTGGGAAAGTTGAATGTATAGTTCTATTAATCCTTTTGTTTTTTGATCAAGCTTCTCATATCCCTAAATTAATGTCAGTATTTTTTATTTTTTTTCCTAATAGGTCCTCTATCCGAAGATAATTTTTTTTAACTATTTCAATAAAACTGTTAAACTCAAAGTTTAAGGTTTGGTCTCCATTATTTTCTATTGAAATGTGTCATTTTAGATGATAATTTGGCTGTCCGTTGATCGTATGATGGCTGTCATAACTTATTCTTAAATGGAAATAAGAAAGTGGAATGTATTTTATATAATCCAAAGTATTCTCTATCTACCCAAATGGCATCATATTAAAATTTCAGTATTATAAAATGGTTCTTTTTTTTGTTTTCAATTTGGCAGGATTTCAAAGGACGATAAATAATAAGTAGAATAAGCAAGCATAAACAAATA
>Ga0302185_10001404_pt1 | contig 17018 bp, 16 predicted proteins | sample II_Bog_E1_1_FD_200231 | JGI IMG/M metagenome (GOLD analysis project Ga0302185, IMG submission 200231) | Peat permafrost microbial communities from Stordalen Mire near Abisko, Sweden - II_Bog_E1_2 | ecosystem: Environmental > Terrestrial > Soil > Wetlands > Peat | place: Sweden: Abisko... | reverse complement strand
TATAATATGAAACGCCTTTATTCAATAAATCCGTTAAAGTAACCCTCTCACTTTCTCTATCACTCCTTGCAGGCTACTTACATCCTGACCACCCGCCGTAGCAAGGGTTTTCTGCCCGCCGCCACCACCTTTTATAAGCGGTGCCACTACTTCTTTTATGATCTTCCCGGCATCAAGTCCCTTCGCTGCGGCAACCTTTTCATCTACACCCACTGCCACAAATGGTTTACCATCAATATTTGCACACAGCACTATAAGGTGATCGTTCAGGTGCGATTTCAAATCCATGCACAGCCGTTTCAACGAATCAGCCGAACTTACCGACACCATCTGTCCCACAAAAGTCACCTGCCCTATGATCTCGTCTTTAGTAAGCAATTCATTGCGTACGCCCACAAGTACCCGGGCCTCCATATTTTCCACATGCTTCTCCAGCTGCGATCTTTCTTCCTGCAGTTTTTCTATTGCTTTAAGTGGGTCTTTCGCATTCTTCAGTTGTGCAGATATAGTCGCAATGATCTGTAATTGTTCATTAATAAAATGTTCAGCCGCCCTGCCGCTAACCGCCTCTATACGGCGCACACCCGCAGCCACCGCACCTTCACTCGTGATCTTGAAAAACCCTAATTGCCCCGTAGCACCCACATGCGTACCGCCACAAAGCTCTATGGAATATGCCGGGTCCATAATAACCACCCTCACAATGTTGCCATACTTTTCGCCAAATAAAGCCATGGCACCCAGCGCCACTGCCTCATCCTTCTGCATTTCCTTAATCACAACAGGGATATTCTCGCGTATCTTTTCATTCACTATCGCTTCTATCCTCGCTATTTCATCATCAGTCACTTTAGCAAAATGCGAAAAGTCGAAACGCAGATGTTCTTCATTTACCAGGGATCCTTTCTGTGCCACGTGCTTGCCCAATACTTCGCGCAGCGCAGCATGCAGCAGGTGTGTGGCACTATGATGGACAGCGGTTGAAGCCCTTTTTGATACATCTATCTTAGCATGTACAGGTGCCGCAATATTCTCGGGCAATACCTCTGAAAAATGTATGGTAAGCCCGTCTTCTTTTTTAGTATCTACTATCTGTATACTTTCATTCGGAAAAATAAATTCGCCCGTATCCCCCACCTGGCCGCCACTTTCAGCGTAAAATGGTGTTGTATCCAATACCAACTGGTACGACTCTTTACCCTTCGATGTCACCTTACGGAATTTCAGCACCGATGCCTCTGCTTCATAATTATCGTAACCCACAAACTTTGTAGTATTCCCTTCCTTAACGATCACCCAATCTTGCGTATCCAGTGCTGTTGCCGCACGGCTGCGGGTCTTCTGCTCCTGTAGCGCCTTATCAAATGCCGTCTCATCCACATGCAACCCATTTTCACCTGCTATCAATCTTGTAAGGTCGATAGGGAAACCGAATGTATCATACAGTTCAAATGCCGCCTTCCCGTCTATAGTTTCTGTGCCTCTGTTTTTAGTTTCAGTAATAATGTCATCTATCTTTTTCAATCCCTTATCCAGCGTCCGCAGGAACGATTCTTCTTCCTCTTTCACCACACGGCTCACAAGATCTATCTGCTTATGTAACTCAGGAAACACCTCTTCAAACTGCTTTGCCAGCACAGGCATGAGCCGGTACAGCAACGGCTGCTTATGGTCCAGGTAAGAATAATAATAACGCACAGCCCTGCGCAGTATTCGGCGTATCACATACCCCGCCCCTGTATTCGATGGCAGTTGCCCGTCAGCTATAGTAAACCCTATTGCCCGGATATGGTCAGACAATACACGAAATGCAATATCTTTCTTACTATCAGTATAAGTATATTTCTTACCGGTCATGTGCTCAATATGACTGATCGTGCCGGTAAACAGATCAGTATCATAATTACTTTGCTTACCCTGCAGCACGCGCACCAGCCGCTCCAGCCCCATACCCGTATCCACATGCTTTGCAGGCAGCGGCACAAGCGTGCCATCTTTCTGCCTGTTATACTGCATGAATACATTGTTCCAGATCTCTATCACCTGCGGGTGGTCAGCATTTACCAGCTTGCTCCCCGGCACCAGTTTCTTCTCTTCCTCCGTTCTGCAATCCACATGTATCTCCGAGCATGGGCCACATGGGCCTGTGTCGCCCATTTCCCAGAAGTTATCTTTTTTATTACCCAGCAGTATCCTGTCTTCGGCCACATGCTGTTTCCAGAAGTTCAGCGCCTCCTCATCCTTAGGCAGGTTCTCTCCCGCATCACCCTGGAAAACGGTCACATAAAGTTTATCCTTCGGTATACCATATACTTCAGTAAGCAATTCCCAGCTCCACGCTATTGCTTCCTCTTTAAAATAATCACCAAAGCTCCAGTTGCCCAGCATTTCAAACATCGTATGGTGATAAGTATCCACACCCACCTCTTCCAGGTCATTGTGCTTACCACTCACGCGCAGGCATTTTTGCGTATCCGCAATACGTGTATTAGACGGCGTAGCATTCCCCAGGAAAAAATCCTTGAATTGGTTCATCCCTGCATTCGTAAATAACAGTGTAGGGTCATTCTTCACCACAATAGGTGCCGATGGCACTATCTCATGTCCTTTACTACGAAAAAAATCTAAAAACTGCCTGCGTATATCGTTTGCTGATTGCATTGTATAATAAGTAATAATTTGGATGCAAAACTAATGTAAAAGGAGAAAGGTTGGAAATGATGTTGGGAAACAGGCCGAAATGGGTGTTCCATTAGCGTTGAGTGACTACTATTACTTTTCCGTCTTTAAATGTAATATTAAGATTACTTGGGTCAATGTTACCAATTTCAGGTATAGTTCCAATATTATAACTCCAGTCATCACTAGTATCCATATTGCCTTCGTCTCCCATTATCTGTATCACTTCTTTCTTCGATTTGCCTATAAGCATTTTACTATCAATAATATTATTAGAAAGCTCGTATCGCTCCCCCTTATTTGTTTGCCAACTTGTTTTATTAAAATCATATTTCGGATAATAAAAAAACATCAACCAAATAAGCATGAAATAAACTATTGGGGTAGTAATGACTGTTGCAGACCAAACCGTTACCTTCTTAGTCGTATTATCAACATCAACTTTCCTTACGATCCAACGCCAAATAAAATAGATTGGGATACCCAGTACGATTAAAATTAAACATGCCGCAATGTCCATATGACTTGAATATATTTTGTCTCCTGTTCTTAAACAGGCAAGCTGATCTCAAACACAGACCCCGAGGGTACATTATCCTTAATAGTGATCCTCCCCTTATGCTGCTGCACTATCTTGTTGGTTAGGTACAGCCCAAGCCCCGTCCCCTTGGCCTTCCGGCTTTCCTCGTTCCCTACCCGGTAAAACTTATTAAATACTTTTTTCTTCTCATTATCAGCTATCCCCGCTCCTTCATCTGCCACCTGTAGCACCGCAGTGCTTTGGTCACAAATTAATGTTATCCTTACTGGCTTATCAGCAGGCGTGTATTTCACCGCATTCTCCAGTAGATTATTCACTGCCATATGCAGCAACATCTTATCCCCCGTTATCTTGCAGCCCGGCGCTATATCTTCTTCAAATCTCCTGGTGTGCCGCCCTGCATAATCGTTCACTGCATCTTCCACCAGTTCAGAGAAGTCAAAAGTCTCCAGCGCAGGCCGGTATTGCCTGCCCTCTATCTGCGATGCAAACAGCATATTATTGCAAAGATCATTCAGCCTGTTCGATTCTTTTATGCAGCGCTCCAGCAGTTGCATTCTCTTCTGCTCGTCCAGCTGGTGTTTTTCCAGTGTTTGCAGGTTCAGCTTCATCGCTGCCAGCGGCGATTTCAGCTCATGTGTCACAGACAGCATAAAGTTATTCTGCTGCCTCGAAAGCATTATGCGCCGGTGAAAAGAAGAATAGACCACCACCGCCCCTATCAGTATCACAATAAGAAAAGTAGCACCCTCTCCCATGTATTGCGTCTTACGCATAGACAGCGTATGTTCCAGCCCACTTAGTTCGCGATTGTATGTAACAGGGTCCTGCGTACTGTCTACGCGGCTTTTCAGTGTTATTACTTCCTGCGCATATATACGCCCGCTTTGTTTCTCCAGGCATATGGCCCAGTACACTATAGCAGCGATAATGTAAGCAAGTAAAAGTAAGTGTACTGAAGTGAAGAACCGCATAACCTGGTATTTAGCACTAATGTCTTATCCCACCTTTTTCCAGCCTCAAACCCACATGCATTACCTCAGGCAGCGGGTTGATGCGCATGTTTTGTTCCAGCGATATCTCGTAGGTGCCCTGTTTATTAAACTTTATCGAGTCGCCCAGGTCTATCGCCATACGCTGTTCCCATATCTCTCCCATGCCACGCCCCAGCCATTTCCCGGTGGCCTCTGCCAGTGGCACATTCACACGCTCTTTTTTTATTATGCTGTCTCCCGGTGCCTTTACATAAACCCACAGCCACAAATTATTGTAAGGATACGCCTGCGTATGCTGTATCAGGAAGTAAGCATTGTAATTGATAGTTGTGTCCTTTATATCTATGCTGAATGTAGGTCTGAAATTATAACCCCACGCATTCTGCGGCACCGTTTCCTCCTTCTGAAAATAAGGTGCAGGCAGGCAACCCGTTAAATAAAAAGTAAAAAGTAAAAAGTAAAAAGTACGCCGCATGTTTATACTATGATCAAAATTATTAAAAAAGTATCCAAATATCCATTCTTCTATTATTTCTGTCTGCACACTAAATTATTACAGACTTTTTAATTCGCTTTTTATGAATTTTTCAATTTCATTTTTATCCGGTAATTCCAGAAGGTATTTTCTTACAAATAACTGTTCATCCATTCCGGCAATTGCGTATTCCACTAAAGCATCGTTTTTATTTGCAACCAATAAAATTCCTACAGGTGCGTTATCTCCTTCCAATTGTACTTCTTTTTTATAGTAGTTAATATAAGTATTCAATTGCCCGGCATTATTATGGGTAAAATCCCCAACTTTTAAATCAATCAGTACATGGCATTTTAATACGCGATGATAAAATACCATGTCTATAAAAAAATACTCCCCGCCTATCAGTATTCTTTTTTGCCTGGCTTCTAAACAAAAACCATGGCCCATCTCAAGTAAAAAATTTTGCAAATGGTCCAGTAATGCTGTTTCAAGGTCATTCTCTTCTATTGCATCTTTTGCCTGTAAACCTAAAAATTCAAAAGTGTAAATATCTTTTACAAAAGTGGACTGTTGTTCTTTTTCAGTTTTTTCGTTAAGTCCGTTGAGCAACTGTTCTGGCTTTTTTGAAATCCCACTTCTTTCAAACAATAAAGAATTGATCTGTCGTTTCAATTCTCGCACGCTCCATGTTCCTTTAATAGCTTCAATCGCATAGAAGGTTCTTTTTAATGGATCATCAAGAGGAAGCAATAAAGTGATATGCGAAAATGAAAGCCTGTTAATAATATGTGCGGCGAATTGGGCTTCATTCGAAAATTCATTCGGCTTTATTTTACTTTTTTCAACTACTGGACTGTCAATATACTCTGTTTGACCTGGTAGCAGCCGGCCAACTAATAGATTATTTTTTTCGAATTCGTCAGGCGCTGTCTCACGAATTCGCAGTTCGGTTTTATTGAATTCGTCAGACAGCGTCTGACGAATCATTGGATATGCAATATAAAACAGTCGGTTAAGCTTCAAATTAGTTACAGACAAGCCTTTAATATTTAAAGAAGCAGATAGAGTATCAAGCAGTGTATCCCCGTATTTTGCCTTGTCTGCACCATTTTGTTCATACTCTACAATATAATACCCTATTAGCCAGTTACGGATCGCGAGCAAACGGTTCACGGCTTTATTAGCATCCTGTTTCAGGGTGCCATCAAGCGACCGGATCTGGGATATGAGTATTTCTAAATCCATCCCTACAATATATTCAATATCTGTTCTTTAGCCTTTTCCAGCTCGTCTTTCATATTGATCACTATCTGCTGTATCTCCGCATGGTTCGCTTTCGACCCCAATGTATTTATTTCCCTGCCTATCTCCTGCAGTATAAAATTGAGCTTCCGCCCTATCGCAGTATCATTTTCCTTCACCGTGCTGTTAAAGTAGTCGCAGTGCTGTTTCAGCCTTATCTTTTCTTCAGAGAAGTCCATGCGTTCCAGGTAGTAGATCATTTCCTGCTCAAAACGGTTCGGGTCTATCTTCTCCTTGCCGGCCATATCTTCCAGCCATTGCGTCAGGCGCGCGCGCACCCGCTCCACTCTTTCCGGCTCCAGCGGCAATATCTTTTCATGTAGTCTTTCTATGTTGCCTATTCTTAAGCTAATGTCTTTGAGCATTGCAGCCCCTTCATGCATGCGGTGGTCCATCAGGTCTTTTGCGGCCTGCTCTATCACAGCTCTCACATCCTGCCATTCACCTTCCGGCAGCACATCTGTATCCGGCACCACCACCTCTGGCATGCGCATCAGTGTGGCAATGATATGTTCCTGTGGCAGCCCTGTTTGTTCTGCAATCTGCTTCATGCCCTGGTAATAAAACAACGCCAGGTCTGTATTGATCACCATCGGCTTCGATGCCCCGCCCTGCCTCACACTCACGGTCATATCTATTGTGCCCCGCTGTAGCAAGGCATTGAGCATGTTGCGTATATCGAGTTCGTAAGACCTCAGTATCGGCGGCAGCTTCGTATTAATATCAAATTGCTTCCCGTTAAGCGCTTTTATTTCTACCACCACCTGTCTGCCATTCACCATAGCATCAGCCCTGCCAAAACCCGTCATTGAGTATAACATATCTTATCCCTTTGTTGCAAAAGAAAACAAACGTCGCTCAATAAAAAAACTTACAACCCGTTTTTTATTGAAAAACATCGTAAAATCGTCTTAAAACTCTCTAAAAGCCGCCCATTGCCAATAATATTTGGCTATTTTTGTTTCACTAACGTCTGTTCATGCGTATTATCACTTTTTTACTTTGTTGCCTTTTATCTGTTACTGCCATTGCCCAGCAAAAGCAAATACAGTACAGCATGACCAAGGAGCAGATGGAGGTAGAACGCAAAAAAATACAGGAAGCTATAGATGAAACCCAGCAGCAACTGGACGCCATAAAGAACGACAAAAGAGCCACAATGAGCCAGCTCCGGGCACTCCAGAACAAACTCGCAGACCGGCAACGGCTCATTGGCGTTATCAATCAGCAAATGGGCGAAATTGATAATACCATCAAATCCTCTTCCAAAGAAGTAGGCTCACTCAAGCAAAAACTCGAACAGCTCAAAGTTCGCTATGCGCAATCCATCCGTTATGCATACGAAACCCGTAGCTCTTACGACATGCTCGCATTCCTGTTCTCTTCCAGCAGTTTTAATGATGCCATGCGCCGCATGAAGTATCTCAAAACATTCCGGGAGTTCCGCAAGGAGCAGGTAGAGCAGATCAGGATCACCCAAAACCAGCTGCAACATAAAATCGGTGTCCTCAATGCCGAGAAAGCCCAGAAAGATGAACTGCTCACTACACAAGTGCAGCAATCGCAAACCCTCAAGCAGGAAACCCAGCAGCAGAACGATGTGATACAAGAGTTGAAAGGTAAAGAAAGCCAACTGCTGAAAGAGATAGAAGTGAACCGGAAGAAATCAGCCAATATTAATAAAGCCATAAACGACATCATTCAACGCGAAATCAAAAAGGCCCAGGAAGAAGAACAGCGCAAAGAAGAGCTTGCCGCCAAAACAAAACCAGCTACTGCACCCGCAACAAAAACCCCGACAAAAACAGCTACAGAGCCTGAACCATCCAACCCGTCTTCTACTTACAACCCAAGGCCAAAGGCGGAAGCACAACCCCTTTTATCAACACCCGATGATATTGCTTTGTCTGAACATTTTGAAAATAATAAAGGCAAATTGTATTGGCCGGTAGAAAAGGGGTATATCTCCGGCCACTTTGGTGTACATCCCCATCCGGTAGAGCATCAGGTAATGGTAAATAATAATGGCATTGATATTCAAACAGCTCAGGGTGCAACTGCAAGAGTAGTGTTTGATGGGGTAGTAACGTCCGTATTCGCACTTTCTGGCGATAATCAGTCTGTGATGATCAAACATGCCAACTACTTTACGGTTTACAACAACCTCACCAATGTTCAGGTAAAGAAAGACCAGGTAGTAACTGCAAAACAACCGCTGGGTACAGTTGTGAATAATGATGAAGGTATACCCACAATAAATTTCCAGATCTGGAAAGTGCTCGGAAAGAAAACCGTAAACCTCGACCCCGAGCAATGGATCGGCAAAGCCCATTAACCCCTCTAAAAATATCTATCGCTGTATCGACCTTCTGTAGTTAGCAGGCGTCTCACCTGTTTTCTCCTTAAACATACGGTTGAATGCCGCCTCCGACTGATAGCCCACCTGCTCGGCTACATCAATGATGTTTTCTTTGCTCACAGCCAGTATGTCTTTTGCTTTCATAATACGCCAGTTCGTTAGATAGCTCATTGGCGTTTCCCCGGCTATCTTTTTAAACTTATTGAAAAACAAAGTCCGCGACATCCCGGTCTCCTTTGCTAGTGCAGGCACCGTCCATGCTTTCTCCGGAAATTCCTGCATCAGCTTTAGTCCTTTACTGATGCGGTCGTCTTTCAATGCTAAAAGAAAACCGCTGGTTTCGTCTGCCTGCTCCAGGTAAGTGCGTATCAGGTACACAAACATTACCTCCGCCAGCCTGCTCATGATAATTCTGCCACCGGGTCGCTCCATGCTCAGTTCCTCAAACAGTATGCTGAAGCTTTGTTGCAGCCACGACTGTTCCTGCTGTTTTATCGCCTTAATGTGCAATATTTTAGGCAGGTCGTTCAAAAAAGGATGCACCGACCGCGCATCAAATTCAAAGTGACCGCCTATTAATACCGTTTCAGCACCGCTTCCCACAAACATCGGCTTGCCGGCATTCCTTGCTGCCACATACTTATGTGCTGGCACCAGTTTTCTTCCCGGCTTGTCCGCGATCCAGTGCGCCGATCCGTTAGGCACAAAGATCACATCACCTTCTTTCATTTCTATCAAAGGTGCCCCGGGTGTTTTCAAAAAACATTTGCCTTTTTGCAGCCGCCAGAATTGCGAATTATTATCCTGGGCCACATCAATCCCCCATGGCGCCGATAGGCTCGACTTTTCATACACCATGCTCTTCATGTGTACTGCATCCAATATGGCACTTAAAGCATCCATTGTTCTAAAATGTACTTTTGAGCAAATTTAATGTATTTTAAGATACTGATAGTTTCATAAGGCGGTCTAGATTTGCACTCACAAAAACATCAAAACAATGACAACACAACAAGTAGCCAACCGTTATTATGAACTGGCAAAAGATAACAAATGGCCGGTGATCGTAGATGAACTATATAGTCAGGACATCATAAACAGGGAGCCCGCGCACGCTATTGCAATGGGCGTGCCCACACTTACCGCCGGTTTAGATGCAGTAAAAGCAAAGTCAGTCGCACGCAGGCAAATGATTGAAGAACTGCACAGCCAGTATTGCAGTGAGCCTGTGGTTGGCGGCACATACTTCAGCGTAGCAATGGGTAGAGATATAACCTTTAAGGGCAAACCACGGATGACTCTTGAAGAAATAGCGGTCTTCGAAGTAAAAGACGGTAAGATCGTTTCTGAGCAATTCTTTTATTAGATCTCTTGTATAATTCATTGCTGTATATTTATCGCACATGTGCAGGATTGATGCCCTAGGGTGCTATCTGTTTGTAGTAAAATAATTTAGTCCCGATAGGTATCGGTATGCCCCGTAGCGGGCTATCCAATGACATTTGAAAATCCATTATGCTGGGAGTCTATGATATCCCCCCGGTCACCAACGCTATCATTACGCTATTCGAGATTTTTAATTTATGTGTACGCCAAACTATGATATTGTTTGGCGTACATTAGCACAAACTAACTACTCATGAGGCCTGATTCCGTAATAACCATCGACCCCGGCGCAGGGGAAGCACTGGCAGTAGCCGGTGGCGCATATCGCATATTGCTGTCTGGCGCCCACACTAATGGTGCATGTGCCATCATAGATATGATGGTGCCGCCACACAGCGGTCCTGGTCCGCATGCCCACAAGGATGTTCAGGAGTCCTTCTATGTGCTCGAGGGTGAATTAGTATTCAGGTCTGAAACGCAAACATATACCGCACGCAAAGGTGCTTTTATAAACATACCCTTTGGCGGTGCCATTCATAATTTCAAAAATGAATCCAATGAAATGGCTCATCTGTTGTGCATCGTAACTCCCGCTGGCATGGATGAAATGTTTCGTGAAATAGGCAAACCGCTAGCCCCGGGCGCCACGCCACCACCGCCTGTTCCTCCAACCCCCGAAGTCCTGGCCAAAATGAAAGTTATTGGCGAAAAATATGGCCAGGAATTTTTCGCTGCCGACTACTTTAAAAAGTAACAAAGCACCTGCTCGAAAAGCTCGCCCATTAACGTATCCACTTCTTCTTAAAATTCTTAATAACGATATTTTTATCGATGTATTTCACAAGTATGAAGTCGGAAGCCACACCTTGCTTTCTCCATTCTTCCGGTATGGGCAAAGTACTCGCCCGATTGTCGATGTATAGTTCGTCAACACCCGATCCATCAAAATCGTGCACCACAAAACAGGGCGAAGTCTTTTTACCCACCCCGTTATTTTGCAGATATTCATAGCTTGCAAGGTATGGTAGGTCAGAAGCGATCCATGGGAAATCTCTGATCTGAAACTGTTCTGAACTAAGCCTCATCCGCAACGAAAAATCCAAGTCTTTATTACCGCTACCTATAAAAAACATACTGTCTTTTATGCCATCGCCGTCCAAGTCCCAGTTGCCGGAATAATCATGTGTTTTAGTGGTAAGATCATAGGAATAAGCAAGTGTTGGGAATTCACGATGTAGGCCTTTTCTATAGGATTGGTTTTGTCCGCCTGCAACTATAAAAAGTGTTGTGTCTGTTTGTGCCTGAACCGTAATTGAAAACAAAAACGCAATGGCTATCGTTATGAATGTTTTTTTCATGCGCTAAAATTATTGTTTTTTTCTCCTAAGTCCTCTTGACTTAACGCTGCGCTAACCAAAAGAAACGCCGTTTCCACGAGATATTATACCCATAAACATCACTCACGATTTTAACCCAGGTTAAAATCTTCCCCCAGCACCCGTTCTACTTTTGTGTTGTCAAAATGATCAAACAACTAAAACAAAAAAAATGAAAACAACACTTTTAACAATCGTCATCTGCTTATTAGGTTATGCAGCTTTTTCACAAACTAAAACAAACAAAAAAATGAAAACAATCGTCTTAGTACACGGCGCGTGGTCTGATGCCAGCGCATGGAGCAAAGTAGCTCCCGTCTTAACAGCAAAAGGCTATGAGGTAATAGAGGTCAACCTCCCCGGTCATGGTAAGGATAATACCTCCTTTGCCACCATTACCCTGCAGTCCTATGTAGATGCCGTAAAGAATGCCATTGGCAGCAGGAAAAACGTACTGCTGGTGGGCCACAGCATGGGCGGTGTGGTGATCAGCCAGGTGGCAGAGCAAATACCCGGTCAGGTAAAAGAGCTGGTATACCTTGCAGCCTTCCTGCCTCGCAACGGCGAAAGCCTGCTATCATTGTCACAGCAGGATGCCGACAGCCATATCGGTAAATACCTGCAGGTAGACCAGGCCAATGGCAAGGCCAGCCTCGCCACTGATGGTATCATTGATGTCTTTGCAGCAGATGCACCCAAGGCCGTAGCCGATGAGCTGGTGGCTAATTTTAAAGCCGACCCCCTCGCACCATTTGCCACTCCCGTAGCCCTCACTGATGCAAATTTCGGCAGCGTCAAAAAAGTTTACATACACACGCTCAACGACCATGCCGTAAGTTACACCCTCCAGCAGGCCATGGTGAAAAACGGGAATGTGGCTAGAGAATATGCGATCCCCACCAGTCATGCACCTTTTATAAGTATGCCGGGAGTGCTCGCTGCCATCATTTTGCAGGAAGCGGAATAATACTTTAAAACGCACTTAATGCAACAGACGTCATTGCGCGGAGCATAGCCTGGCTTTGTGCTAGGCTGCGACAAAGCAATCTTCACAAAATACAATTTAGATAATAATGACCCTTGTCATTTTATTCCAAACGGTATAATTGCAGCACAATATTTCCTGCTTTAAAAAAACACCCCTCCATTCACCGGAAATAATTTTCCGGTGAATTTTTATTTTAATCTTATTTTTATAAGACAATGGCAGCTTCTTCAGAAATAGAATTATTATATCAGGCACTGCAAAAAGCAGCAGGCATGGATAAGGAAACGTTCGGCCTGTCATTGCCATACTGGCAACTGAAGACCTATAAAAAAGGGGAATATTTTAACGAGTACAAAAATATATGCAAGCACTTAGGCTTTGTTATCGATGGCGTGTTTAGGATATACAAGACAAATGATGACACAGGTGAAGAAAAAAATATGCTCTTCTTTACTAACCACCAGTTTGTAGCATCTTACAAAAGCTTCCTTAGCCAGGTAGCCTGTAGTTATTTCACCGAGTCCATGGTCACATCCACCATACTATACATACATGTCGACCACCTGCATCAGTTATATAAAGCATCACATCAATGGGAGCATTTCGGCAGGATAATAGCAGAGATGGCCTTTCACGAGGTGATAAGTAATACCGAAGCCTTCCTGTTCCATACGCCCGAAGAGCGCTATCTGCAACTCATAGCCCATCACCCGGATATCTTTAACGTAGTTCCTCTATACCACATAGCCTCCTACCTTGGCATCCAGGGGCCCTCCTTAAGCCGCATCAGGAAGCGCATGCTCAGTAAATAACAATTAAGAGTCAAGGGTTATCTCTTCAAAAACCTAAAACGGCATGCCACATACTATTTTACCCCATAAACAATTGCCCGGCCTTTTATAATAAAATCTGTTTCTGCTTCAGCCAAACCTCTATTGAATATCACCATTGGGGAATAGTCTAAAAGCCAACAATCTTTATTATCATGGTTCCGGGGCTTTCAATTTTTAATATTTAATGTTTACTTTGAAATAGGTATATACACTTCCCGACCAGTCTCGAATCCGCTCCCGACCTTTACACTATGAAGTCGCAAACAGCTACATCAACTCGTACAAAATGTAGAGACGCATTGCATGCGTCTCCCGGTAAAACGAGAAAACATATTATAAAAACTGCGCGTGATAAAATCGTGATATTTTCGAGACATTCTAAAGCATTAAAACATTGAAAAACAATCACTTAAACCATTTTAAAACTTTCCGGGGGCAGTGTGATATTTTTAGATTTGTTGAAATGAAAATCCTTCAATCCTTTAATCCTATCAATCTTAGTTCACACAAACATTATACATATAAATTTAAAATCATGCAAAACCAAAAATCAACTGAAAATCAAAAAAATCAACTGAAAACATTTTTACTGTTGATTTAAAATCAACAGTAAAATTTCACAAAACCTCCGAAACCCGCTACCAGCTTGAACGACTATCAAAAAAACCGAAAAAAATCAACATAGATCAACTGTAGATTTTAAAATAAAGAAAACCAAAATATATAAAATATCAGACAACACAAAAAAAGGATGAAATATGGAACGACTGCTAAATGTCTTAATATCACAGTACTCCCCCTTCAGGGGGCCGGGGGGTTCTGCAGTACCAAACGTAGAAAGATGATTTATCGCACCATAGCAAAATATTATGGCATAAATGCACTCCCCCTTCAGGGGGCCGGGGGGTTTTTATCTTAACTTTGTACTATGGAAATAAAGCAATTATATACGTCCTGCCTCAGTGAAGCAGCATATTTCATAGCCAGTGAAGGCGAAGCAGCCATCATTGATCCGCTCCGGGATGTCGACAGTTACATTGAAATGGCAAAAGAGCGTGGCGTAAAGATCAAATACATTTTCGAGACCCACTTTCATGCCGATTTCGTAAGCGGCCACATAGAGCTCGCACAAAAAACAGGTGCACCCATAGTTTATGGTCCTGATACCGATGCGTCCTTTAAGATACACATGGCAAAAGATGGTGAGGAATTTATGGTCGGCAAACTGAAGATCAAAGCCATACACACCCCTGGTCATACACTTGAGAGTACCTGTTACCTCCTCCATGATGAGTCAAGCGCACCATATTGCATTTTCACCGGCGATACTCTGTTCGTTGGTGATGTTGGCCGCCCCGATCTGTTCAGTGGTAACTTGACTAAAGAAGAACTTGCAGGAAAAATGTACGATACCCTGCAGAATAAAATAATGCCCCTCAATGATAACATCATTGTGTACCCCGCTCATGGCCCCGGTTCATCTTGCGGCAAAGCCCTCGGCCCGGAAACTTTCAGTACCATAGGCGCACAGAAAGAAAATAATTATGCGCTTAAGGAAATGACTAAGGAAGAATTTATCAAGGTAGTAACTACCGGGTTAAATGCGCCACCGTCATACTTCCCAGTCAATGCCCGCATAAATAAAGAAGGATACGAAAGCCTCGATGATGTATATCTTAAAGGCCTGCAGCCATTAAGCATAAAGGAGTTCAAACACAAAGCAGGTGAAGGTGCTTGGATACTGGACACCCGCCCAGAAAATATCTTTACAGAAGGCTTCGTACCGGAATCTATAAGCATCGGCCTCAACGGTCGTTTTGCAGAGTGGGCAGGTACGTTGATACCTAACAAGCAGGCGCTCATACTGGTCACAGAGCCCGGCAAAGAAAAAGAAAGCATCACCCGCCTCGCCCGCGTAGGTATAGACAATGTGCAGGGTTATCTCGATGGCGGCTATGAAGCCTGGAGAGACGCCGGCGAAACCATAGACCTCATCATCGACATAGAACCTGATGAACTCGCAATGGATATCCCGCACGACAACCTCCTGGAAATAATCGATGTCCGCAAACCATCAGAATTCGAGGCTGCACACGTTAAAGGTGCTATGAACATTCCGCTGGATACCTTGGTAGATCCATTGAATGTCGCCATCATTGATGACAACAATAATCTCTATGTACATTGCGCGGGCGGCTACAGATCAGTAATAGCAGCCTCATTGCTCAAGCGTCACGGCTATCACAACCTCCGCAACGTGCTCGGTGGCTTTACAAAAATGAAAAATGAAAAAGGTATACCTGTGGTATACCCCGATAGTGTAAAAGCTTAAGGCACTTAAAATCGGCGATAATATAATTGCCCCGGCCTTCAGGTCGGGGGTAGAAGATTGAGTAGAGGAAGGCTTTAGCCAAAATTAGATAATGAAGGTGATTAAAATTTCTCAATAGCATAAAACAAATCAGCCCATGCATATTGCATGGGCTGATAAAAGGTAGTTCTTAATTTATTGTATCAATGATGGTGGTGGTGTGCAGTATGCGCATCAGCCAGCTTAAAGAACGCTTCTTCCTCGATCTCTTGTTGTTCGATGGTAAATTGTGTTTCCAGGAATTGGAAAAGCTTTGCGGATAATAAGCGGCGATAAGTTTCATCAGCCATCTTTTCGTCCTTCATTACCTTGGTCATATAGCCATCCATCCATGGCGCCTGGTCTTCGTCATCAGGTCCCAGTCCAAAGTAAGCAAGTACGCGGGTTTTGATGTCTTTCTCCACTTCCTGGCGGTTCACACTGATACCATGCTCATGCATGAGTTTATCAGAGATCAGCTGCCATATAAGCTGGTGCTCAAAGCTCCCGAATTCGTTCTCCACTTCTTCGTGCGACTTTGCCTTTTCGCCACCTTCGCGCATCCAGCGTTTCAGGAAAGCAACAGGCAAGTGGATCGGTGTATTGTGAACCAGCATTTCAAAGATCTCGTTGTGCAGGCGCTCACCGGTAATGCGGTCAAATTCGCGGGAAAGTTCAGCCTTTATCTTTTCCTTAAAGTCTGCCTCATCTGCCACTTCCACATGCTGGAACACCTGTGCATAAAGCTCCGGCCCTAACTCCTGCGGAATGAGCTTGCCCACTTTAGAGATGGTCAGCTTGTAATGATGATGGGCAGCCTCTTCGCCACTCTTCAGCGGGTCTTTCAGGAAAGCTTTCAGCTCTTCCTCTGTACACACTTCAGCGGGAACTAAAATGATCACATCGCCTGCTTTTTTGCCCATAACCATTTCTTTCAGTTTGGCGGGCATCTTATCAAGCACCTCGGTGTCTTCTATCTTCTTATCAACATCTGTCACGTTGCCTTCTGCATCGCACTGCTCATAAGTACTGTAGATGATATCTTCCTTATCAGAAGCTGCTTCCTGCGATTCCACCTTGCCATAGCGGCGTTTGATGCGCTCTATTTCATCTTCCATCATCTTGTCAGTAACGGAGATCTTATAGCGGGTAAGCTTAGCTTTCTCTTTAAGGGCGGGTATTTCAAACTCAGGCTTCAGGCCCACTTCAAAAGCGAAGTCGATGTCCTCAGGCTTGTTCATATCCAGCCTGGCCATTTCGGGGTTTGGCAATATCATCGGCTGTGCAAAGATGCTCATCTTTTCACCGGTCATGTAGTCCTCCAGCTTTTTGCCCGCAGTCCGTATCACCTCTTCGTTAAAAACCGACTGGCCGTACATCTTACGCATCATGCCCGCCGGCACCATCCCTTTGCGAAAGCCGGGCACATTTGCCGTTTTAGCATACTGCTTCAGGGTCTTCTCAAAGTTGGGCATGTAGTCATCTTTAACCAGCTTCACAATGAGTTTGTCGTGTAGCGTACCTATATTTTCGCGCGTTATTGTTGCCATAATGTGTATATCATTTAGTGTTAAAAATAGTCTGCCCCCGATGGCCGGGGGCAGACTTACTACTCTTGTGTGCGGGCGGAGGGACTCGAACCCCCAAGCCGCGAAGCACTAGATCCTAAGGCCCGCTAAAAAACGCTCTAATTGATTCAAAATCAACACCCAAAGTATCAAAATTCTCTAA
>Ga0302185_10001401_pt1 | contig 17029 bp, 21 predicted proteins | sample II_Bog_E1_1_FD_200231 | JGI IMG/M metagenome (GOLD analysis project Ga0302185, IMG submission 200231) | Peat permafrost microbial communities from Stordalen Mire near Abisko, Sweden - II_Bog_E1_2 | ecosystem: Environmental > Terrestrial > Soil > Wetlands > Peat | place: Sweden: Abisko... | reverse complement strand
AATTGGAGTATTCATATATTTAAATGAGAAGATATGAAGATTGTAAGTCAACTATCGAGGGAGATGTTCTTTAGATTTAGTATATAAAATCAAGAATAGAATGAGTGAAAGGGCTCTAATACTTCTGGTAGAGTGAGGTTTAGCTTAAAACTCTTGGCTGTTGGGATGGCTCTCTTAAATGCACAAAACAATTCTTCCAATGAACAACCGAGCTCCTTGTAATAATCTTCATAAATTTGCAGTCGCTATGAAAATTACTGGATTTGCATCGATTCCTGGCGTAAATATTCCTTCACGTATGTAATATTTAATCGACTAAGCTTTATGAGCAGAGCTTACTAGTCCTATTTAGTGCATTCTATCAAGCCACTATTCCTCTAAATTGACTTTGGATACTTTTGTACTCTGTCTTGCTTGATAGGGCTAATTAAATCTGATTTGCAAGTCTGCATGAATCGCTGAATGAGTAAATCATTTTCGTCCTGGGCGAATATTCCTGTATCTTACTATCTAGTTGAGTTGATATCAGATGAATAATTATTTGTAGCTGAAGCTAATGTTTATCTTTATTGAAATGATAGCTCCACTAATTCCTAGATTCTTTGCAGGAGATATTTAAGATTAGAGCAAAATTTCTCTCGAATAGTTTTAATTTATTACTCGATTTTGTGCAAGAAATCCTCTTTCTTTTGCTGCAACTCACTCTTCAGTTTTGTTCGACTATTAATGACAGTATATCTAAGCTCCTATAAATCTTTTAAGCAAGCATTAGTAGTTAATTTAGCATGAAATGGATGTCCATCCAAGAAGCAATAGGAGCATCCTACTCGATTAGGACAGTTCTCTTCCATGCAAATAAACTTGATAAAATTACGATCGTGATCATTGGTTCTGCAAACTTCTTTTTGCTTGCAACTAACGAGTTAAATCATCATTTATAGGACTGTCATATATGAATTTTTGTATTGTATAACTTTACTATTTTTACTATCGTGATCATTCAATTGCCTGATATTTTTCGCTTTTCCTGATTCCTTCTTTTTTTCATATACTTTTTTCCTTTCAACACTATTTTAAAGTGTACTGTATTTCAGTGAGTGCTTAGTATCTGACAGACCATGTTTTCGCAAAGTTGGAATCATCAAAACTTGCTATTAAAATTTATATAATCAAGATAAAAACTAACTTGGTGGTGGTGGTGGCCATTATTAGAGTATTAATTATCACGCCTGTTTGATTGTTTAAAAAGATCATCCTTTGTATCACACTTAATATAGAAGATGATTAATTTAGTTATAGCGCATGTAACTCAAAAAATAGTTACTGGAATGGTATAATGGACAGCTCGAAGAGAAAAACGTTTTTCTGTCATCAGTCGAGGAATTGGCTACTGGTTATCACTTCTTGTAAGTGGTACATAATTACCATCAAAAAACTGTCGATCTTAGCAAAGTGTATCTCAAGCCTAAAAATGAATACGAAGTACTGCAAAATTATAAGTATCTTTGCGTGTGTTTTGTAAAGTTGGGATGGAAAAAGTTTGATCCCGAACGATACAGCAAACGAAGAGAGCGTGATTATCTTTCAATGGCGCAAACTTTAAAAAAGATCCTTAGCTCGAGAAGTCTTCAGTAAAATGGACAACAGAATAATCTTGAAGCCACTTTAGAGGGATTTGGGGCACAGGAAGAGATAAAAAATACTTCGAATTACTTACAGCCAAGAAAAGCAAAGTTAGTAAACTTGGAAAATATAAAGAAGGAGTTGTTGGGCAGAATTATGCGAGTGCAAGAAGAAATAAATCATAGTGAAGAAGGTGATGACTGTGAACTTATTGAAAAAATGCGTAAAAAGATTCTCCAGATTGTCGAAGATAATTCTAGCTGATCTTATATTATAGGTGATAAAAAAAGGACAATTTTTGTAATTACAATGTTTAAAACATCAATTTAGTATTTATCGATATATTTCTAATGATTTAAATAAATTATTGTCAATAGATTTATAAACAAATTATTAGAACAGAATTAATTCAATTTCTCTATTTTGTAGTCATGAGTTTGAGCAATAATTTTAGAAAGAAGGTGATGTGGGAAGAAGGTGAAGAAAACATAGTTGATTATCGGAGTGTGAGCTATGCATTTCAACTTGCCAACCTTGAATAACTCTTGCGCGATACTTTAGCTCAATAGTGTGAGCGGTGCATCGACTATCTTGTCAAAATTGATGATAATAAAATCGGGAAGTATCTAAATTAAATGGATGAAAAAGACAAATATGGTGATTTAATATATGATTGTCAGAAATTGATGGTCATATTTAAATCTGAAGTCATTACGAAATTTAAGATCACTCCTTTCTATCTCAGTGATTAGGATGGTAGTTTCATGCAGGAGTACACTCACATCATCGGATATAGCTAACTTAGCTTAAAGGCAGATGAATAATTTTGGAAATGGTCGAAACCCATTGAAAACAAGACAATGTTATAATTCATTAAATATAAAAGAAATCAATAGTTAAAGATAGGATTTGAAGACTAAAAGAGTAATGAATGGTGGGGAATTAATGCTTGTATCTCCCACAATTCTTGGAATGTGTAGATTGGACATTGGCAAAGTGAATAAAAAATTAAAATAATAACCATAAAATATGCCAGATTGCCACCAACTGGTCAAGTGGAAGTTATTTACTAAAAAGTACCTTAGAAAAATAAAATATGAATTCAGTTAATGTTATTAGAATACTTTAATTTATATCCAATATATGATTATACCGTATTAATGAAAAATAGAGATCCATTCAAGACTTATTTAATCTGAGCTCTGAAATGCCAGAGGAACTGGGTTTTTCTGTTTTTCCTAATGATTGAAGGCTAGATTTATCTGCAGGTGAGACGATCTCACTTTTCTTCTTAATCTGCTACACTTCTTCAAGCTCTTTTTCATTGAAATCAGCCTTCTCCATCAACTGACTAATTCGTTTGAGGGTTTTAGAACTAAATATCTCTATTTTTACAATTTTATTCTAATTTAAATGAGACTAAAGATAACACCTATGGGACGATTGCTTTTCATAATTGAGTCAATGTTTAACTTGCGGTTAGATTTTATAGAATCATCTAGTTTTGTCAAAGTCCTTTCCTCTACTATTTCAAACTTCATTTGCCGAACTAGATCAAAGTTGTATTATCCCATCAAGTAACTGCGATCGACCCCGAGCAGAATTCCCATCAGCTGAATCACTTGGTTTATTAAAGGGTTCTTATCGTACATTGCAAAATACCGTAATTGTTAGATCTCTTTCTCATCCAAAGACTGAGTTAAACTTTAAAACTGTTGCTTCATAAGTTTACACCTTTCCCACAGAAACTTAATCTCGTATATTAGAGACGATTGAGAGGATTTTGCTGGAAGCGAGAGGAATTACGGCTTACCATTGGCGTAGATATGATTTGGTCGGTCCTTCAAAAGAGGTTTCTTTTCGGTTAATGTAGGTAACTCAGTGTTGTCAGAGATATTGCATCTCTTTAATTTTGCTGTTTGATTGTTATGTAAAAGCAAATCACTGAAACTTTTTATTTAAGCTTTGTCTTGCAGCGCAACGACTTTCTTGTAGAGTTCATCCAGAAGCAATCTACAGTTTTAAACAATGGCACGGTAGTTGGTGGTCTCAAAAGGTAGCAATGGATTGAATTGCTGTATCAGAATAGCTAGGTATACATTCCTGATATCTAAATAAGGTTTTTTTTTACTAAATTTTTATAGAAGGTAAAGAAGTTTCTCTCCAGAACCCTAAATTGTTTCGTCACTATGACAACTCTCGAAATGTTGATTTTCAACATTTTTTTTCTCTGTAATGAAAACCATCGGGGCCTCCTAGACTCTAAAGGCATAGGCAATTCTGTTGTATTTCTTAAAATGAGGAGTGTCATGCAAATAATCGAGAATGGACTGAATAGAAGCTAAATGTCACTTTATGTACCCCTGTCAGAGATAGAGGAACAAACAGGTAGAAATTTACCGTACCTGTTTTAGTAAACATTCCCATAAATGATGCTCTTTGTGACGTTTTCCATTTAAAATCGGTAATTATATATTCGCCAATGCATTTTCAGCAATTACTAGACTGTTACAATCATGTTCACTGCTCTCCTTCACCTTCTTTCACCAATTCTAGCAGATCCTCTTCAACGTAATCTGGAATCTTGATAAGTTTGGCACACTCAGTCATGATGTCTGTTTTCTTGACTCTACCGCGAGCAGTGATATAGTTTTTAATAGACTGCCATTCATCTCCCTCAATTACTAAATACTTTCCACGCTCGTCAAAGATGCCTGAAATTGACGATGCTTGCTCTAACTCTTGAATTTTACTGACCATGTCTTTAGTTGATAGCTTAAATTTGTGGCTAAGGTCCTACAGCAGACTCAACTTATTTTTTCGCAGCACTGCTATTAACTAACGATTAAGAGCCTATATCTTTTTCCTCTCTTCGTCTTCTGATAGTTTATGCTGACCCACTTCTTCGACGCTGAACATATCCTGAATATTGATATAACTACCTTCCACTTATTGAATTCTTCCTCTTTGCGCTTACGCTCCTCTTCCCTCAGCTGTTATACAATTTCATCCTCTTTTCTCCTTCTTTCTTATTCTTGCTTTTCTCTTTCTTCGGTATCCTTATCATATTTTTATCGCTTTTGCTTCTGCATTTCCAGATAGTCCTCCTGAGCCTACTTTCGTTGCTGCTTTTATTTTTGCTTCTGTTATTTCCTCAGTTGCTTTCGTACATCGAGGACCTCGCCATCGTCACTATCTTCTTCAGAATTACTGTCCTCGCCTTGCCAACCTGCAGTATCGGAGTTTGCTTCTTCTTTTAGAGGATTCTATAAATCAATGACTTCTTCTCTTGCAGTTTCTTTCAGTTTTTCAGTCGTGACCACTGCTTATTAAATTTCTTTTTGAATGGATGTGCTTGAAAACTTGATTTTATAAATGGCTATAATAAGTCCGATGGCTGCAACGATGAGCAGGAGATCAACTATCATGAAGTGTATTATTATAATATGATCAAGAATATCGAGCAAACTATTAAATTATGTAAAATCAATTTAATTTAATTATTTTTATTCGTTCTGCTAATTATTATTCACTCATTACCCTGGAATAAATAATTAGTGATAAATTTAAAGTCGATAATTATCCTAAAAAGTTGCAAATGATCATTCACTTTTTGCGCTTTATGTATCGTTCGAGAATGTTCGACGGATTTTTAACTGGAATGGAGTTGTAATACTGCATAAAAGTTTCTTTCTTCTTCTACGACTTACGTATCTCTATCGACTCAGTCAACAGTATACTACTTTTTAGCTATCCTTGCCCCGGAGACCATAGAGTTTATTTCTTTAACTCAGGCGGGGTGCCCACTTGATCTTCGTTTTTATATTTCCCTGACTCTGATTTTTTTAATTCTATCTACAAAGGCAAGGTCTGAATCCCAATTGAGACAGTTGGCATTTGAACCTTTTTTTATAAAAGTAAACGTGTAGAAGGCATTTCTTCTCCCCGTGCTCTGAAATCAATCACAAGCTAACCATTTGCCATATCCCTAAGGTTAATAAAATCGATTTACTCATCTTTCATTCGTGTACGGGAACCTTATTAAAAATCGTCAGTTAAATTGTCTAAATGGAATGCATAATGAGGTTCGCTGTCAAAACTCTAAGTCTAAGAAATGATACGTCGTGCTCGCTGTCTTCCTCTTTTTCGCTGCTGTCTTCTGATAAGTTAGTTAAGTTTAGGAGAGAGAGAATATAGTGATCGGAGGTACTGCCTGATTGCTCATCGTCACTGTGCTCAGCCATAGATTTCTCCTTCTGCATACAAAGTTTGAGATGCTTCTTGTACCTGGTTTCGATAATATGGTAGTTATGAATTGGCAGTAGATTGGGGATGGGGGGAGTCATGTTCATCTCGTAATAGTCTTTCCTTCATTTCACAACCAAAATACTAATTAATTTTCGGAATCGCGTTATCGTTTCGAGTGAAGTGTAATAACGCTTGAAGTACTCAGTCTAATCACCCATGAATTCGAGATCGCGAAAATGTATCACATACTGGAGTTTCCGCGACCCGATGATCATGTTGATAGGCTTGGACTGGAAAAAACTAAACGCTTCGCTGTATTTCCTGTAACTATCTTTCTTGATTTTAAGGACAATGGATTCGAACATAATAATATTGGTAATAAATAAGCTTATGATTTAATTATGATATTTATCATCAATTCCTTCAGTATTGATTATCTATCTGCGAAATGTTTTCTTCAACTTATATTCGAGGTGATACTTGACTGCTTTGAAGAATAGGTTGTGGTTCCTTCTATATTTAGATTAATATGTCTTTTCCTTATTCTGATTTCAGAAATTATTATTTATTTATCTCTGGTTTTTCCTAAATAATTGCTGAATTATTGATGGTTTCCTTAGGTTTATGATTGAGAGTCTCTGATTTTTATGTCACCTATTTACCAGTAATCACTGGGTCTGTTATGTTCTCCTATTCCATGGGAACAGACTATTATTCTTAAATTAATTAATTATCATTTTAAGCTTCTTATTTCTTTACAACTTCCTTTTTGTTAAAGTCATCGAGGTCTGCAATATACGACATATTGTTAGATGTTGACTAATTTTTTTCAGTTTTTTACTACCCGGCATTGAGTTAAATAATTGATGTGGTCTTCAAAATCTCATGATCTTAAGGAAAATCTTCAGTTTAGAGGAAACACATTCGCTTGGCTTTTTACAAATATTTTTATCCGTATATTTCCCAGCTTTTTTAGAACTATCGCCTCTCTTTAGAGAGTATTCCCTTAGAGCTGGTATGAACATCCAGAAAGTCCACTAAATTTAAAGCTAATCTTCGAAATCCTGTGACAGAGAGGCATGCTAAGATTCTCATAATTCTTAGGTGATTATGAAAATTGACCAATATTACATCTTCCAATCTTTTCCGACAACAAATAGTGAGTTTTAGTGTTTGAAGATTCAATCGGATACCCATAAAATCAAAAAAGATGTAAATAGAGCGAAGTAAGGTTATTCCAATATCGTTTTCTCTTAGAAAGAGGTAAGCTTCGGTATAGCCAAGGGGGACTGAAGACGAATTGAAGGCAGACCCATAGTGATTAGGAAACATCCACTGTATGTAATCATGAACTACTTCTAAGAAATGATAATCACCCATTTTACTCTGTAACCCTCCTATATCATATCTAGCTTTCTTTTTATTTTTATAGAAATAATAGTTTTGATAAATTTTCATGGCTTCATCCTCAGTAATTTAACCATTCTGGATTTACTAAAATTATAAATTACTTATGTCTTTCAGAAACATCTATCTCTGATCTTATTTTGTAATGCGTTCCAGTTGAAGCAAGAAAACATTTGTAGTTGTCTCCGATTCGTCCCCAATTAATAGGCCGATTCTGATCAGAAAGGAAAGCAGATTAGTGATAAATTAAATATTTTATTTTTATGCCCACTCCTTTATTTTCAAATAATAGTCAATTGACTGTTTATTAGTGGAAGTTGTTTCGTATGATTCATAGCTGTATCTAAATTTTACAGCCTTTTTTTAAAAACCATATCGATTGTGAGAAAGAGTTATTTCATTATTTCTGATGAAATCAAAAAATTTTTAAATTCCTTCAAAATTAAAATAGTCCTAATATTTTCGATAGGTGACGCTTTCAAAGAATTTTTTAATTGTTAAGAAAACCCTTGCAGATAACATGGGTATCTTTTTATAGTATTCGATATCTTTCTAATTTAGATCGTCTTTAATCAAGTCTGCTAAGGGGAAATCCCTCCATCCTTATAGCATCTCACTTATTTTCTTTTGTTCCTCTTCGTTATAATTTTGAAAAACAAAGTTTCTTAGATGCTGCTTTAAAGAAAGCGTATTTGGTTCAATACGATTCTTAAGTTCCATAAAAAATAGATCTATAGAATAATTCGACTTGGATGCTTGCTTATCATAAGGGGGTATTTTCAATTGATTTCCCATTCCCCGCATTCTCAAATTATTATATTTGATACTTATATATATATTCGGATTTAAAGATGATAAAAGAATTAATCTTGATTAATTAAGACTAACAATATATAGAATTGTTGAAAATTGAGAATTGATTTCGATTCTTTTAAATTATTGAAAGTGCTTGACATTTATCGCAGCGGAATATACTATCAATCCATTATTACAATATGCATTTGGGAAGTGATCTCAATAAAAACAAACAATTCGAAGTAGAAAAATCGTCTATGATCCCTGAGGATTTCGATGAGCGAAGTATGTGTTGAGTAAATCTAGATCTGTTGCAGATCATTGAGGAAAGAGATCGCAACATTCGGAAACTTAGTAAAAAAATCAACAAACTCGAAGATACTTTGCGTAAAACGACTGCGGAGAGAGGCAAAAGCCTTTTAACACAAGGAGGATCGGGTGATCAAAACCTCCAATTATAATTATTAAAAGCGGAGATTGACAAGGCTAAGCAGTTGGAGAATATATTGGAAGAAATAACCGCTCGCGTTAGTCTTATCTTGGAGGATTTATCACAAGACAACAGTATGACTGACAACAGTGAGGAAATTAAGGAGATGCTCCTGATGCTCTAGAATGAAAAGAACTCTAGTTTTTCCTCAGACTCATCGAGAAGTGGTTTTCATCGATCAATCAACATCGAACAAGACTGGTCCAAGAAGATAGATATATTAGAGGGAGCCTTTAAATCATTTAAGAACAAATTTGTCGCCCTTAAAGCTTAAAATAAGCAATTGAGATAATAGCTGATTGTTGTCAACAAAACAATTTAGGAACTCTCCAAGAAGCCCAGTGATTCAGAATAAATGCGATTAATTAAGGAAGAACTCAAAGAAGAGAGGAAGCAACGCTAAAAATTGAGGGTGTTGCTGGACAAAACAGAATACTAGAAAAATGAGTTGATAAATAAGATAAATGCAATCGGAAATAATTCTTAGATTCGAGCCAAGACCAAAGAAGAACTGTTGCAATACTCAAAAGAATTGAACTACCGAGTAAATGATTTATAAAAAGAAAAGCAGGACATTTTAAAGGAAACAAATAAAGAGAAGTTTATCGAACTCAAAAAATATGAAGACTTTCTAAAGCGTTTGAAGGTCATCAAGGATAAGAGCAAATGTGGTAAAAGTTTTGCATGACATTTACATTAGCATACTGATTAAAATTATTCTATTGAAATCATATTATCCCTAAAGTAGCATAAGATATTTTGAATCAAATTACATTACGAGGGAATTTAATGTTTTTTCAATTGGTTGGACTCGCATCTATGACGAGAGTATAGGCATTTACCAGTTCAATAAGTCCATTTTTTTGGGTCATAATACCATTTATTTAATTATGAGCAAACCAATAAAAAATTGTCCAGAATGTATTTACGGTCATCAATGCCACATGATCTGCATTAATTCTCAGTGTCGCAAACCAGCCTTCATGTGTGAGCACGGTCTAGCTACCGGGAGTGAGTGTGCTTTGTTCCATGAAAAATGTTAAAAGATGCTATGGTCGGAGTTGGAGAATATAATTTGTGAGAATCCTAACACAAAGATACCAGAATTGTTTACCCTTCAAGAGTAAATGTAAAATTTGTTCTCAAATCTGATAAAAAAAGTGAAGGAAGAACATGTTAATTTTAAAAGATGGTTGGCTTTATTCGGTTTCAATCCTGAAACCATGAACTTTATCAACATGATTAACGATCTAAACTACAATAATGTCTCAGGTGCATATATGAATTAAATTCTATCAGCGCTCTTTATGAATGAGGATAAAACTTTGGAAACAAACTTTTCAATTGAGGAATGTCAAAAGACCATGAAAAATCTTTAAGTTTCAATAGACAGGATCAAGGACTTATACATGATTTAACCTAAAATTCAAAAAATGTCTTTTTCAACCAACAATTCTATTGTTATTGGAATCAGTGGATTTGACAGTAAAATAACTCAGGAAAGTGACTACATCCGCTCTTTATTCCAAAAGAAAAACTTAAAAAATCTTCATCTTCTTTATCGGGCGAGCGAGCACGAATATTCAGCAAAGGAGTTTCACAAAAAATGCGATGGCATTGTTTCCACTCTTACTCTAGTCGAAACTGAGTATGGAAATGTAATAGGTGGATACACTCCTTTGGCCTGGAATTCTACCCAAAAACACTGGGCTGCTGACAAGACACTGGCCTCCTTCATTTTTTCAGTTGACCTTAGAGAAAAATTCAACCTGAATTTAGCCCAGTTTGCAATCGCCAGTAATCCCGAAAAAGGCCCTATTTTCGGATGTTGCGATATCTGCATTGTGGACAAATCTAATTTGGAGAAGTCTAACGCATAATTTCCCATCAGCTACAATAACTTCAAATACGGCCGTAGTCCTGAGTCCAGTCAAGCATTCGTAGGCCATGTAAAGGGGAGATTTACTACTAAAGAGTGGTAGGTTTATAAAGTGGAATTCATTGATTGATGCCTCATACAGAATAAGTTATTGCATATAGTGTATAAAATTAGTTTGACTAAATTTCATCTTTGGTGCTTAAATTCTTCCATAAATTACTAGCTTGTTCTTTATATGTCGCAGTTCATCGGAGGAATTGATTTAGAGGGACCTCTACCATTCCACATGACTCCCTATCAGTTAATCAAGCCTACTTTCAAGCACTTTCCTAAAAACACTACCATTGACAGTCTCTTTTCTCAAAACAATCAAACCAAAGTCATAGATCAAATTTGTCAGCGTTACTCCCAAATTTAAAAGGAGAACTTTAAAGCGAACCAGGAGTTCCTCATCAATAAAAAATGCAGTAGCATGAAGAAAAAAATTGGTTCTAGTTTTAATCCTCGAGCAGATGGAAGGTATTTATAAACCTGAATTAGAACAACCATTGATTTCTTTAAGGATGAGATGACACTAGTTTAAGAGGTCAGTTCATTCCCAATGAATCTAAAACATATGGCCAATGGCATGCCACATAAAATCCTGCTATAGAAAAAGTACCATCCTCAGATTAACATCAAAATGGTTGCAATCGAGTAGGCCAAGCAAATTCAAAAGCAAAAAGAAGATTATAATAATTGGTTGATATCTACGAACGATCGAAGTAATTCGCCAAATTTCAATAAGGTAATTAATTCTTAAAAAAGATGACTTATCTCCTCTAAAAATTAAAGTACCATACGAAAATGGGGATGAGTTCCAGCAACATTGATAAGTCTATCGTTGAAGTGAGTCCGTGGAAACATAAAACAATGAGGAATACGATTAATGAGCTGAATTCTAGCAACAGAATGTCAAATAGTATAATATTAAAATAGACGAATCGGCAATACTGGAAAAGGAAGCACAAATATATGAATCGGATTTCTCAAACGAAATCACCCTCGAAGTGATATTTTATTATTAATTAGATATAAGTTAATAAACCTATCAACGGATGACTGAAAGTAAAAAATAACATACTCAGCAACTAAAATCGTATTCATAGTTGTACTTGCTATTCTGGGTTGTGCCTTTCTCTTTTTTATCATCAACACACTCCGCTGCTACCTAAATAAACCCACCGCTGATGAAGACGAGGACAATTAGTTCAGAGTCAGGTATGAACAGACCAGTGGGCGATTCCCTATTTGATCTCAAATATTACCAATGTTATTTATAGGAAATAGCAACTGGCAAACCAATAAATTATATTATCCGAATATTCTTTATCTTTGATAAATTCAGTATCAATATAATATTTATGAATAATAATTTTGGAATATATTAGTAAACCGATTCACTGATTCCCGGATCCTTTACTCCACCACCACCCGAAACTTCGTCCTTGAATAGGTCATATCTAATATGCTTTATGCTGTACTTTCTTCAAGGGAGTGTGGCTTCGATAGGGTTAACTATGCCATATATGTACAAATAACTGCCCTCGTACTCGACGTTGGCATTATTCAGTACAATAGACTTACCCTTCTCCTTCAAGTTCATCCTCTGTACACCTGTTGTTAATGAGCTCCCTTTCTCGAAAAGTATACCAGTCTGGACTATGGAAAACGAAAAACATGGATAATAATAAGTCAAGTATGGTGCTCGATCTGCCTTCTAGTAAGCTCCTTCTTCACTGACATAACCTCAGCTGCAACTCTAGCTATGCTGCTGATGATATCTCAGTTCTTCATAACAATTCAGGATATCTCTTTGGATAGTCTTTCGATCAAGTAACTACGTTGTCCTCAGAAAACGAGCATGATACAATCAGTAGCTCAGTCTTTTGGTGTAGTAATTGGTAGTCTCTTTCTTCTCAAACTTACTTCTCAATAATTCGCTAATAAAATAGGTCTCACTCACAGTATAACCACCCCATAATTTATGATGAGAGGAATTGCAGTGTTACTTGTAGTAACTGCCGCCATCCTGCACTTTTCGTTTAAATAAACGAAACTCGACTGCGAACGTCGTGGCAATCAAAAATCAATATGGGAAATTATCTCATACTCAAAAACTTTCTTTCACTTGCGGTCAAAATATTGTAGATTAGCTTTGTTCTTTTTGCTGTATTATCAAGGATTAAAATTTTATTAAGCGGGATACGATTACGAACTTATTAAAGCAGGTTTCTCGAGGGATACGTCAAACTCAATCTCCAACATGATAACTCTGCCTGTGCTGGGGCTTACTTTTTTTATGGGTTAATGGATTACTATGATTGGCAGCAAATACTCACTGATCCTAGCACTTGCATGTCTATCGCTACTATATTCCTGCATGATAATTGTCTTTCCTCTATCACCTTTTGTGATTGTATTTACTCAGTTTTCATCGACCTTTATCATTACCCTAAAAAATATGGTACTGTATATTTTGATCAATAGTTTTCCACTGCATGGACTATCTGGCATGTTTATAACAATGTTGCTTAGTGTGTGGAATATCGGTGAGCTTAAAACTTTAAATACACTATCTATTGACTATTTCGGATGGAAATATTGTGCTATTATCGGAGTAATACTGCAGTTAATAATTATATTTATGATACCACGATTACTAACTTGGATAGAGGAGGGTGAAGTATAAATTGATGCAAGTATCTCATATGAAGCGCCTCCCATGTTCAGTTAGGATTCTTAAATCATGAAAGAATAGATTTGATTATTTTATTTAAATGTATTTAAAATGTGATTGATGATGGCTTGAAGATCATGACAGTGGACTACCCGATTTGTCCACCAAAGGTAGCTCGATATCTTGCCGCTGCTATTAATGATGTTCTCGTTATTTTGAAACTCCAGCATTTCGCAACTTTTCTTGTAAATAGCGCAGAGGGTTTGGGAATATGCCTTTACGGAAGTCGAAATAAACATCACGTCTGAGTCTGCCTTGAGTTTCAACTAAATAGCCAGAAATATAAAGGAAACCCCATATCTGAAATGCACAGTAAATGAGGCAAAGGATTCCTGCTCCTAAAGTAGAAATAAAGGCTGTCACTGAGATTGAGTGAATGAAGATGAATACCCACAACAAAACAGAAGGATAGAAGATATCATGTAGTATTTAGGTACCTATTAGGAAAGAGCATGGCCCATATGAGAGACTGAAGCCCACCATCTGCACAAAAGTGAGAATGACTGTGAAAATATGCAGAGAAGGTACAAAGATCTCGATGAATGCAATCAAGATCAATGATATAATTATTACTCTTTGACCCTCCATCATGAAAGCCCTTCGACCATATTTCTAGAGAAGCTGACCCGCGAATAGAGTTACTATAACCTGCACAAGGTTCAAGTAAACGAATACTGACAGTAAAGCTTAGGGTGAGCCATCAGTGACTGCCAGGAAGGCAGTGTTCCCGCCAAAATTTCCGAGGGCTGCTCCACCTGAAAGTTGATTGAAGAAAACTATGCCACTAGCCATAAAGAGACGACGGCGATGAGATTCTCCCACTGGATCAAAGAAGGTGGCCTTTTCAGCCTCAATGTCTTCATCAGGCAGTCTTTTCATCTCCTTGAATTCTTCAACGGTAACTTCCTCATACATGAGCTATAAATAGTGTTAAAGTCGTTCATCGTCCCCGTTCTCGATCATGCTCTCGACGGTTTCATATCTAATTGGAGGAAGGATTACGGATAAACATTTTGCGATGTGTGTAGACGTACAAGTGCAGGTAAAATGGGGAGTCCGACAATGAACCTCCATCCCATGTCACCAGCTTCCTCTCCTACAACGATAAAGCCCACCCAGAAACCAAAGAAAATACCTATTGTGATAAACAACTGATTGAGTGTGCCAGCTGGACCTCCCATTGACCCTGGGAGCACTGATGTTAGGTATGTTGGAATCAAGATAGTGTTGATGCCAGTTACAATTCCGAACAGAATTCGTGAAAAAGCTTGTGTTCCTACTGAAAGGTTGAGGACGCCGATGAAAGCTGCCAGGATTGTCAGATAGTCTGTGAGTTTGAAGGTTTGGAGCCAGCCGAAGCTGCGCATGAGGTAGCGATGAATTCCAACACCTACATGAGAAAAGAAGTACCGAATATGGCTGAGAGGGCAAGCACACTACTCAACAGAAGAAGGGTCTGATTTGTTTATTCGCCCTCGGCTAGATTGTTGTAGCCCACGATGAGCTGATTGAGGTTTCCGAAGGAGGTGAGCTCATAGCCGAAGACAAAGGAACCCATGCAGACCGAGATTGAATAAGAGTAGACAGTGGAGGTATCTTTGATACGCATGTGTAGTTGTAAATTTAAAAAGATATTATCAGAATTTCTGTAGATCAGTGTTCAAATGCAATAGCATAATTTAAATTTATTTATTGCTCCTTTGTAGATAACATTGCTAAGCTAATAAATCTAAATTCAATCGTGTGTGCATAAAATTAAGCCTCTTCTTTTGTTTGATCAAAAAATTATATTGCGATTCACAAATTATGAAAGTTGTTCTGTAATCTAAAAATCTTTTACTACTGGAAATTTTTATAAAAGAGTGAACAATTGAGAATTATTAGTCATAATAAGGTGACTCATAAATTGATGATCAATAAGATATAGTCTCTTCAAATATAATTGTAAACACAATATTCTTTTAGTATTTGAATCTATTGTTTTCATCTATTTACAAATTCGCTTCATGTTTGCTTAAATATATTCTAAATAATGTCCACAGTGTCACAAAACGGGAGTACAATTATGACTACTATGCTAGCAGATCCATCAATATCTTTCAGCCATCTAGTTTGTCTCATCAATTTCATATATCAAATTCTCCCATATTCGATGAGAGTCTAGAACAATAAAAAGAGCTAGAAATTGAAGATTAAATAAAGTTGAATCTTATGATAAATAAAAAAGCTTCTTTTAAACAAACCAGAGACAAGATTTTGGCCAGAGAAAACATATAACTTCACATTAAAGATAATGATCATTGATTCTAAATAAAATAATTATTATTTTAAGAATATGGTTTGATAAATCATAATGATCATTTCTTTGATGTTCTGTGAACAACTTCTTAGGCTATCTTCTCCTGAATTCCATACTACAACTGACTGGTAAATCCGACACACGAGCAATTAATTTCACCCAAAATATATTTGTCCTTCTTGTTCGAATCCCAGTCCAGAATAAAATCTGCGCACCATATTAAGGGAATTTCAAGGCCTCCGAGCTTTTCTGAGATCGTGGGCAGAACAGCATCGAACATTGTGATCAATTAAGGATATTTATCAGGAAGATCGTATTTATATACGGCTCCTGAAAATAAAGTGGCAGAGAAGCTGTCAGCACCTGCAGCTGGCTTCTTGAAAACCACAAAGATAGGAGTTCTGCCTACCATCAAGATTCTTAGTTCTCCTTCACTAATTCTTGGCAAAAATGTCATGTCTACCAACTGTCCATTGACTCCAATGATATATTGTTCACAAAAAGTCATAAACTCACCGAGTTCACGCTGTTCAACATGGTTGTCAACGGCTTCAGTGCATTTGATTTTTGTATTAAGAGGAAGAGGCTGTCCTTGAACGACTTTAGCAGAGTCAACGACTGAAACTCTCCAAATTCCAGACCCAGTGGAACCTCTGTTTTGTTTCAGAACTCTCTAGCCATAAGAAAGAGTTGTGGGGAAATTTTTCTTAAAAGTTTAGACATCATAATATCCATAGGTGTCTTTTGGAACGATTGAAGTTCCAGCCAGCTTTACCAAAGCATCTTTTGCTCCATACTTAGTCATCACATCTGGGTTGGTCATTCCAACAAGTCCAACAGCACTCAGTCTTCTCAAGAGATTAAAGAACTTTTCTTCTCCTCCGGAAATGGTTCCAGGATTGACTCTAGGAATGTACCCAACATATCTTTCCTTCACAAGGTGTTCATAGAGTTTCTCACTCCATTAGTCTCTGTAGAACATAATGTCGCATTGGTAGCCTGGCATCTTGTTGATAGCATTCTGAATTGGAATTGAATCTTTTCGATGTCCATCGAAACCTTTGTCGCTTCCTCCCTCAGCTTCAAAGAGAACCACCTTCCTAACCTAATGAGCTCCCATTTAATTTTATTGAATTATATTTCAACAAGTTACATAGGATTCACATCTATAATCCAACATGCTTCGCTTGAAAACGTAACTTCAAAAATCAAAAAAAATATCAAAAACATAGATCCGTCTTTTTCCAAACGTTTGATCAATTTTCTCTGAGATTTGCTTGTGTATCAAGAGAAAGGGCTATTTGCAAAATTTACAAGTTCAAGTAGATTGTCTATATTCATGAAATATTCACAGATTATGCTTGTGCTGTTTGGAAACAAGAAGTATTGAATCAAGCAAGGCTACCTTCGCTATCGAACTGAATACATGCATCATAAGAAAGAAAAAAAACTGCAGCGGGTTAATGTAAAAGGTTAAATCGATGCTGAATTAAATCAGATTCATTGCCT
>Ga0302185_10001395_pt1 | contig 17081 bp, 15 predicted proteins | sample II_Bog_E1_1_FD_200231 | JGI IMG/M metagenome (GOLD analysis project Ga0302185, IMG submission 200231) | Peat permafrost microbial communities from Stordalen Mire near Abisko, Sweden - II_Bog_E1_2 | ecosystem: Environmental > Terrestrial > Soil > Wetlands > Peat | place: Sweden: Abisko... | reverse complement strand
ATGCGGATGGGGTATAAATGGCAGGATATGGGCTTTCGCCAGCTAATGGCGCCGCTTTCATAGGCTTTTTCAATGGCACATTTGGTAATGCCATTTTCCCATATTACATAGGCGCACTCTTTATTTACATCCACGCAGGGGGTGGTGTAATCTCCTTCAAAATCCTTCACATAGGTGCCGTTTTGTTCAATAGTGGCAATGCCTTTTTTTGTCATAAAGGGCTTTACTTTCGGATAAATTTCATCCAGTATGTCCAGTTCGGTCGCCTCAAGCGGGGCGCCGGAGTCGCCTTCCAAACAGCATGCGCCTTTGCACTTGTTCAAGTTGCATACAAAATACTCTTTAACCACATCCTCATGCAGCAATACGTGTCCAACTTCTATCATATCTTTTTTTTATAGAGTCAAGAATCAAGAGCCAAGAGTCAAGTAAAAAATTGACGCCGCAGTGGCCCGGAGGATAGTTAAAGTTTTTTTCTTGATTCTTGTGTCTTGACTCTTGATTCTGTCTCTTGATTCTTTCCCCGCTTTATTTACTTATTGGGTTCAATGGGTATTTAAGATCTTTAACGCCGGTCAGGTCCATGGTGACACTGCCGACTATCAACTCTACATGGGCCCGCAGCGGTATCCTGTTTTCGTCGTCGGTGATCCACAGGTACAACTTGCTGTCTTTTCTGAAAACGCGCCCCGGGATAATAGTCGGGTTAAACTTCAGGCATTTGAACGTGCCCAGGTCGGTTTCTATTTTTTCTTTGCCGGCATAAGTGATGCTCAGCGTATGTACGCCGTCTTCCAGGAAATAGTCAAGGTTGAATGTATCCCCAACTTTAATTTTTGCCATATCGATGCCGCGCGAAAAATAGTAGGCCGATAAAAAATCAAATACCTTGCCCTTATAAGGAAAAACACCTTTATCAGCAGTGATCTTGTCGTCGTTGTGGTTAAAAGTAACCCTATCGCTATGTTTATAGTTCGATTCGTGCCGGTTTTCGGTATAAAAATACGGCTCCAGCGTTTTCTCGTCTACATAAGTTTCGTAGCGGTTACGTACTTTATAAAAAACATCAAAAGCCCCGGCCGTTTTACCATCGGCCACAATGTGATAGGCCGGGTGCCCCTCGAACATTTTGTCGCTGGCCTCCACGCGCAAATCAGCCTCTGCAGCCGTGAAAAAACCATATTTAAGTTTATAATTAAGCTGTTCGCCTACCTTAAAAACAGGCGTGATCATGGCAGTGAGTTGCTGGCAAAACGCGTTGCCGGCAAATGCCGTTATCACAAATACGCTTAAAAAATATTTTTTCATCAAATAATCCCTACAGAGATGCGATGCATCGCGTCTTTATACAATATGCCCGGAGGCGCAAAATATCGCGGCTCTGTATGCCAGGAGACGCGATGCATCGCGTCTCTACTCTTTCTTTTTATAAATAGGCACTGTTGAACATGGCTCACCAAACATCAGGCTTTTTACCACCGGGGTCAATAGCTTTGCCAGTTCAACATAAGCGGAAACCGGCACTTCCACATCGCCGCATCCTTTCAGTACCACCCGCTGCCCGCGGTATTGCCCGACATCCATCTTTGCAATGCCTTTTAAAAAAAGGACCGTTTCCAATACTGCCGCATCACCAAAAACCACTTCCTTAGCGTAAGGTGCTAGTTTATTAGCCAGCAGCACATAAGCCCAGGCCGGCACAATAGCATCTTCGGTACACGTAAGGGCTACAAATTTGTCCTGGTATTGCGCCCAATTATGCTCTTTTACAAACTCCCTGAAATCTTTCTCGCGCAGGATGAGCCCCTGGAACAAATTGTCTTTGATATCATAAACCACCCTATCGCCGGCGGGATAAAATTGCGCCGGGTCCAGTGTCACCAGGCCGCTTAGGGCCACTTTATTTATTATATTTTCCTCAATTTCCATTTTTCAAAACCGGTTTTTTGCTTTCCTGCCACTATATCTTACATCCGACAATCAAAATCGTACGGACACACGTAAATAAAAAATCCGGGTACAACTAATAACGTCGTACCCGGATATAAAATTACTTTAAAATCCCTTATAAATACTTGGACCTGTAATCTTTTACATTCGCCTTATCTTTCAGCGCCTCAAATATCTGCGCATCGGCGCGCTGCAACAGCGCCTGGCCCAATTGCTGCTTGATACGCAGGGCATCGGTGAGCGGCGGCGGATTGGTGAAACTATCCACGTCAAATACATAAACACCAGATTGTCCGGCAATTGGCTTTGAAAGCTTACCCGGCTGGGAGCCAAATACGGTACCGATAAACTTATATTCGGCCGATGTGCCTGGGATTACCGGGTTTGCGAATACCATATTTTGGATCGGCATTACGGTTGTTCCCGACTTTTGCGCCACCTGCTCAAGTGTGGTAGCGCCGCTAAGCGCTGCCTGGAGTTTTGCGGTCAGCTGTTTGCCCTTAACCTGGTTCAAAACCATCGGCTGTATTTGCTTTTTAACATCGTCAAGCGAAAGGGCGCCTTTTGGTTTTATCTGTACCAACGTAGCTACAACATATTGGTCTCCTTCGGTATATATCTTATCAGTTATATCGCCTTTTTCCGCGCCAAATGCCCATCTTACCAGGTCGCGGGCGCTCGGGATGCCCATTACAGACGCGGCTGTGCCGCTAACATCGGTCGCCGTTTGCTTTTTCAAACCTGCTTTTTTTACTTGCTGGTCAAAGTTGTCTTTGGTGACTGACGCAAGGAAGGTCTGGGCTTTGCTGTAAACTGCTGTCTGGGTTTCGGTGCTTGATCTCAGGGGCACGTCAACGACAGCCACTTTTACCGCTTTAGAAGAGCCTTTGGTATCCTCTATCTCGATCAGGTGTACGCCAAACTGAGATTCAACTATTTTCAGATCGCCTTTTTTACCGCTGAAGGCAGCATCGTCAAAAGGCGCCACCATCGCGCCGCGCCCGAAGGTACCAAGCTCGCCGCCTTTTGCAGCGGACCCCTTGTCCGTTGAAAACAAAGTGGCAAGATCAGCAAATGATTTGCCGCCCTGGATCAGTTTCTTTAAGGAATCGGCTTTCGCCATTGCCTTGTCGTGCCCGATAGTGCTTTCGTCTATCAGTATATGCCTTGCCTTAACGGAATCGGGCTCGGTACGCGAATCAACTAATTTTGCCACGCAATAACTTCCATTTGCCAGGTATGGCCCGTAAATAAAGCCTTTTGAAGCGTTAAACATTACCGAATCCAGTTTCGGGTTGCCCAAACGCCCTTTATGCACATAAACCGGGTTTGTTTTGGTTTGCGCATTGATCTGCACAAATAGCGAATCGTCTTTTGAAGTTTTTAAACTATCTCCAAGCGTTTGCGCTGTTTTCTTTGTCGCAGCTGAATCGGTTTTTGAAGGTGCGGCATTGAAACTTACATAATCAAAAGTCCTCGACTCATAGGGATTATTAAACTCCGCTTTGTGCTCGTTATAGTAACTCTTGTAGTCATCATCTGTAACGGTCACCTTACTATCAGGGATCGAACTATAAGGCAGGGTCACATATTTAAAATTGACGATCTTGTTTTTGGCTGCATATTCGTCTTTGGCGTCTAACGAATTTACATACAAGCCGTTAGTTACCAGCGAAACATATTTTTCCGACAACTTCGAGTCAGCAAGATCGTCAACAAACCCTTTCCACTGGTTTTGTATGTCGGCGCTCAGTTTAGGAAGCTGCTGCAGGAAACCCAGGATTCGTGACCGGTCAAATTGCCCTGTTTTCGGGTCGCTGAAAGCCCTCACGATCTGCTGGTCCGGGTTGTTCCCTTCGACCATTGAATTCAACTCGTCTGCGCCTACCTGTAGGTCAACCCTGTCAACTTCCTTATCTAATAAAGCGCGGCGTACCATATTATCCCAAACATTTTCCTGCACATAGCTGATGATCTGTGGCGACAAACTTGCCTGGCCTCCCTGTTTGAATTGCGCACTGCTCTGGTCTACTTTTTTGTTAAAATCGTCGAATTTGATCTGTTCGCCTGCAGCTTCGCCCAGTACGTTCCGGTCGTCCTTAAAAAAAGATCCACCCGACTTCGCTACATCAAGCGCCACAAACACAAACAACGAAAAACCAATTGATATTGCGAGAATTTTTCCCATCCGCTCCCGCAAATAACCCATTATACCCATACAACTATTTAATTTTTATCATTTAAAAAAGAGGGCGCAAGATACAACTTTTTTTTGTGTGTGAAAGTTGTCATGAGTTGTAATGGTTGTAAAGGCTGTAACGAGTTGTAAAGGTTAAAATTTCTACAACTTATTACAACTCTTACAACTTATTACAACCTTTACAACTCGTTACAACCCTTATAACTTATTACAACTAATTCACTGCTTCGCAGGATCATCCTTCTCATCTACGTGAAATATGCCCGTGGACCGATCGAGGTGCCACGGGTACATACTGGCGTTGCAATTTGCCCCCACTCCCTGCATAATGTCGCCGTTACCCATATCTATTACAACCGGCTTATAGGTATAGAATTTCTTGTTGGCTTGATCATCTATCAACTCTTCGCTCTTGAAGGTCTGCCCCTGGGCGTTTGTGACCACGACATTTCTTTTAAAATCTATAATGTTCTCTTTGTCCTTCGAAATAGCGTAATCCGACGTAATTGTACCTTTTACCGTCATATCATCCTCGTAAAATACAGCTTTTATCCCTTTGGGCATTTCGCGATAAGGATTTTTAGGATCGTCAAACTCTATCATCAGAGGAGTGGTCATCCGTGCCTTTACTTTAGCAGAATCGCTATAAATAACTTCGACATTCGTTGAGGTAGATACCGGCTTATCTTCTTCTTTTGAAGCTATTTTTTTGATATCATCCAATGAATTCTCACACGCACTCAATGTCAGCATGTACAGAAACAGTGCCGGCAAATATTGATATAACAACTTTTTTGTCCGACTTTTCATGTGGTTAATTATTCGAATCTATATTTTAAGAACCACTTGTCGTTAATCACGAAGTTTAAATGTAAGGTGACATAGTTTTCCTTTACGAGGCCATTGGCTACGGTTCCGGTTTGGCCGATTTCGGCAGCGAAGTTGATCTTATAATAGCTGTTGCCCGCGTTTGACGGCGCCAATGGGAAGCCCATTCCGAATGTTAACGCATAACTTTTAATATTGGTATTGTTGAGGTAGAGGTAAGATTCGTCATACTTAAACCCTAATTGATAATCTGTCCTGGCGAAATAATTGTGCAAAGCAGTGGAATTCGGCGTGTATTGACCACCAAAATTAAACGTTTTACTATCACGTGTGTATCCTCCAGCAGCAACACTTTCGTTTACGCCATCGATACTAAGTGACGACCAATGGCCCATCGTATAATCAGCCCCAACTATGAAATGTCCGTCGTTTTGAAACGATATACCAAAATGGTTGATCTGCGGAAGTTGGATTTTCGAATTCGCCCGCTGGCTGTTTAACACAGTATCTGCAGCAACGTTAGCCGTACCGCTCGAGCTATAAGTGAACTGGCTTACAATGTAAGTATTCGCCGAATTTAGATTTGTGCTGGCTTGCGCCGAATAACCCAATACAAGATGCTGTGTGCTGTACTCGCCAAAATCAAAGGAGTACTGTGCGCCATAGTCGTAATTTACACCACCGATCGCATTGTCTTGCTCTATTGTCGGGTTCAGCATACCATATAACGTTGGTATCTGCGTTGAGCTGTACTGGTGCATGTCGCCGAAAATATAAGAAACGTTGGCACCGATATATAAATGCTTGCCGATGCCAAAACCATAACCCAGATAGGCCTTTGAAAGTGCGCCTTCGCCACTATAAACATAATTTGTAACGTTTGTGTCAACAGACGAGCCCGAACCGAAACCAGTTTTAGTCACCTGGGTGTTATAGCCCATTTCGCTGTACGGGAATAAACCAAAACTTATTGCCGACTTTTTCGATACCGGGATAGCAAATGCCACGTGGCTAAACTTAAAGTTGGAGTTATGGTCTGTCGGTATCCCGGTTTGGCTTAAACTCAAGTTATTGATACTGAAGCCGGCATCGATTGTTGTGAAATGTATCAACCCATACGAAGCAGGGTTCTCCGGGTTGATGTTGTTGAAAAAGCCAATTTCATTTATCGCCGTTGCTATACCGCCCATCCCAATTGTTTGAGGCATTAATATCGGATCAATAGTGCCTAACCCGTAGCGCGAATATGGATCGGTTGTAGTGGCAGTTGATTGCGCATTTGCCCCAAAAGCAATTACAGCAAATAAAATGGTTATAAAAAATCTGTAACGTTTAGTCATTATCAATGTATAAAACTGCATTTAATCCTTTTAGAACCAGTAATGGCTCGATTTTAACACAGGGCGCAAAGATGCTATTTTTTAACAGGCTATCAAAAAAAATACTGTCGCCCCCGCTGAGCACAATATTTAGTTCTTCTCCTGCCTTTTTATAACTATCAATAAACCCCGTTAGTTCATATTTAATCCCGTTTTGAACGCCTGACCGTATCGCCAAATCGGTACTGTCGCCATACGGCTTGTCAAAGCTTTCATCAGCATTTATCAGCGGCAAACCATCAGTGTAATAATTTAAAGCCTTATAACGCATATTTAAACCCGGCGATATACTGCCGCCAAAATAATTACCTGCGGTGTCCACCCAATCGTAAGTGATGCAAGTGCCGCCGCTGATCACCAGGTTATTTTTACCAGGGAACAAAGTTTTGGCGCCAATAACCCCCGCCAAACGGTCGGCACCTAAAGTATCCGGCGTTTTGTAGTGGCTAATTAGCCCTGTAGTCATCTTCCCGTTAAAAAAAATCACGGGCGCTTGCGCTGCTAATATTTTTTGCCATTCCTGGCCTTCGTTTTTTTTTACTGACGAAATAATCGCTTTGCTGATGTCATATTCCCCGAAAAGTGTACTTATTACCGCACTATCAATCCCTTCGAATTGCTTGTTGTCAACCAATTCATTCCGTTTAAAAACAGCAATTTTTGTGTAGGTATTGCCAATGTCGATAACAAGGTTCATTTAAGTCCTGAGTCTGAAGTCTTAAGTCCGAAGTCTTTTAAAAAGATTTCATTTGTGGACTTGTTATTTATTTCACTAGGCACATTCATCATTCCCGGGATAAACATTTGTTGACTTAAGACTTTAGACTAATGACTTTAGACTTAAATAACCATCGATAATATAGATTCAAAAATGGCAAGGCCGTCTTCGTTTGCAACAAGTGCATCCGACGCCCGCTCGGGGTGAGGCATAAAACCAAATACATTGCGCGCGGTATTGCAAATACCCGCAATATTCTCCAACGAACCGTTCGGGTTTGCTTCAGGCGTAATGTTGCCATACTCGTCGCAATACCTGAAAAGCACCTGGTCGTTATCATTTAACGACTTGAGCACATCGGCATCAGCAAAATAATTGCCTTCGCCATGGGCTATCGGTATTTTCAATGCTCGTTGAGGATCGATCTGAGCGGTAATCAATGAATTGGCAGTTTGCGGCTTCATATAGATGTTGCGGCAGATAAATTTCCGGTTCTCGTTGTGTAAGAGTGCTCCCTCCAATAATCCGGCTTCGGTAAGTATCTGGAAGCCATTGCAAATGCCCAGCACATACCCGCCGTCGGCTGCAAAGCGGATCACCTCCTGCATAATTGGCGAAAAACGCGCTATAGCGCCTGAACGCAGGTAATCGCCAAAGGAGAACCCGCCCGGTAAAACAATAAAATCCGCACCCTGCAGGTCATGATCTTTATGCCATAGGCGTACTACCTGCTGACCAAGAATTTTCTCCAATACATAAATGATATCTTCATCACAATTGGATCCGGGGAATATTACTACGCCAAATTTCATTTGAATGGGTTGTTTTTAACAGTGATCAGCCACAAAGATAAACGAGCAAATTTTGTCTATCCCGGAAGCCCAAACAGCTTCACGACACAAAATTAACATAACCGCTTTATATTGAGCCAAAGTAAAAGTTAAAAATTGTTAAACTGCAGGTAAACTATGATGGCCGCTAATAAAAGAAATAAGGTTTCGTAAAACCACCTGCGCCGGGCGTGGAGAAAATAATACGAAAAGAAAATGGCTGCAGGTACGGCGCACAATAAGAAATGGCTTACCTGGAAAGCCGCCCTAACATAAAACGTAAGCACAGCGACCAGGAAAACAACAAACAGCAGCTGGAAGGTTTTTCGTATCTGGACATAGCTTTTGTAATAGTTTTGCTGCAGCTTTATAAAACAAAGTACCAATATTAATGATACCGGGCCCAGAACAAGATAATTATAATGGCTGATGATGACCCTTGCAGGAAATTGGGTAGCAAGGGGCGGCCAAATATTGCCAAACTGCGTTAATTTATTGTTAAGATAATAGTAAACAGCCAGGAAAAAGAAGATGGTGATATAACCGATTATACAGGCTATCCACTCACGCCAGTTAAACGGTTTAAAGATGACCAGCGATATCCAGATGATCAGAAAAAAGAAGATGAACGGTAAGTAGATCAATGAACCAACTGCCACGATCATGCCAAGGTCAAAAGCATCAGACTTTGAATCCTTGCTTTTATAAAAATTGATCAGCTTAAATAGCATCCAGATTACAAAAAAATTGCAGATAAGCGGGGGACTCAATACCAGGAAAGGTGTAAATAAACCGGTCACTGTGATGTACATCAGCGCGGGCAGGAACGTTGGTTTAACCAACAAGTTAAAATGGTTAACCAAACGGTTTAATAACAAGGCCTGGATAAACACAAATGTACTTGCAATGACGATGTTTAATAACGGCGTAAATGGATAATGCAAGCCGCGCGAAAGCAATAATTTTTCAAGTGTTTCGAAATAGGTAGCGTCAATCTTTACAGGTAAATTGAATAAATAACCGACCCGCAATACAAACAGTACGACCAGGAGCCATAAAATATTCAGCGGGCTGAGATTTCTAAAAAAATTGATCATCTGTATTCCGCCGCGAAATTAGCAGAAAAAATGCGTTATGCCGAAACCACCTTATTTAGCATATTGTTTCACCAGGTCGGCTATAATACCGGCGGTTTCGTTGGGAAAGTCCACTTGTATTTTTTTGTCGCTGCTTAGCCAGTTATTCAGGTGGAAAACAAACTGGTCGTCGATTTCATAAACCACCGGAACGCCAAGCCTAGACGCTGCCAAAGCATTGCATTGCTGCTCATACTGCCCCTTCATCGGTATCATCATTACCTTTTTTTGTAAAAATAGCGCTTCTGCCGGGCCTTCGAAGCCGCCGCCGGTGAGCAGGCCCGCGCAACTCGCCAGGCTTTGGTTAAAAGCTTCATTATTTACCGGGAACACCTGCACATTACCCTCCGTGTATACTGTTTTTTCCCGTTTCGAGAAAATGTGCCATTGCACATTTGTTTTATTTAGAAAGCGGATCAGCAGCTTATCGTCGTAAGCGGGCAGGTAAACGGAATAATGACCTGCATTTGATATTTCCAGGTTTCGTATTTCGCTGCGGATAACCGGCGTATGTATAAAGTCATCATAGCGTTCAAAATGAAAGCCAACATGGTGCGCTGTTGGCGAGTAGTATTTAAAAAGCCATTCGGCCCAGCTCCGTTTAGGCGGTCGGGGGGTGTTGGGCGAAACAAACGAACACTGGTGGCTAAGCGATACACTCGGTATGTTTTGCATTTTGCATGCCCAGGCACTTACCGGCTCAAAATCATTGATGATGAGGTCGTATTGTTTCAAAGGCAGGCTCCGGATATCGCGCAATAGCCTGGGTAAGTTCATCAACTTAAAGGTAGCCCAGTTATCAACCCCACCGTTTGAGCCGAAGACAAAGCTAAAACCGTGAAAGCGGTATTTAAGTGGCTGCGATAAACTCACCTCGGCTTCGGTACCGCTAACCAGCAGGTCAAGCTCGCCATATTGCTGCAGCAGCGGCACAATTTCGCGCGCCCTGCTGATATGGCCGTTACCTGTTCCCTGGATAGCGTAGAGTATTTTCATTGAAGGTGTTGGAATGTTGTAAGGTTGGAATGTTGTAATGTTATTTTTTTGCTTTTTTATCGGCTTCGAATTTCTTTAAGTAGTCGATAAACTTTTTTGTTTTGCTGGAGAACGCTATGCTCCTTGAGTAAAGATCCTGAAACGAAGCGTCTTCTATTTTTTCTGCTTTATTTAATATAACCAGTCTGTTTCTAAATTCTCCCGATGATCCTTTGGCATAATTCAAAAAATGGATAAAATCTGGATTGTTGTTGTACTCAAATCCTTCGGCTATATTATCCGACATCGAGCATGCAGCCCTTCTTATTTGATCTTTCATCCCCCAATCAGATTTTAACGGCGCTTTATCGCATAACAAGTAAATATCAACTGCAATTGCATTGGCTATCTTCCAAATTTCCAAGTCTTCAAAACGCTCAATTTTACTCATTATTCAAAAAATATGTTGTAATGTCGAAAGGTTGGAATGTTGTAGTTTTATTGAAATTTGCAATGGTGGAATGATGCGATTCACTCAAAGCTCAACCTTACAACATTACAACTTTACAACTTTACAACATTAAAACTTTACAACATTTCAACTTTACAACGTTTCAACAAAAAATCATCCCGCCTCCTGTTTAAATCTTTCGAGTAAGATCTTCACATCCATTTTCGCGTCAAGGTCTTCGGCATCGCTTTTATCGTCATCATCTGTCTCGATATTGAAATGTTCGGGTTCGTATTTGTAAATAGACCATTTGCCGTCGTTATATTCAAGTGAAGTGAGGCTTTCCACCCAATCACCGGAATTCAGGTAAAGCACTGAACCCGTTTTGTCGGTTGATTCTATTTCCCTGATCTCGGCGTGGTGGATGTGACCGCAAATCACATACTGGTAATTTTTATCAACGGCAAGATCAGCTGCGGTCTGTTCAAACTGGTTGATGAACTTTACCGCTTCCTTGAAGCTGGCCTTGACCTTTTGGGAAAAACTCATTTTCGCCTTTCCAAAAAGGGTTAAGACCCAATTGGTGAAACTGTTGATGAGGATTAGCGTATCATAGCCAACGGCGCCCAGCTTTGCCAGCCATTTGGAATGCTGCATGGTTACGTCGAAAATGTCGCCGTGAAATATCCAGGCTTTTTTCCCGTCTATATTAAGCACTATTTTGTTCAATAGCTGGAAGGAGCCTAAATTAAAGTCGGTGAATTTGCGGAGCATTTCATCATGGTTGCCGGTAAGATAGTAAACCGGTATTCCTTCGGTAACGAATTTTAATATGCGGCGCAATACCTTCATATGCGCTTCGGGCCAGTATGATTTGCTGAATTGCCAGATATCGACAATATCGCCGTTCAAAATAAGAATTTTGGGTTTGATGCTCTTTAAGTACTTGAGCAACTCTTTGGAGTGACAGCCGTATGTACCTAAATGGACATCGGATATGACTACGATATCAACTTCGCGTTTTGCCATTAAATTTGGGGGATAATGTTCCGCCTGGTAAAAAATACCAGGAAAAGTGCAGGTAATTAAGCGGGCAACGATTATTCGTCGTCGTCGTCATTATTTACTTTTAGTTCAAATGGGCTTAGATAAAATATTCCTACCAGGAATAATAATCCAGCTACTATTAAATATGCGAACTCAAAATGCATACCACACAATTTTTACAAATATCCGGCAATCGGGTTATTTTAATGTTAAGACTCCGTTAAATATAAAAGGTTTCACTTACCATTAAATTTCTTTTGGATCCGATCCAGTTGCTTTAAATGATGCAACAGATGTATTCTTATAAATTTAAACCACTGCCATGCATCCAGGGCGCCCAGGCGCGGATGTTTATGCTTTGCCGAGGGTAAGGCATCATTTACCAGCGGCGCCAGCTCTTCAATCCTTTTCCGGCATTTTATCAGCAGGTTTTTTGCCTCTTCCTTATCTATCTTCAGCGCGGGAATTTTAGCTGCCACCTTCTCAGGAACTTTTACCTTAACCGGCGGGAACCTGCCCGTAAACATCATAAGGCGCCCCAAAAACGTGAGCCTGTTGTTGGTCGGCTTACAGTTATTGTTGGCGCAACGCTCCAGAGCTGTGCACGAGCCTAAGGTAGCCTGCAAAATATGGCTGTACACTTCGGCATATGACCAGGAACCTTCCTTTGGCGTCGTCGTAAACAATTCGTCAGGGATGCTATCCAGCCTGGCACGATAGCCATCCAGCGCCCCGTCAATTGCCTTTCGCTCCTTTAACAGGTTCATGACAATAAAATTAAACGTTTTATTATGAGTAAGCCCGGGCAATCTTTCCACATACCAACGCTTGCCAACATTCGGGCTGTATTACCCTATTTACTTTTAAAATGGCTGATGCCAATTTTCAACCTCGCCCTGGCTTCGATATCTTGTACAACACGTGCTTCTTTAAAAAATGGCCATCATCTACCATCGGATGGTCGAAATAACCTTCCATGGTCATCCCAATCCGCCGCATAACCTTCTCCGAGCGGATATTCGGCACAGCCGTAAATGAATAAATTTCGTCCAGCCCCACTTGGCTAAAGCCAAAATCAAGGCAGGCCGTCGCGGCCTCGCTGGCAAAGCCAAAACCCCAATTTTGCTTATTAAGTCGCCAGCCAATTTCCACGCAAGGCGTAAAATCAGCCTCAAAACCCGGGTGCGCCAAACCGGTGAAACCTATAAATTGGCCGTTATCTTTTCTTTCCACAGCAAAAAAGCCAAACCCATGCTTTTCAATATGCCCTTGCAAGCGCAGGATTTGCTCCAGCGTTTCTTCCGCTGTTTTAATTGAAGGAAAAAACTCCATTACTTCCCTATCAGCATTGAGCGCTATATACGGCGCATCATCAGATGGCAGCCAATTGCGCAGGATCAGCCTCGGCGTCTCGATAAATATTTCTTTTTTCAACCCTTAAATATAGCAAAGCGCGATAAATGGGAGGGAAGAAATTTAATTTAAGCGGTAAAACCCAAGGTTTTACCCCCGGGTTATGATAACTGCCTTTTTAGTATTTCATTTTAGTCGGCTATTTTTTAAACAAAGGCATCTGCCGTTAAATTAATGATTCGCAATATTTCAATAAAATGCATCAATTATTAGTAATATTGCAATTTTTTTAACTTATGATATAAGTTTATTTAGAAATATATAAAAATATTGAGAGATTTTCAATTAAAAAATCCAATCAGTATCTTCGTAGTTGACCATTTGATAAACTGTATTTAAATTAAATGATGGATCAAGACGATAGCCGACAGGGCCTGTACAGGCCGGAATTTGAACACGACTCGTGCGGAACGGGGTTTATTACGAATATTAACGGGCACAAATCCAACCAGATCATCAACGACGCGCTTACCATGCTGGAAAACATGGAACATCGCGGCGCCTGCGGATGCGACCCGGAGACGGGTGATGGCGCGGGGATTTTGATCCAATTGCCCCATGAATTTTTGATGGAGGAATGTTCCGATCTTGAGATCAGCCTGCCTGAGCCAGGTGAGTATGGCGTGGGAATGATATTTTTTCCGAAAGATTCTGCGCTTAAAAAAGCCTGCCGCAACATTATAAATAATGCCATTGAAAAGCTGAACATGCATAAGCTCGGCTTCCGTAAGTTGCATGTAAATTCGTCTGTGGTGGGCGAAACTGCCCGCAAGGCAGAACCTGACGTTGAACAATTGTTTATCCAACGGCCGCATCATATCACCAATGCGGATGATTTTGAGCGCAAACTGTACGTATTACGCCGTTATATCAATAAAACCGTAACTGAAACAGCCCCGGCTGCTTCGGAGCATTTTTATTTTACTTCGCTATCCTGTAAAACCATCGTTTATAAAGGCCAGGTAACCACGTACCAGCTGCGTCAATACTATGCCGACCTGACCGATCCGCGTATTGCATCAGGCTTTGCAATGATCCACTCACGGTTCTCCACCAATACTTTCCCGTCGTGGAAGCTGGCGCAGCCCTTCCGTCTGATCGCCCATAACGGCGAGATCAATACCCTAACCGGTAATTTGAACTGGTTTTATTCCGGCCTGAAATCATACGTTTCGCCTTATTTTACACAGGAAGAAATGGAGATGCTGCTGCCGGTGATCGATAATAACCAGTCAGACTCGGCATGCCTGGATAATATCATTGAAATATTGCTGCATAGCGGTCGCTCTTTACCACACGTGATGATGATGCTGATCCCTGAAGCATGGGACGGCAACGAACAGATGGACCCGGTTAAAAAGGCATTCTACGAATTCCATGCTGCTTTAATGGAGCCATGGGACGGTCCGGCTGCTATTACATTTACCGATGGCAAGCTTATAGGTGCGCTTTTGGACCGTAATGGTCTGCGCCCGCTCCGCTTTGCTATAACCAGCGACGGCCGCGTGATCGCCGCCTCTGAAGCAGGCGTACTGGCTATCGCCGACGAATTGATTATACAAAAAGGCCGCCTGCAACCCGGCAAAATGCTGCTGATCGATACCGAAAAAGGTAAGATTATTACCGACGACGAGATCAAGCACCAAATAGCCTCGCGCCAGCCTTATGGCCAATGGCTTGATAATTATAAGATAGAATTGGGCCAGCTTTCTGAGCCAAGGTTGGCATTTGCCAGCCTGACTGATGACTCCGTTTTTCGTTATCAGCAGGTGTTCGGCTATAGCAGGGAGGATATCGAAGGCATTATAAAACCCATGGCCCTTGACGGCAAAGAGCCCATCGGTTCTATGGGTACGGACGTACCGCTTGCTGTATTATCAGATAAACCACAGCACCTGTCGAGTTACTTTAAACAATTCTTCGCCCAGGTAACCAACCCGCCGATCGACCCGATCCGCGAACGCTTGGTGATGAGCCTATCCACCTTCATCGGCAACAACGGCAACCTGCTGGATGAAGATAAAATGCATTGCCATTGCGTGGTTTTAAAACACCCGATATTGAAAAATCACCAGCTGGAAAAGCTGAGGAGTATTGATACCGGCATGTTCCATGCTAAAACGCTGCAAACCTATTTCAATGCCGACGGCATGCCCGGCTCGCTTGAAAAAGGGCTGGCAAGACTTTGCCGATATGCCGAAGATGCCGTGAATGATGGATTTGAAGTACTTATTTTGTCAGACAGGGCGATTGATTCCGACCACGCCCCTATCCCATCATTGCTGGCTGTTTCGGCAGTGCATCACCACCTCATTCGCAGCGGCCGCCGCGGCGAAGTTGGTTTAGTGATCGAAACCGGCGACACCTGGGAAGTACATCACTTTGCCTGCTTGCTGGCCTTCGGCGCAACCGCAATCAACCCATACCTGGCATTGTCCACCATCAAGACCATTAAAAATAATGGCACACTGGAAACAGACCTGGACATTAAGTATCTGCAAAAGAATTATGTAAAATCGGTAAACGATGGCTTGTTAAAGATATTCTCCAAAATGGGCATATCAACGCTGCAATCATACCATGGCTCACAAGTATTCGAGATATTGGGTATCAACCAGCAGGTAGTCGACAAATATTTTACCGGTGCTGTTACCCGAATCGGCGGTTTGGGGCTTGACGAAATTGCCCGGGAATCGCTTTGCAAACATAAAATCGGTTTTGGCGGATCGAAAACGGGTCCGCACCTGTTACCTGAAGGCGGCATTTACCAGTGGAAACGCCGCGGCGAATCGCACCTGTTTAACCCGACAACCGTGCACCTGCTGCAGCACGCAACACGCACCAACGATTATTCGGTTTATAAAAACTACGCGAAATCGATCAACGAGCAAACCGAAAAGCACTTCACCATCCGTGGTTTGCTGGACTTTGCTCATCACCGCGAACCCATCAGCCTTGACGAGGTTGAACCGGCAGAAAACATCATGAAACGTTTCGCAACCGGTGCAATGTCCTTCGGCTCGATCTCGCACGAAGCGCACAGCACACTGGCTATTGCGATGAACCGCATTGGCGGCAAAAGCAATACCGGCGAGGGCGGTGAAGATGAAATGCGCTACGAGCGCCTGCCCAACGGCGACTTGATGCGTTCGGCTATCAAACAGGTGGCATCGGCCCGGTTCGGGGTAACCTCCAACTACCTGACTAATGCCGATGAGCTACAGATAAAAATGGCGCAGGGCGCAAAACCCGGCGAGGGTGGTCAGCTGCCCGGCCATAAGGTTGATGACTGGATTGCAAAAACACGCCACTCAACACCCGGTGTGGGCCTGATTTCGCCGCCGCCGCACCATGATATTTATTCAATTGAAGATTTAGCGCAGCTGATTTTCGACCTTAAAAATGCCAATCGTGCTTCGCGTATCAACGTAAAGCTGGTTTCAAAAGCAGGCGTTGGCACAATAGCAGCAGGCGTGGCTAAAGCACACGCCGATGTGATCCTTATCGCCGGCTATGACGGCGGCACAGGCGCCTCTCCCATCAGTTCCATTAAGCACGCAGGGTTGCCATGGGAGCTTGGCTTAACTGAAGCACACCAGACCCTGGTTCGCAACAAACTGCGCAGCCGCGTGGTATTGCAGACGGACGGCCAGCTTAAAACCGGGCGCGACATTGCGATCGCCTGTTTAATGGGCGCCGAAGAATGGGGCGTAGCTACTGCAGCGCTGGTTGCGGGCGGCTGTATCATGATGCGTAAATGCCATTTAAATACCTGCCCGGTCGGCGTTGCCACACAGGACCCTGAATTACGAAAATTATTCTCAGGCAAGCCCGAGCATATCGTCAACCTGTTCCACTTCCTGGCAGAAGAGCTGCGCGAAATTATGGCCGAGCTTGGCTTCCGCACCATCAACGAAATGGTTGGCCGCGTACAATTCCTGAAAGTAAAAGACGGACTAACCAACTGGAAAGCTAAAAAGATCGACCTGTCAGGCATATTACACCCGGTTACCAATCCAAAAGAGCTGACTTTGTACAATAGCGAAAAGCAGGATCACGGCATGGAGGATATTCTTGACTGGCGATTACTGGAAACAGCACAGCCCGCGCTGGAAGACAAAACGCCGGTTTTTGCAACTTTTGCCGTTAAGAAT
>Ga0302185_10001386_pt1 | contig 17129 bp, 13 predicted proteins | sample II_Bog_E1_1_FD_200231 | JGI IMG/M metagenome (GOLD analysis project Ga0302185, IMG submission 200231) | Peat permafrost microbial communities from Stordalen Mire near Abisko, Sweden - II_Bog_E1_2 | ecosystem: Environmental > Terrestrial > Soil > Wetlands > Peat | place: Sweden: Abisko... | reverse complement strand
ATAGGGAATGTAAGGGTGTCGTCGTAGGTTGTGCTATAATTGGTATTGGTGCGCGATGCTATTGTATCACCGAATATATCGGTAACGTACCAATTGGCGTCGGCCGGGTTAGAGTTGAGGCTCTCTCCGTCAGCACCCAGGTTACTCGTGAGCATTTTTATAGAAATGGTATCGGGCCAGTTTGGCGCCACAACAAATTGCGAACGCATCGTATCATTCGTCTGGTCCACATCAGGCGTGCCGTTTACTGCGCTTATGGCCACGATAAAAGGATAAGTGCCAGCCTCTGCCGATGCAGACATGTATGCCATGCTCGTAGACGCCGGCAAGGAAATGACGGTATCTGCTAATGGGCCCAACGTACCCGTCCACACACAACTCTGAAGCGCAGAATCTACAACCCCATATTGGAAGGAAACACTGTTGATTGTAGTGCTACCTGAATTGTGAATGTGCACCGTTGGTATATTATTTGAAGGATTCTCCCTGAAGTGCTGCGCGGCCGTAGAAGGTGCAATAATATCCTCGATGGATGCATCCAGCGTCTTGTTCATACCACCATAATAAACCACAGAGGCGCTCGCGTCATAGTTACCGGACGGGCTTGTAACGGTATACGGCTCAAACTCCACGTTTACATTATAGCTTGTTCCTGCCGTGATGCCAGGCAATGAATCATAGTAGGGCATTACCGAAGCTCCAGGGCACCAGTTAGACCTGTTGTAGAGCCATGTGCCGCCCTGCGGATACAATTCGCCAAACCCACAATCGCGCCAGATATTCTGCTGCAATATGGACGAGCCATTCAAGTAAAGGTTGTAGTAATGTTCGGCAAATTCGCAGCACTCATTTACATCAGAGCCGTGCCCGGTAACAATAAACCGGAATGCCGAGCTAACGGTCCCTGCCGGGGCAGTCTCGCTCACTACAGGGAAATTATTGTCAATGGGGTTTGTAGCGCTACCATAGGTGCCACCGTGCGCATAAACGCGCTTGATACCCATTGTGGTCCTGTCGGGTGTACCTTGTATGAATATGAATTTGGTGTAGATCGAATATCCCGGAGAGCCCACACCCAGCGCGCTATTGATGGTCATGCTGCCTGTCAGCAACGGTGCAAAGTCCGTAACGTCGAACACATAGTCTTCTGACCAATTGGGCGGATTGGGGAAGCGCGACCAACCGGATGTTGCAAACGGAGTGATGATCCTGGCCAGTTCTACCGTATCGCCGCCCGGCGATTTTAGGGTAACGTTGCCTATATAATCCCACTGGTGGCAATACGTAGAGCCTGCTGCGCAGGCATGGGAAGTTAACGTGTACACGAGGTATATCTTTCGGTAAGTAACACCGGTAGGCAAGGTTAGCGAAGTGTCGTAACTGGTGCTATTGTCAGCATTTAAAAGAGGGCTTGTCGTAATGATCGTTGTGTCGCCAGGGCCGGCAAAAGCCATGGTTGAGGATAATAAAAGCATTGAAAAAAGCAATGCATGGTGTAAGCGTTTCATCATTTGTTATTTTGGTTTTATAATTTTGAACGATGGGCCAGACAGACGCAGGAGCGCTTAACGTTTACCCCCATTTCCAGACCTGATAAAAACAAAAATACTGCTTATTGGATTAAACCCCAAATATCTTTGAGCGCAAGGGAATGTGGTGCTCCTACCACGATTTTAAAAATGAAGGACCCATATAGCCCGCAGAACAAAATAATGTGGGTACTTCAACATTTTTTGCAAATTTCAAAACTTCCTTAATCTAACTGAGCAGTTACCTATAATTTCCGCGGCGGGAATGTAGATTTGAGAAGACAACCGACCGTCAGCAGCGGGTAAAGGTATTCTGATAAGTAACTGACCCTCATGGCCTATTCCTGGTCATTTCCGCGATATAGGGTTGAACAAGGGCAGCTTCTAAAATAAAGCGCTGCAAATGTTTGATTTGCAGCGCTTTATGTTTTTTAACTGAGGTCGAAAGCGGATTCGAACCGCTGTAGCAGCTTTTGCAGAGCTGTGCCTAGCCACTCGGCCATCCGACCTTGCAGGTGCAAATGTAGTAAAAAATCGTTTCCATACAACACCATTCTGCGCCGCGTCTGTTGATTAATAATTTTCGCCCCGGAAAACCTGAGTTATTTCGAATAGTTCAACTCGTTCAACACCGTTCGGGCCCGGGCATCTAATGAATGCTCAGACAGAGCCCGCTGGTAGCCTGCCGCCCGTATGCGTTCACGCAATGGTTCATTGCCCAGGAAGTAAGCCACCTTCTCTGATAATTCTTCAGGGCCATCAAAAAAACCACATTCTTCGTTTTCTTTATAGTATAAGATCGATTCCTCATTACGTTCATGCAGCATAAACCCCGACGTGCCTGTGATGTGAAAAGTCCGCGATGTGATGAGGTCGCCAGCCGAAGATCCGGCCACACGTTCCGACAATATGCCCAAATTGATTTTTGAGCACTGAAGCGCAAGTGCATAAAGATCACCATGTACTTCACTAAACTGAATACTGCCAGTAAGCGCCGGATCATTCGCTTTAAACCATTGGCCACCCCATATTTTGAGGTCAATTCCGGGATTGCTTTTTTTCAGAAAGGCAAGCCACTTTTCCTTCTTTGGCGACCATGTGCCAATAAAGGACGCATCGCAGCCAAACTTTTCCTTAATTTCCCTTGTAATCGGCAGCGGCCGGTGAATTTCGGGGTCAAAGCCATGCGGAATAAAAAATGCATCCCTGATACCATATTTTGCCTTCATATCGGCTATCCCGAATGTCTTTGTAGTGAATATCTCATCATACAGCGGGATGCACGCCGGAATATAAGGCCCATGGGCAGTAGTGCTCACATCCGGATAAAACAATACCAGCCTGCAATTATGTCTTTTTGCGCAGCGCAATGTTTCCGCACGCACAAAAGTACCTTTGTACACTAAAACTACGTCCGGCTGAAAAAGAACTATTTTTTTAATAATGGCATTGTTAAACTCATCTACTTGCCTCGGACGTATCAGGCGTTCAGCAACTTTGGTCAGCTTATTTTTGGTCTGCAGGCTTACGAAATAAAATTCATCCATAATCTCTATCAGGCAACCTGCACGGCTTAGCGCACGGAACAGCCCACCAGCGTCACTGCCCCGCCATAAGGGGCCCACAGCAATTATCTTCATAATAAGTCGAGTATTTTTCTAACCACAAAAAATGAAAAATAAAAAGATAGAATTGTAATAATGATTTCGAGATCAGCCCCGAAGTTGATGAATGAAATATATAATAAATACCCGCCAAACATTATCCCCAACATATTATATTCAGAAGCATAGAATTGCGTCGCATTCCACATCATTGCGAAAAAAACCCCAAATAGCAGACTACCAATAACAACGCCGGGCCATCCAAAATCAAGATAAAATTCCCCGCCGATGGTCATGTTTATAGAATTATTAATTACCCCGGCATCATTCATGTAGGCATGGCCAGATTCCAAAGCGAACCACCGACCCAGCGCAATGGAGGGCTTGTCCTTCCATAAAAAACGCGGCACCAAAGCAATGAGCAGCGGCGAGGAGGCCGCACCCTTGTAAAACCCATTTTTATTCACCAGGTCCACTACGCAACTTATTTGGGCCAAATTGGAACTTCTATCCAATAAAGCGTTCTGGCCACTTGCATCAACTTCGTTCTCCGCAGCAAATTGCCCGTACTTGAAAGCTTCTAAAAAATTACTTCGACTGGCCCCCAAAGTTTTAAAGGCGAGGGCAAATAAACCAAATGCGAACAAAAATGGGATGACGCGATAGGTAAACAAATATTTAAAATCCTCCTTTCCAATAAAATATCCCAGGAACATTAAGAAAGTGGGCACAATCAATGAGAGCCTCAAATAGGCATGCAGCAAGGCGAAATAAGTTTGCACAATAGCTAATATCACGGTAAAAATAAGGAACCGTCTTTCCTGAGTTTTACCATAAATCCGGGCAAACACCAAAATGCCAATCAGACCGGCCGTATCCAGGAAAATAGCGATTTGGCTGATGGTGAATAAACGTACGCCAATAAACTGTAGAATATCAATAGCAAATAGCGCGTAAAATATTTTTTTCAAAGAAGATTTGCTCTTAACCATATAAAAAACATGCGGGAAAGACCACTTCGAAGCCAAATCGTAGCCGATAAAAATTGAGGTGCTGGAGATGCACCAAATTTGCACTGAAGTATCCAAATATTGTGCAACAGCATAGGCATAAGTTACTTCAGTCCCATTATGTAAAGAACTGATTAAGCCATAATCTGCTATATTTACGATCATTACTCCTATAATATAAAGAGCTATTGGCGTCGCAATAAGCTTTTTCTGCCTTAGGTTAGGCGCAAAAACAATCATACAGTGAATGCTAAATATAATCAGCATTGCCTGCCCTGATAGTATATTCGTGAACATCGCATATACTAAAATAAAAAATAAATTAATCATTATTTATGAAGATTAATTTTGGAGAAACGTGAATTTGGCAATAGCTATGCATACTTGTTCCCCCTGAGTAAGAGATTCTAAAAATACTAATTTTCATAAGTAAAACCAAACATAAAAATACCTCAAAAAAATAGATCGAAAATGCAATTTGCAGGCGAGCTATGAATAAATTGCATAACAAGCGCATAAGGATGCAATTCCTATAACCGTCCCGACAACAACTCTGAGTAATAAGAATTTGCTGACTTTTATAGATCCAGCTACATACAACAAAAAGAATGGATACGCTTGCATCACATACCGGCTGCTAAAATGAGCGGAGCTTTTTACCGTGGTAACAATTATAAGCAATGAAATAATTAAATAAAATAACTTCCAAAAGCTTTGTTTATTTCTCATCAGGTGAAAAAATAGTGCTGTGGCAAAAATATATGTGATGCCAATTGCCATAGGCAGAAATAAATATGGATATATCGTCTGTATTACGCGCGGTATGAGCTTTGAAGTAAGAACCCCATTCATCGGGCTATAGCTTATTTTGCAGACAATAATATTCCCAAGGAACGATAATACCGCAATAATTGCAGCGACACCATAATGCGTTTTAGGCAATATAAAAAAACTGGGGTATATAACAATTGTTGCCAGTACAAGATAAGTCACCGCAAAAAATAAAAACATTGGATTGATCCCGGATTGTATGTTTTGTACGTCAGGAGGCACCAGCCCTTGCCAGGCATAGAACACAACGCATGGGAAAATCACCGAGAAAGCAAGAAAAGTTGACGTATGCCATCCCTTGCCCGGCAGACTATAGATGAGTAGAATAGCAGGTAACACCATCAGAAAAGGGCTTCGCCCAATAATGGCAGTGCCGATAGCTAGACCGGCAAACGCCGATAAGATAAGCGGTAGCTTACTGCCTGAGTTCAATGCCCTTCGGAACAGCCATATCGAAAACAAGCAAAAAAATAGCGAGGGCAACTCCGTCATCGCGATACCAGATATTCCCCAGGTCATCGGAATACCTACTATCAGCAGCGGAATGAGAAAAGTATTTTTGTTTTGGTCGAGGCGAACCAATAGATGTAGGAAGTATAAGTCCCCAACAAGGAACAAAAAATTGACGTACCTAAGATTTTTCGGCGTTAGCGGCATTATATATTTTAGTGGGTAATAAATATACTGATACAACGGGCCTGGGGACTGTTCCTTCATGTTTTTTAGAAAGGCGAATGAAAATCCATATTGTTCTAAAACTTTAATATTCGGGAAGAAAAATCTTTCATCAAAAACAACTTTGCCCGTAGACGAGCCAATCAAATAAAGTAAAAATAATAAAGACAGACATACGTATAAACATATCGCTGTGCTAATATTTGACTTCCCCGAGAGCTTGATTTTCATAGATAACCAATTATATATAAACCAACTGCATTCTAAATTATAGAATATTCACAAGCCTGTTAAAACGTTCGCCCTTCCGTAGATTCGCATCTAATTTTCTTCCATAACTCATAAATCTTTTTTCCACTAAGATAAAAGACAAAAAACCCATTATATAAGATAATGATAACGACTCAAATATAAATATATATGTATTTTGACATCCTACAAAATGAAATATGGTCTGTTGAACGAAAAATCCCCATAAATAAATTCCGTAAGAGATGTCACTTTTAATTTTAATTTTCTTTATATACTTGTTTTCCGCCAATACTATGACTAGCAGGGAAGCAGATATATTGAAAATAAATCTATTTATGGCTGTTCGCCAAAAAACTACAGTAAGCAAAACAAATACAGAAACTATTGCATAATTAATATTTATGTGTTTCTTGTGAACGGCAAGCAAACTTCCAGACGCGAATGACACTGGTAGTAGATTGAATTCCAGGCTCTTTCCGCTTGGGGCTATGATCAACTCCAAGATTGTATACATAAAAATATATAAAACAACTATATTGTATACATAACTTATATTAACTTTTTTTAACAAACATCTGTGCGTTATAAAAATAGCTAGTGTTATAAAATAATACCTTGCTTCGTGTTTTAAAGACCAGAGCGAGCCATTGACTATATTTTGATAATAGTTTTTGATAAAAACACCAGGGAGCAAATAGTCGGTTTTAAAAAGGGAGATATTCGTAAACAGATAGGTATAGGTGCTTCTGTTCTTGAAATATTCTATTGCCTTGATTTCTGTCAACAACGGGCCGAGAATAAAGGTCGTTATTAGCAAAACAAATAACAACCCTGGTATCATCCTAAATAATCTGGAGATTACAAAACTAACAATTGACTTCTTTCTCAGCAAACTTTCAGTTACCAGAATACCGCTGATAAAGAAAAAAAGTTCAACTGCCAACGATCCTGAATACGTAAATCCTGTCAGCCATTCGATTAAATCGATGTGGCCTTCAGATGGGTTGAGTATATAAGCATGGCCAATAATGACCATGGACGCGCAAACAATTCTAATAAAATCAAGGTTGTTGTTTTCTTTTATAAGGAACTTCCCAATATTCATTATAAGGAGTGTATTACAGAATCCAATATGGACAATAAAACATTTTAAATAAAAAACTAGACTTAACGACTGCAAGTTAAATATTTTATCTCGCAGTGTTTGCTTAATGCTGAATATTTTGCAGTTAAAAATTGAGTTTGGTAAAAAAGGTCAATTCAGAGGTGGAATGATTGTAGATTGGTTGTGTTTTTCAATTAATATCTGAAAACCTTGCATAATATCTATACTGCAAATGCACGATCGTACCTTTGCAAAAAAACAGGCAAAAATAATCGACCTAAACCAGAAACACGTCCTATATTTGGAGGAGATTTTCCTGAAAATATATACAAATTAAATATCTGCCTATCTCTGCGATATCGTAAAATATATATGACTTAATTATTCCATTTATGAAGAAAATAAAAAATTCTACTGTAATATATTGTTTTTGCGCCCTTTCTATCCTTATTATGCTTTTCATAATTTTCACTGCGCCGAACAAGTTTATTGCCGACGAAAGGGATTTCGTTCCAAACATTAAGACCTTGGCGCAATATGGGTTTTCATTAGCATTCCTCAATAATATAAAGGGGCAATCACCAGGGCCTCTTTATCAATATGTATACATCATTGTTGGATACTTCGTTGATTTAACCCCGAAAAATATGAGGCTGGTAAATTTCTTTTTCTTACTAGGTGATATATATTTACTAAAGACACTAATTAAGAGCAATGTAAAAAAACATGCGCTGCTCATTTCTTTATTGATATTATCTATTCCAATGACGTGGGGAATTTCCTGTACTGCGGCTACTGAAGCGCCGACTTTTTTCTTTTCATTGCTTTCTTTACTATTGCTAAAGCAATCATTGAAAGAAGAAAATTATCGGTCATTTATTTTTGCCGCCTTAGGAGGCCTATGTGCAGGAACTGCCATTATTGGCAGAAGTCCATTTTTAATGGTACTTCCCTCGGCTCTTGTACTTTATTTTATACCAAATAGAAAAGCATATATTTCGATATTCTTATTCTTCTCGATGTTATTTCCAGGTATTGTTTTCTACACCTGGAAAGGACTAGTTCCACCCGATGTGCAAACTATACAATCCGGTTACCAAATCGGATATCTATTGCTTGCCATAGCTTATTTTTGCATAGTGACCCTGATTATCTATCCTGAATTCTTTAAAATCAGAAAGCAAAATTATTATATATCCATTTTTATTGTGATCGCGTCGTTTCTGGCTAATGTCCTCTATATGAATGTTAGGTGGCTGCCGGTCAACGGCCTTTTCAGAACGTTGAATATCATACCTAAATCAATGCAAACAAATATTTATTATATATTCCCTTCTATAATATTTGGATTCTGTTATGTTTTTGCAATTTCATTATACAAGCATGTAACAAAAGGAAAACAAACGATGTGGGATATGTTCCTTCTAACGACAACTGTATTGATCATGTTGACGACCGTAAAAAGTTCAGCCCATTTCGCCAGTAAATACATATTGCAATCTTACATATTTTTTCTTATATACATATCTGCTGACATAAGAATCAACAAATACCTCGTTTTGCGAATGTGTATAGGCACCTTAATAGGTATCTTATCAATTAGCAGCGTTTTTATTATTCATAATAAATTCTACTAATTAAAAAATGTCACATCTATTTAAAATATAAATACTTATGTATGTTCACTTTTAAATTTCGAAATAACTGACTGGCCGATAAACATCGACCATTTCCCTCATCTTATTCCCCATATCCACATCGTCAATGTCAAGTATTTGCCCATCGGAGTTCAATTTAGCATGCACCATCACTTCATAAGAAGCATTTTCATTGATTTGGTTATTTCCCATCAACCCGTTGAATTCATTCGCGCTGCAAAAAAAATCAGTGGTGGTGACATTTTTTATATGCCTTAGGTAGAAGTTAAATCCGCTTTTATATGTTTTATTGACAAACCCTATTTTTCCAATGTTTTTTGAAGCCCTCATTTTTCTTATGCCAAACTCGCGGGCAGCGTCAAGGTATATACGCATGATTGCAAATTCTGTATGCACATGATGATGTGAATCCAAGTGCGTCGGCTTTATATTGTGTTTAATAAGGCGTGCTATCTGCGCTTGTATTTCTACGAATACCGCATGTCTTTCTTCACGGGAAAGCACAAACATAGGCTTCTTTCGATCATAGATGAAAAAAGATTGGGCGTTACAAAACTTGCTGCATTTTTTTATCGGATCGGTCAGTGGTTTTCCTTCGGTGAGGTTCATGTGCAGCCCTACTTTGTTGGTCAGCAATGCATTAGACTGGGCATAGTTTACTGCATCTTCAAAACCGGGCATATTTGCCATTAGGGTAGTACTGCTGATCAGGCCGCGTTCAAAACTTCCTACTATAGCTTTATTAACGGTATCGCTTAGCCCGAAATCATCCGAATTTATTATGATCTGCAGTTTATTTTTCATCGACCGATATGATGTTGTTTTCAAGTCTGTGTTTCAATACATCCAGCTTCAACAGGTATATGTCGTCGCCTATGTTTTCCTTTTCAAACTGAATGTCTTCAAAAACTGCTAAAATAGGTGAATTACGCGTCGTCTTGATATATTCGGCGAGCAAATAATTAATGCTATTTGCATTCATCCTCTGCGAGAGCCAGGTGATGAAGGCATGCTCTACCATTTTCTGGGCAACCCGGCACGATATTACAAAATCGTGAATTTTATAGAAATCAATACCTGTTTCGATGGATGAAAAACCTACAATACCATAAGAGCCAAATTTATCGTAGCATTCAAAAGCATATTTGAGGTACTTTTCATCACGCATCAATTTTTCAAAACTTTCAGGGTCATATCGCCTTGACGACAGATTTAATTGGTTGGTCCTCTGTATGAGTTCGTAGCAGCGCTTAGCCACTATAGGGTCTTCTACCCTGATTATTGAAAGATGAATGTCGCAACTCTTCAAAAAGTCCACATAGTCACCCGAAAAGCTTTCAGCGATCTGGTTTCTTTGTTGCTCTACCAGGTAATAAGACCGTCGTTTCTTACTCTCTTCGGTCACCGGAATATCAAATTCAGGCAACGTCAACAGTGCATCAATATTTTTCTCATCGTATGTCCGCACTTGGGGCAGTGCGGCCTTGATCTCTTCACGCTCGAACACCGAATCATCAATGACCCCAAAAGTATCAATATTAATATTGAGCAGATCCGCTATTTTCTTTAAGTTCTCACTTTTTTGCCCCCAGTTTATGGCTGGGTATAAAAAATATTCGGCCAGGCCCAGGGACTCGAGATGTGGCCATACTTCCTCGTAACTGTTTTTGCTCACAACAGTTTGCAGAATACCTTTTTCATCTAGTTTTTTTATCATTCCCGTTGCTTCGGGCCTGAGTTTTAGCCCGGATGGTTTGTTTTCAATAAACACACCATGCCATAGCGTATTATCCAGGTCCCACGCAATACATTTTATCTTTGCAGCGGGTTTTGACGATACAGATTTAGCAGCCGCCGGTTTGTTATATTTCACAAAGTCCAGCCACGTGAATGCCACTCTTGCTTCCAGGTCGTTCTCGGGGTATACCGACAGAAGGCCATTTTTACTGCTTGTATTTAATTTGAAATTCGCGGCGGGAATCTCCACAAAATTTTGACCAGGTGCGATGTTAATGGAATTGCGATAGCTATGCCCTTCGCCAGAATACTCGATGATCAGTTTAAAGTCCTTGTGCTCAAAAGAATAGCATTCCACCAAAAAATCGTCATAAATGCTGCTTTTGTTTACAGTTAAGCTATTTATGGATTTTAATGAAAGCACATTATACAGGCCATTTATTTTTCTTTTCTTGTCTATGGGCGATAGTACGTTGGCCAGCACGCTGGCCGCTGTTGAAAGCCCATAATTAACCTTGTCTGTAACGTTGATTTTTCCCGGCGTCAACCCTATCTCGCTCAGCCGGGTCTCTAATTTTCCCCATTTTTTAAACCGCATATCTGCCCCAAACGGCAGGAGCCCGCTGAAGTTTTTGTTGCGATAGATACCATAGAAAATGTTTCTGCACTTCTTGTCCTTGCGCGGCAGATAGAGGGCGCAACTCGTATAGCACAATGGGGGCGCACATTCCAGGCAATGTTCCTGCCAGTTGAGCAGTAACACGCTATCTATATTATTTATATCAACCATTGATTTGAAATTGGGTATTGACCGCTGGTCCTCAGCCTCAAATACCTTGTCTTCAAACCATTCGTATTGGTACATAAATGTCAATTTAATCAATCCGGCCAATCCCGTTTTATGCCGACTAATAAAGATTGGTGGCAACTGGCGTGGCCATAAGCCATTGAAACAAAATTCATCAAAATTACCACATAACACCCCAAAAACGCAAATTAAATTTGTCTGTCCTGCATTGGAAATTGACCACAGGCCCCGGAAAATTTCGGCGGCTACAAAGTCAAAACCAACGCTCTGTTTGGTATTACAAATAGGCAACTTGTGGCGATAATTCAGAACGCTAAATGTATTGTAAACCCCACGACATGCAACAAATAGATGCTATTCACAAAACTCATCCGGTATTTCCCCTACGTTTTTGGCAATATTATGGTATGTTGTCAGCATCTTTCTGATGCAGCGGCGCCGTATGAGCAATAGTTAACGACCCCCCTGATTATTTAGCCGTTGCCTTCGCACTATAAAAGGTTAATCTCAGTCTAATTCATATATCCATTTTGTTTCCTTCATTTTATGGAGATTTTTAGGATATAAATTACTGATTGTCATAAAATTTGCGGAGTCAACCGGCGTGGATATGATGTACTTGACGCCTTCACTCTTCATTTGTGTTAGATAATTCACATTCGGCGTGTCCAGCAGTTCCCTAACGACAGCCCAGCGGTATGCATTTTTTATTGTACAATTATCGCCTGGGCGGCCCATTGCAGTCCAGTATTTTCCATAGTCAGAACTCGCCATCATAATTCCGTATGAGGATGCCGCGGGATTAACAACTATTAATCCATCGTTAAACTTCCCGGTCTTTAGCAGTTGATAGTTGTCATTATACCAGGCATTTGGCGGGCAATCTGCTTGTTTACACATTTTATTGTAGGAGATAGTCGTGAGTGAAAGGCAGCACCATACACCTAGGATAGAAAATAATACGAACCGAAATTTCCCACGGGGCAAGTCAGAAAAAAGCAGGTACAACACCCCAATAGTGGACACGACTGTAATAAGATAGAATGCAGATCTCAGAAATTGTTCAACATCAAAAGTGCCATCAACTAATAGCCGCCCCTGACCGTCGTAAACGCCCATATGAAGAAAAGAGGCAACAAGCATAGCACCAGACAACGATGCAATAGTGCCTATAAGAAATTCGTTGAGTATGCCGTTTTTAGACCTGTATAGTTCCGCTAAACCCAGCACCCTGACGCCAGCCCATACCACAAACAGGCATAGTATCAAACCGAGGACGATGATGTTATTGATAAGGCCATGGCTGCTTCTTCCAAACATGGCCCCAAAGTGCCCCGTTAAATAGCCATACTCAAAATAACTCTTTCCGCCTGAAAATTGGCAATAACATATTTTATATAAACATAAGGAACTAATTAAAGTGATTAAAAAATAGCCTAAATAATTAGTCACCCTTTCCTTATTGTAAATTAACCTCTTCAAAACTATGCTCCCGACAAATAACATAAAAATGAGGAAAAGAGTCACTTTGCCCATCATCATCAGAGAAGCAAAAACAGCAAAATAAATTTTATCAGACGATATTTTTTTGTCTTTCCAATCAATCTTTGAAAACAAAAGAATACAGAGCAGCAACAAAATGATTGTTGCTGGATAGCCTATCGTACCGGCAGGGACCAAGTAGCCGATGCCATTGAAAATAAAATTCTTCACTACTCCCTTAAAAACGTAAAGCGGGTGCAGCGGCGCCATCAGGATAGGCAGCGCCATAGATAAACCTAAAAACCAATAATTGGTCCTGGAAACCTTATCTTTCAAATAATAATAGCACACATCATACCCTAAAACAATTGCTAATAATTTATAAAAAGGCAATACTAAACCCCACAAGGCCTGGTGAGAAGAAACGCCTAGTATGTTTGCCAGTAGGGAAGGCATGAAAAAACCTAATATTTGATAATTAAGCGGCGAATTAACTTCATAAGCGGCATTAAAAATACTGCCGTGCCGCAAAGTTGTTACCAGCGACGTGTAAAAATAATCGTCAACGCTATAACATAAAGACCCATCCTGGACACCCATAAATTGCCTGGACAAATCCGCGCGCTGTGATATTATTAAGATAATTGCAATTGCTACCGAAAATGCTACGATGTCCGGCATTCCCGGCTTCAAAGCCCAGCTCGTTTCCTTTTTGAAAAGGAATAGCAATGACGCCGCAACTAGAATTATCGCAGCCAGCAAAAAGGAAGTATCAGCAGTCAGTAAAAGCAATAAAGAGCAAGCCATGCTCCCAATAAAAACCGATAGCGCCACGTGTGTCAGCGGAAGCAGTAACTGTTTCAATTGCGTGGGAATGAGTAAACATGCCCCTATGATGTAAAAGCAGAAAAGATATAAAAACAGGACGCCGATTTTAAACACCGGGCAATGGGTATATATCAATGAAACTGCCATTGTAATATACACAAACAACAATATGGAAATATTGACGTCTATTTTTTTGGCCATTAGTTTGAAAAATGATTTTTATGTAATAATATTATTTAGTCTACAACAACTACAGCACAGCCCTATATTCGTCATAAATATCGTTAGCCCTAACTACTTTTCCAGTGCAGTTATTTATGTCGAACATGAGCGAGTAATCATTTTTCGCTGCCGCCGAAATTAATGCCTTTTTTTGATACTCCAGATCATCTATTGGAATGGCAGGGTGTTTCCACTCATTCAAAATTGACGCGAACCCACCGATGTCGTTTCCAATGATCCAGATTGGCTTTTTATAGCTGCACAATTCATAAAATTTAGACGGGACGCCGATTCTTTCCTTTGACCACGGCACGGCTAATGTGCAATTACAGCAGTGTACATAGTCGTTCATTTGCTGCGGTGTGAGCCATCCTAAGTGTACGGCTACCTGTTCTCCAAATTCCTGCTTGAATAAGTCATAGGCCCCTTGGTTGCCGGCAATAAGCAACCTTACTTTAATATTAATGGAAAGCGCATATTGGACTACGCGATTGAGTAATGTTAACGACTGAATAAAAGGTGAAAGCGACCCACCATAGAAAACGTTGAAACTATCGCCAAACCGGATGTTGAACTGCGCATCGAAATCGGATGGTATTTTCGGGCTGTCTTCAGGAACGGCATGCCTTATCGTAGTCATTTTCCTGCCTATTTCACGCCCGTCGGCCTCTGCCCATTCCGGCGAAATGTGGACAATTGATTTCGCCGTTTTTAAGATGTTTTTCATCCATAATTTGGCAAAGGACTTGCTTTGATTTGATATTCCCTGGTATATAGGATCCTGTATGTCGGCGATCCAGGGAACGCCCAGCTTTTTTGAGAAATAGTGCCCCAATAATAAAGGAGCCCTCGGTGTGTAAAACGAAAGAATGTAATCTGGCTTTTCACGCAGGCCGAAGTCCGCGAATTGGCCAATCACTTCACGGCCCCAAAAATAACTCCGGTCACCACGAAATGCAATGTAAAATAACGTCTCAAGCTTCCTGATGAATAAATTCCCATGAAAACTGTCGATGTCTTTTCCAGACCTCACCGAAATTCGCTTTATGCCATTTTTTTCCGTGGTAATGAGGAATGGACTTTCCGCACACTCATTTCGGTTGTCCTTATGAATAACAACCACCTCCCAATTATTCAAATTAAAAGACTCGGCGACTTGCCGTATTCTCCTTGCCAGAGCAGCCCCTCGTTCAGAATGGTAACCATCATATTCCCAGGCAAATATTAGCAGGCGTTTCTTCACGGGCATAAATTCATCGCATATCTATGACTAATCGACAAGAATGCTATTGACACAGATAATAAATACGCTAAAAAATCAACCAAAATTACGATTTTAATTGAACTAGTAACGGCAAAATTTGTTCAGATTAGCCGCCTTTTGAGTATAGTAGCTTGCGTTGAAAAACAATACAATAATTGCAATGTGTTAATGCCCAAACGAAAATATATCCGAAAATAATATTTTCCTGTAGAGGTGAAGTATACCTGTCTTTGAGCGGCTGTTTGGGGCGTTATTAGCCTTCCATTTATGCCTTGAATAGCTATATTTATGACTGCCTTCAAATATCTCAGGGAACAGTTCGCCGAGCGATTTATGATGCGGCAGGGGAAGCTGATGAATTTCGCGCGCTGCATTCCACAGGTCTGAATAATTTACTTTGGTGCCATCCTGAAAGTAACATTTCTGGCCATCGTCAAATATGCCAAAATGCTCACCATTTGTTAGTTTGCTTATAATAATATTATTTATATTCATGTCTGTCACCCGTTTACATCAAAAAACCATCAGGATAAATTAACATTATAAATTATAAATTAATAAACAAGATGTTAATAATCCAATAAAGGTAAAAATACAATTCGGATAATCAATAGGGCGATTACATATTTATTACAATATGCATAATAATTTGAGGATATGTATAAAAAATACCTTTTGAAAATGATATATTGACGCTGGCATGATGTCACATTCAGATCACCTAATCGTTCCCGGGATTTTTTGCTTAGAAAAATAGTATTTTAGCTAAAAATTCAAAGATGATCATCCAGTTTTGTGGTTTGTCGGGCAGTGGTAAATCAACTTTAGCAGTTAATGTAAAAAAAATACTTGCGTCAAGAGGCGTCAATATTGAGATCATAGACGGCGACGAGTACCGGAAGATATTGTGCCCCGACCTTGGATTTTCAAAGGAAGACAGGAACCAGAATATCAGACGGCTTGCATTTGTTGCAGCAAAATTATCGCAGTATAATGTAGTGGCCATCATTTGCGCTATCAACCCCTACGATGACATCAGGCGTGAAGTTGCTTCAAAATATGCAAATGTAAGAACCGTTTTTATAGACTGTAATCTGGAAACACTGATCAGGCGCGATACGAAGGGGCTTTATAAGAAGGCATACCTACCGTCAGGGCACCCCGAAAAACTGATGAACCTGACGGGGGTTAATGATCCGTTTGAAGCGCCATCGGGAGCAGACCTCGTTATCAATTCCGCAGAAGAGTCAGTCGAGGAATCAACGGATAAGTTGATTGAATTCATTTTAAGGTACCAGGATCCCAATTACTAACCCTCGAGGTGAATAGAAAAGACGATCATCCTTGTGCGCAGTGTCTCGATCGCATTCGTAAGCGGGAGTCCGTGATCTTCAAAAAGCTCATTAGATAAGCCCTGGCTGATCTTAATTTCGGGCGAAAATATGAAATTCGGGTAATACCACTCAAACCCAAACCCAGCCTCTACGCCAAAGTCTGTGGGGCTAACTTTCAGGAATTCATCGGTGCGGTGTGACCGTGAGTTGGCGGCGAGATCATAGTCAAATTTACCACCCATAAGTCCATAAAACCGAAAATTCTTTATGCGGTCGCTCTTAAATTTTAATTGCACCGGGAGGTGCATTAAGATGGCTTCGATACTGCGGTCTGAAATGCTATCGTTGGCGCCATACTGAAATACCAGCCTTTTTTCGGTAAAAGCAAGCTCAGGCACAAATCGCAGGTCGATAAACCGGGTTAGTTTAAGATTGCCGATCAAGCCAAGATTAAACCCTGGCTGCCAATGGGGTTGAATGCTTTTGAATGTATCGGTGAGGGCAAATGATTTGGTGTATGCGATCTGGTAAATAGACATATTAAACCCGAATGTTATGCCGAAATAATATTTCTTTTCGTCATGGTCGGGCATGTTCAGCATAGGGCGCTGTGCCAAGGCGGGAAATCCAAGTAAAGAAAGAAGAATAGTAATGAGAATGTTTCCCCGTCGCATGAAATCGTTTATTGCCCAATATTAACGCAAAAGGCGAAGATACATTATGTTGGTTGTTCCGAATCGCTTTTTGGTTACATTTAAATAACAAATTTTTACCGAAAAATCGCCCTTGG
>Ga0302185_10001384_pt1 | contig 17142 bp, 12 predicted proteins | sample II_Bog_E1_1_FD_200231 | JGI IMG/M metagenome (GOLD analysis project Ga0302185, IMG submission 200231) | Peat permafrost microbial communities from Stordalen Mire near Abisko, Sweden - II_Bog_E1_2 | ecosystem: Environmental > Terrestrial > Soil > Wetlands > Peat | place: Sweden: Abisko... | reverse complement strand
CGGCCCTGCTTCTTACTTCGTGTACGCTGCTTATTTGCGGCTCTGTAAGTTCATTTAAGCATTCATCCGGCGATCATCCAACTTTAGCCATAGGCGCGCAGGCTCCGGATTTTAGTTTGCCAGGCGTTGACGGCAAAACGTATACGCTAAACTCCTTTAAAAATTCGTCTGTATTGGTGGTAGTATTCACCTGTAACCACTGCCCGACCGCGCAGGCTTATGAGGACAGGATCATTCAGCTTACCGCAGATTATAAAGATAAAGGTGTTGCCGTGGTAGCCATTATGCCAAATGACCCGCAGGCTATCCGATTGGATGAATTGGGCTATACCGATTTGAGCGATAGCTTCGATGAAATGAAAATAAGGGCAAGAAATAAACATTATAACTTTCCTTATTTGTTTGATGGGGCCACGCAGGCGGTAGCGCACGCTTACGGCCCGATTGCTACGCCGCATGTATTTATATTTGACCGGGACCGGAAACTTTGCTATTCGGGCAGGATTGATGATGTGGAAAAACCAAGTAAAACCCCGCACATACAGGACACGCGCAATGCATTGAACGCTGTATTAGCGGGTAAAAAGCCCGATGTAGCTACAACAAAAGTATTTGGCTGCTCGATAAAATGGGCGGAGAAGGAAGACTGGAAACAAAAGGCTGCCAGGGCATGGGCGAAAGAGCCCGTAAGAATTGATTCCATTGGCTCCGCGGGCGTGAAATCCCTCCTTCAAAACAAGTCCGACAGTTTGCGGGTACTCATCTTCTGGGGCACTAAGAGTAGTCTTTCGGTAGCCAGGTTCCTGGATTTTGTCGATATTAACAGAATGTACCGCCTCCGCGAATTTCAAATGGTCTCTATTTGTGCCGATGGGCCCGGTCAAAATAGAGAAGCCCTTGCATTTTTAAATCAAAATGAAGCCTCATTCACCAATTACATATTTAATAGCAGTGATAAATATAAGCTCATAAAGGCCGTTGACCCAAAATGGAAGGGCGAACTGCCCTATGTCGTACTGGTTGAACCGGGTGGTAAAATTGCCTACGCAAAACAAGGCAATATTGACCCTGCAGAATTGAAGAAAGCGATTGTTGATGAACCGGTTATTGGAAGATATTATTAAATTACCCCTTAACTGTCACAAAAATAAATGACAAATTTTTCCACCCGTATCCGGCTGATCTTTTACCCATTCTTAATTGTTGCCATCTGCTTTATAGGTATTTATACATTTTTAGACTGGTTGTTCGTGATCAGGCTCGAAATGCCTTTAAGTGAGGATTTGGTCCATTACTGGCTTGCAGTGTCATTACCAATTATCCCTGTTTTGATTTGGCTAAGGCCACGCATAAAATTGCTCATATTAAAGGATAAAAAAGGTAACCTGCCGTTTTTATATCAATTTGTTGCCATGATCGCGATCGCGATCCCCACTGTTATAACCCAGGATTATTTAGTTACCGCAACCGGCAGGCTTACGGTATTGCAAAATATTGATCAAATTAAAAGGCCGCTTACCAAATATTACGGGCTAAAAAAGTATTTTATCGACAAGCAGCATATTGCAGTTTATCAAAGGATGGCAACGAGCGGCAAAAATAATGAATACCTTGATTTTTATATAGATGTGGCATGTCCTGTTTTAGCAGATACTTTGAAGCCTGACAGCGGCCTCGTACTGAATCTTCCTGATGGCAAAAAACCCGTATTGGTTATTGACGGTATACTTTTTAAATCAGGCTCGATGATACAAAACATAAAACGTGCTGATATAAAAAGCATGGTCGTTTTAACTGGCAAGGCAGCTACTGCTATATATGGATCAAAGGCAGCAGATGGCGCAATCCTTATAACTACAAAAAGCGGGATACCCGGCAACTCTGATTTTTTGCAGGCACACGTACCCAAAGCATGGTTGTGCCTACAGTTTAGCAAAAGCATGAGCAATAATCTTAGCAGAGATGAAAAGGACAAAGCATTCAGGGAATTTGACTCGGTCACGAATATTGAATTTAAAGAAAAAAACTTAGGCGAATTTGTCTATTTAGACCGTATACCTGTCAACGACCGGCGCAAAGCCTATTTAAAAGCGATACAAAGAAAAATAGATACGGTAAAAAAGCCGGTAATTTTTGAAACGGTAAATGAACCATTTGAGACAAGGAGCGGAAATAAACTGGAATGGATATTCAGGTCATTTGGAATTGGCGCTGCCATCTGGCTTTTAATGATCGTGATTCCCAAATTAAATACTTTGGAGATAGAAAAGGTTCCGCAAAATTCTCTGCAAAACAGCCTGGAAGCTATTTATAAATTTCTGTCAGTTTTTAAAGCCGGCAGCAAATTTCAAATTACAGCCATCATTATTGGCTTGAACTTGCTCGTCTTCATTATCATGGTTTTTGCCGGATTGGGTTTTATATCTTTTGATGCAAGGGATTTGTTAAACTGGGGCGGCGATTACCGACCCTTAACAATGGGCGGTCAATGGTGGCGGCTTTTAACCAGTATTTTTGTGCATGGGGGATTAATGCACGTACTCATGAACATGTACGGTCTTTTCTTTGTTGCCATCTTCCTCGAACCGCTGTTGGGCAAGCTCAGGTATGCATCGGCCTATTTAGTTTGCGGTGTTGTCGCGAGCATTGCCAGTATTTCGTGGCACCCAACAACAGTTGGCATTGGCGCTTCTGGTGCAATATTTGGTTTGTACGGCGTATTGCTTGCCTTGTTGTCAACTAATAAAGTTGATATCCCGGCTAAAAAGGGATTACTGATATTTAGCCTTGTTTTTATAGTTATAAACCTGGTATCCGGTTTGGGTGGTAACATCGATAATGCCGCTCATATCGGCGGCCTTTTATGCGGATTAATGATTGGCTATTACTTCTTCTTTTTTACCAATTTGCCCGAAAAAGTGGAAAAAAGCGAGGAAACAAGCAATACTGCGGATCGGGTGGATGATGGAACAACAGGATAGATTCAACATCTGTATTGTAAATGAAAGAACACTATTTGAAGCTGTTTTCCAAAGTACAGTGGGTGAGCCTTTGCACAATTGTTATCAATAAAGCTTTAAATAAATCTTAAGTATTTTTAGTCTCCTTCTGCCCGGCACCCTTGCAACAGTTTTTTCGCAATGCCAGCCATATCCTCTCCTGATTTACAAACCTACGTCACCCGGTCTGTTTCCTTCGCCGGTCCTGTTTCGGGCACCTCCGCCGGTCGGTATTTACAAATCATTTCATCGTCGAAGGATTTTTGAGCAGGAAATGGGTTTGGAAAAGATTTATTTATTAATGCGAAATATTAAATAAGTTTATATAAATAAAAAACTTCTTTTACTTCCTTTTGTTATTAATCAAGTATTTTTGTTCTATATGATCGAATTTTGGATTATTAATAAGGTATATAATAAGTAATTTTTCCTGTTTTACCTGTTTTTTGGACGCAGTGCATTTATTAAAAATCAGGCTAATATTGACATTGGTTACCAAACAATTGATTGTTTATATTTTTCAAAAATTAACATTACTGACGTAAGAAACAAAAAGTAAACAGCATGCAGGGGGAGCATAAAATTGTTGCAAGGCTGTTAAACGCCGGAAAAGAATACAAATCGGGCGACACATTAATAACTGCATTACAGCCTGCCACCGTCGACCTGAGATCAGGAGAGCTTACATTGATTATTGGCCCATCTGGTTCGGGAAAAACAACTTTACTTTCATTATTTGGTTGCGTTATTTATCCAAGTTTTGGCGAGGTGTGGGTTAATGAAACAAATGTGACACAGCTAAATGAAAGAAAGCTGGCAAATATCCGCCTGGTGAAAATTGGCTTTGTTTTTCAAAAATTCAACCTGATCGCACCATTAACTGCGCTTGAAAATGTGATGATGCCGCTGCAACTACAAGGAATTGCCGATAAAGAAGCAAAGCGACGTGCAACAGAGGCATTGGTTAAAGTGGGAATGGGCGACCGTTTGAAGAATTTGTCAAATGATTTAAGTGGCGGGCAGCAGCAACGGGTTGCAATAGCGAGAGCACTAGTTACCGACCCCGAAATAATGCTCTGCGATGAGCCAACAGCTTCACTTGATATAAAAAGTGTCGGGATTGTTATGGACGAACTTAAAACATTGGCGAAACAAGGCAAGGCGGTAGCCGTAGTAACCCATGATACCCGCCTCAGGCCATTTGCCGATCGCATTCTTTATGTTACCGATGGAGCCGTAAGCGATAAACCGGACGAAGAAGAAATAGTACCTAACTAAAATATTATATGAAGCACCTTTTTTACTGTTGTGCATTGCTATTACCACTGGTTGGGTGTTCCGACCATGTAAAAGACAAAGCTATTCCCGATAAAACATCGACAAAAATAAATGCAGCAACAGACCAGGTGATAGGTATTGGCAAAATCGTTCCTGAGGGAAATATTATTCAGCTTTCCTCTCCGGTCAGTGGCATCGTTCAGCATATTTATAAAAAAGAAAATGATTCTGTTAGCGCGGGAGAGATTATCCTTGAGCTAACGCATCTCGTGGAAGATGCCCAGGTAAGCCAGCTTTCGAGCGAAATGAATACGCAAGCTGACCAGGTAAAAGCCGATGAAGCCGCAATTGAAGAGTACCAGGCGAAATACAACAACGCTATTGCTGAATTGCAGCGCTTACTAAGCTTACTGGATAAAGGCGCCGAAACGCAGCAGACCGTTGATGATGCCAGCACCAACCTTAAAGGCATTAAGTCAAACCTTGACCGCTTGCATGATAATGTGATGGTTTCAAAAAGTAAACTGGCTGAGGCCAGGGCAGCCCTTGACGTGTCACGGCAGCAGCGGGAGCAAAAAACTATCAGGTCTCCTATAAAAGGAAAAATACTTGAAATCAGTACCCTGGTGGGCAGTTCTGTTGATAACAAGACTTCGTTTGTTCAAATTAGTCCGCAGGGGAAAACCATCGCGGATTGTGAGATAGATGAATTGTTTGCGGATAAGATCGCTGACGGTCAAAAAGCATGGATCCGGAACACGGGATCCCTGGATACCTTATCTACAGGCACAGTTTACTTTACATCGGGATTCCTGAAAAAGAAATCACTTTTTACGGACGAGGCCGGTGAAAAAGAAGACAGGAGAGTTAGAGAAATAAAGATCGTGCTGGATAATCCGGGAAAGCTATTACTTAATGAAAGAGTTGAATGCGTTATCGATATTTCGGCAGATAAAAGGAATTAAAAAAATGCTCAAAACCGCATGGGAATTTATAAAATTTGACAAGCCCAAAAGTATCGGGGTTGTTGTCGGTATCCTCATCAGTACTTTCCTGATCGGGCAGCAGCTTGGTGTGTTCTTCTTTTTAACGGGTTTAATGGGCTCGCTGGCCACTAACGTGAAAGCGGATATCTGGGTAGTCGACAGCAAAACCGACGATGTAAACCAACTGGGAAAATTGGATGTCAGAACACTTAGGGCGGTGCAGGGCTTCTCTGGTGTAAAGGAAGCATTCCCTATTTTAATCACGGGAGCTTCCTGCAATTACAACAACGGCACAAGCGGCGCTATAACATTGATTGGCGTTGATATTTCAAAATTGAATACCGTATTGGATACCACCAAAATAATAGCGGGCAAACCAGCCGATCTGCAAATGGATGGTGCCGTAAGTGCAGAATTCTTTGAAAAGAAGAATATGGGCGACAATATAGCGATCGGGACAGATTTTGAGATAAACGGAAAACGCGCATTTTTCGCGCTCCAAACGAAAGGTTTCCGGGGTTTCGGCAGCAGTATATGCGTTACTACCATCGAGCGCGCACGGTATTATTCCAACCAATCGGTAAATAATATAAGCGCCGTTTTAGTAGATGTACAACCGGGTACCAATGTCAATGAGGTTGTTGACAGGATTAATGGTAGGTTAAGCGGGGTGCGCGCCTGGCCTTCAGCTACGTTAGCCGAATCTACCATCGCTAAAATTCTAACCTCAAGCGGCATCGCGTTAAGCACCGGTACGCTCATTGTTTTTGCGCTGATTGCAGGGTTCTTTATTATTGGTTTAACCATGTATTCTTCTGCGCTTGACCGCTTGAAAGACTACGGGACCCTAAAAGCGATAGGCGCCGGCAATAGTTACATAAGGCGGCTGATATTAACCCAGGCTATATTTTTTGCCTTTGTTGGATTTGCTATAGGGATGCTTTTACTGGAAGGATTCCGAATGGGCGTAGCAAAGTCGGGATTGATATTTAGTTTTTCGCCATTGGTGATATTGGGCATGTTTTCAACAATCGCGCTAATCTCTTTAGGAGGTGCATCCTTTGCATTGGGAAGAATAAGCAGCGTAGAACCGGCGGCTGTTTTTAGATGATCTTTAAAAGTTTCCATATGAATTGTTCGTACTTGCTTGTCCTTCGGGATTTTAATTGGTTAAATAGAATATATAAAGCGCTCGTCAATCTTTTTACTATAAAAGAGTTGGTAATCGCGTTTGGCATTACCCTGCTTTTTTTAGCACAAACGATAAATACTTACGGGCAAACCCAAATATCCCTTAAGCAGGCAATAATTAGCGCGCTGGTCAACAGGAAAAATATCCAGGCCGGTAAACTCGACTTAACGATTCGGAGACTTCAGACAGAAGCTTTGCTTAAAAAGTACTGGCCGCAGCTATCCATGGAATATAATTACCTGTACAACCCCATTTTGCAGACATCCATTTTACCTATTGGGATTTTCAACCCCACTTACCCGGCCGATGCAACAAAAAGTATACAGTTTGGAACAAAATGGTCGCAGGCTGCAGGCCTTACCCTCACGCAGCCGCTGCTGGACGTGTCGATATCAAGATCGAAAACTGAAGCTGAATTGCAGGAAAAGATCACCGAAGCTTCGCAGGCGCAATCCGAATATGACCTGGCTTATGATGTCGCCCAGGCTTATGCTAATATCAGTTTACAACTGGAAGAGATAAAAACGGCCGTTGCGGATACCGGCAGGACATGGATAAGCTTTCAATTGCAAAATGATAAATTCAAGGCAAAACGCTTACTGAAATCAGATCTAAACACAGCCCTGATCAATCATAACAATACAGTACAAAAATTAATGGATGCCGTATCGCAATTAGTTGAATACAAAGTTTATCTGCTATACATGATAGGACAAAATAATAGTACAGATGGGGATATATCCATTGATACCAATTTTTTAAAATACAATAACCTGGAACAAATAACACCCACGCCGATCAGGGACTCCATACCCGAATTGCTGCAGCTGGCATTGCAAAGTAAGCTTTCAGGGTTACGGGTAAAATCTGAGAGAGCCAAATATCTTCCTACTATAAGTATAAAAGGTTTTTTAGGCGCCAATCAGTACACCAACCAGTTTAATCCAATTGCAACTGATTCCTGGTTCGGGCTGGGTTATATAGGGCTGGATATAAAACTGCCACTGTTGATTGGCGAAGACAAACCAAACCAAATACGACAACTGCAATTGCAATCATTCCAGTTCAACGACCAGCTTGAAGATAAATACGCGCAGTACACAAAAGACGCGTTGACTGCTAAAATAAAAACCAACAGGGTGCTGGCACAAATAAAAACACTTGATAGCAATATTTCCCTCTCGAAAGAAACTGTAAAAATAATGCAGGAACGGTTTCAGGAAGGCCAGGAATCGGCATCTGATTTAAATACTGAAGAATCAAGTCTGCAAAATATACTTGCTAATCACGCCGCCGCTGAAGCACAGCTTAGGATTTATTGGCTGGATTATTTAAAAGCAACAGGCCGGTTAGGTAATTTATGGAGATGATACCTAAATAATCCGCTGATCTTTCCTTTCGCCATTGTTGGAGTGACAACACCGACAAACGCGGGAATCAACGTTGAAAATTCTCTTCATTCGTTGAAGCTGCCATGGTATATTCTTGTAAAATTCGGAGAAGGTTTCGATGACAGGCGTAAGTACTGCTGGCTGAACGGAACATCACTCATAACGTCAGATTACTTCTGGCACATTACGGTGCAACCTGCCCGAATTACATTCCGTTGTAAAATCATTAAAGTTTTTTAAATAATATGCCCTATTAGCAGGGCCGGTTTACGCGCGTCTATGTAAAGAAAAGCTAAACCATCCATTTTTCACTGCTGAAAGACAGGACTTCTATCAAAAAAAGAACTAAACTTAAGGTGTTAAAATAAAACTCGCCAATAGCTGTAATATTTCCCCGGCAAAACCAACTAAACATTTACAGAGATTAAAGAAAATTAACGATGCACCAAGACATGGAGACCGCATTCGGACGCCTGATTAAGGAAAATAAAGATCGGATTTTCCGGATTTGTCTGTTTTATGCCAAAGACGAAGAAGACCAGAAGGACCTTTTCCAGGAGATTTCTTTAAATATCTGGCGTAGCCTGCCAAAATTCAGGTACGAGTCAAAAATTGAAACGTGGATTTATCGCATCGCATTGAATGTCTGCCTTCAATACAAATTAAGCGCTAAACGCAGCCATGTAGATTGGGTGAAAATTGAAAGTGTAAATGTCGCTGATAATGTTGAAAACATACAGGATAAACTGGAGAACAGCGAATTGCTGCGGCGCTTGAATTATTGCATTTCGAAACTAAACGAAGCCGACCGGTCTATCACACTCCTTTTTCTGGAGGATTTGTCCTACAGGGAAATAGCCGGGATTTCAGGCTTATCAGAAAATCATGTCGCGGTAAAGATCACAAGGATAAAAAAGAGACTAACGGACTGTTTTAGTACATAAAAGATGGATGAAAACGAATTGAAATTACTTTGGTCGCTTTCTTCAACGACGCAAAGCGTGACAATAGACGAAGGCCAACTGCTTCAGAGCATCTCAAAGCAAGTGGCGATGATGGAAAGAAAAGTCCGGAAAAGGGATTTTAGGGAAATATCCGTCGCCGTTGTAATGATGTTTTTTTTTAGCTGGGTTTTATTGCGGATACCTGCGGTTATTGGAAAAGTGGGAGCGACGATAATTGTACTCAACTGCATGGTCGTTATTTATAAATTACTACGCGCCCGGGTGAAAATAACTACAGATAACACTCAAAATGCCTTGACTTACTTGGATAGTTCGCTAAAAGGTATACAAAAACAGATCAAATTGCTGAATACTGTTTTATGGTGGTATATACTTCCGTTTGGAATAGGGGTACTTTGCGTGTACTGTAGTAGCGGCCACTCCCCGCAAAACAAAGTGATTTATTCGCTTGCTGTCGTGATGATCTGTTCATTTACGTATTATCTGAACAGGCGTGCGGTGACCAGGAACTTAAGACCATTGGAAGAACAACTTAAAAAATTAATCAAAGACCTAACTATCTAAAATTTATAAGAACCATGAAAAGACTACTTTGCTTGTTGCTATTTTGTATGAGCGCTTTCTGCTCAATGGGCCAAACCGATCTGAAACAGAAAACGGATTCTGTATTCCGGATGATTGAAAAAGACATAAACGAAAAAAAAGCCGATGACCTATACGAATTAACGGGTGATACTTTCCGCGGTTCTTTTACCAGGGAGGCATTCAAGGGTTTCTGTACAAATAACCTTTTCCCGCTTAATAATATTACAGGCAGCAGCCTTGAAGCATTTGACAACAACCTTTGCCGGTACAAAATCTCTTTTGCCGCCATTAAACTAACCTTGTTGCTAGGTATCGACAAAAAGAACAAGATTGAAACGATCATGTTTCAGCCATACAAGGAGCCACGAAGCGCAAAACATCAAAAACCCCAAACATCGAATAAACTTATTACCGGTATTGACAAAGCCGTTGATTCAGCAGCTACACCCTATATGATGATGGCGCCCACCACAGGACTCAGCCTTGCTGTAATTATGCCCGGCAATGTTTACTATTACAGTTATGGTGAAACTGCCAAAGGCGATAATATTTTGCCTGATGAACATACTATTTTTGAAATAGGATCAATTACAAAGACATTTACAGCAACAATGCTCGCTGAAGCCAGCTTAACAGGTAAGGTTAGGCTTGATGACCCGATCAATAAGTACCTTCCAGATTCGATACCGAAATTATCCTATGATGGTGTACCGGTTACGCTTAAATCGATGAGCAACCATTCTTCCGGACTGCCGGCATTACCAACTAACTTCAAGCCGGCAAACTTAAATAATCCATATAGTGATTACACAAAGCAGGATTTGATGCGTTATTTCAGGCACATTAAACTGACGCGAAAGCCTGGTGAAAAATATGAATACTCAAATCTTGCAGTCGGAACGCTCGGTATGATCCTGGCTGATCTTTACCATATGGATTATCAATCATTGGTTCGCCGTGAGATTTGCGATCCGCTGAAAATGAACGAAACGCGCGTATCTATAAAAAAGGCCGATTCCACAAGGCTCGCCAGGGGATATGACGAATACGGGGCCGAGGTGCCGGGTTGGGACTTCCAGGTACTTGCCGGCGCAGGTTCACTGCATTCTACTGTTTTCGACCTCGTAAAATATGTAAAAGCAAATATGGGTGCAGCCCATGGTTTGTTAAATCGTTCAATGCAACTTGCTCACAAACAAACGTTTAAAGATGGGCAATCAACGGTAGCAATGGCCTGGCATTACATCCGGCCTGGCAGGGATTCGCTGATTTTCCATAATGGCGGGACCGGCGGCTACCGCAGTTACCTCGCCTTCGACGATCAAAAAAAATTCGCGGTTGTTGTTCTTTCAAATACTGCTATTGGAACGGAGGATATTGGCAATCAAATAATGAGTTGGCTGGAAGAGAAATATAAATAAACGATCGGACAACAAATGCAACACTCTTAATTTCTGATTTTCAAACAGGTTCTACCCGGCCATTCGCCAAATTTCCGGCGAACCGAAACCATGTGGGCGAAATGATGGGTTTACCGAAATACCTGTCAGATCACATTGGTTGTCGGCCCCCCCCCGTTTGATCGTAACAACTCCGGCGATTGCGAAAGACCGCCACTTGCGATCTTTAATTAAACCAAAAGTCCTAGCCGCTGTCAATGCAAATATTCATCAAATGCAGCCCATAGCGGTTCAGTAAAATATGACAAGGTTTACTTTAATTATAACGATCCGGCGATCGTATGGAATTTACGTTTTCAAGGCTTCCGGGAGATGTTGCATATATTATTATATATCCCAACTACTTTATAAATATGTAACATCTGTCCTATAAATTTATTGGATTTACATTTTTTTTTATCAAATAAATATTTCAATTTTGATATAGGTTTTTGATTCTAAGGCAAAAATTATAAACATAATAAATCCTGTTTACGATTACGAGGGCGGCGGATGGTTGTTATTTACCATAGCCCCGGGCGCATTCCTACAGTTTGATAACATATAGTTATTAGATAAAAAATATTCAACCGATTGTTTAACCATCATAATTTAAAAAATGAAAACTCCGCTAAAACTCATCCTTGCTGTATTGGCTATCGTAACATTTATTTCAACCGAATGTAAAGGGCAATCCGGAACTACGTCACGAGCCAGCAAGCTTATCGATTCCCTGCATATAACTAATTCTGACGAAATAAAAATATGCAACTTATATGATCAGATAATAACCGATTATGCAAATGCAATGAAGCAATGGTCTACCGGAAACCAGGCGGCAAACGCCTCCGAAGCCAACGAGCTGCAAAAAAAATATCAGCAACAAATGAAAGACATACAGCCGCAGCTGGATAGCTTCAAAAAAAACATGCAGGGTAATTATGTGGAAGCGTTGAAATTTGCCCAGTTTTGCGCTCTTGAAGGTCAAAGGATATACGGAAGTATGGCGCAATACCAACAGGGGATGTATAAACACTACGCGACACCACAGCCGACAAATCATTAAGCAATAGCAGGTATACGATTGACTAACTTCCCTGTCAAAATCGAAATGCTTTCACCAGGCGATCATCACGCGTAATTTATACCTAACTTAAGTCATCATTTCAGGTTATGAGTAAATTTTGCGTTCCGTTGCTGGTATTCTACGAGGATAAAAAATCGACAGGGAACGCTTTCTAGCCAGGAAATAAGAAGTCCTTTAGCGTTTACAAACAACATTTACAACATCTGGATCGGCGATACCTAAAACTGTTTGCTGTCAAGCGAAATGACGCTTGACCTGGCGGCGCTTATATCAAGCCAGGGTTGGTTAATCTTCCTCCATTTCCAGCAACAAATTAGCAATTAATGCGGTCCAGCCGGTTTGATGGGAAGCACCGAGGCCCTGCCCTGTATCGCCATGGAAAAACTCGTAAAATAAATGGTGATCTTTAAAATGTTCGGTCGACCATTGGTCCTGAATAGCTGTATGGTATTGATAAGCACCAGCATCATTTTTTTCAAAAATTTTTAAAAGTCTTTTGGTAAGTTCATTGGCAATTTGTTTGAGGGTTAACTTGTTTCCCGATCGCGCCGGAAATTCATAGGTGTATGAATCGCCATAATATTCATGGTATTTTCTTAGCGCGTTTATGATCAAATAATTAATGGGCAGCCATATTGGACCGCGCCAGTTAGAATTGCCCCCAAACATGGAACTTGAACTTTCACCTGGCTCATAGGCAATGCTGTACCCGCTTCCTTTATAGCCAAATACAAAAGGCTTGTCCTGATAGCATTTTGACAGTGAGCGGATCCCGTAATCTGATAAAAACTCATCCTCGTCTAAAAGTCTCTTCAACAAGTGCTCAAGCCGGTCGCCAACCATAATGGCAAATAAATAGTTACCGTCTTTGTTTTTCGTTTCAATGTCCGAAATTATTTTGGTTAAATCGGGCCGGGTACGTTTAATGCTTCCAAGCCTGGTATTAAATTCCTTTAGTTTTGTAAATAAGTCGGCGTGCATTATTTCTACAGCCAGCAATGGAATAATGCCAACAAGTGACCGAACTTTCAACCGCTGGCTGGTACCGTTTTCAAATTGTATGGCATCATAATAAAATCCATCTTCTTCATCCCACAGCGCTATATCTCTTTTGCCGATGTGGTGCATGGCCCAACCTATATTCAAAAAGTGACGAAAAAATTTGGCAGCTGATTCCTCATAGGCCGGGTTGTGTTGTGCCAACTCCAGCGAAATGCGCAACATGTTGATGGCGTACATGGCCATCCAACTGGTTGCATCTGCTTGTTGAAGCTTTTTAATACCAGGCGGCATATGGTTTCTGTCAAAAACGCCGATATTATCCAGACCAAGAAAGCCGCCTTCAAATATATCAGTACCATTGGCATCTTTTTGATTTACCCACCACGTAAAGTTCATGAGCAGTTTTTGGAAAGACCTCTCCAGGAAATCCCAGTCGGATACGCCGGTTTTCTTTTTGTCTGCTTCGTACACATACCAAACACTCCATGCATGTACGGGCGGGTTTACATCGCTGAAATTCCATTCATAAGCCGGTATTTGACCATTGGGGTGCATATAATACTCGCGAAGTATCACCAGCAATTGCTGCTTCGCAAATTCCGGGTCAATGTGAATGAATGTGGCCGCATGGAAAGCAAGGTCCCAGGCCGCAAACCAGGGATACTCCCACTTATCGGGCATGGAAATAATATTCCGGCAGGTAAGGTGCTGCCAGTCGTAATTGCGTTGAAAATTTCGCGGCAATTGATTTTCATGCGGTTCGCCAAACAGCCATTTGAATACATCGAAATAATAAAATTGCTTGCCCCACAATAATCCGCTTACCGTACTCCTAAATAAACCTTTTTGTTTTTTTGATAATGTATCAGGCGCTAAATCGGCATAATAATCATCTGTTTCGGCCAGGCGTATTTTAAAAATTTCGTCAAAATCTGCCCATGGTTCTTCTATCTGCCCCTTGGTTAACCGTACCTTAAATATTTTAAATGCCCCCGGGGCTATATTTCCCTGCAACCAAATTGCAGCTTTCGTGCCTTTCTTTTCGGGGTTTATTGTATTTTTTGTGTTAACTACATAGTTGTTAATGCCGTCTTTTACAAAGACCGTTTCATTCGCTTTATGAAAAATACGTTGATTATTGGTTTCATTTTCACAAAACATTTGTTCGCCGTTATCATGGTAAATATAATAACTGCCGTTCCGGGAGGAGTTTGTACGCAAGCAATCGCCTGAAAATGAAGTAATTTCAGGCTTGGTATACCGGGGGTTGTGTCTCCAGAAGTTACGGAACCATATATGCGGCAGTACATGAATGGCAGCTTCTTCAGGCCCTCTGTTATGGACCGTAATTTTCATCAAAATGTCTTTAGTCCCAGCCTTTGCATATTCGATAAAGCAATCAAAATAGCGGTTGTTGTCAAAAATCCCTGTATCAAGTATTTCAAATTCGGGGCTCAAACGGTCTTTTTCATTTTTTTGCAGCAAGTCCATATATGGAAAAGCAGCCTGGGGATATTTGTAAAGAAATTTACAATACGAATGCGTAGGTGAAGAATCGAGATGAAAATATAATTCCTTTACGTCTTCGCCATGGTTTCCTTCCTGGTTTGTCAATCCGAAAAGCCTTTCTTTCAATATAGGGTCTTTACCATTCCAAAAGGCTGGCGCCAGGCACAATACCTGCTCAATATCGCAAAACCCTCCAATTCCATCCTCTCCCCAACGATAGGCATAGCTACGGGCCAAATCGTGGTTTATATAGCTCCAGGTATTTCCAGACGGACTATAATCCTCCCTGACTGTACCCCACTGGCGTTCAGAAAGGTATGGGCCCCAAACCTTCCAATTTTTATCGTTAAATGGCTGGGACAGCCGTGTATTTTCCACAATCGTTTCTCCTGATTAATCTAAATTATTACTGTCCGGCCAGCACGTCAAGTATCCAAAAACCTTTTAAAGTTCCTAAAATAGCAATTTTTAGTTCTTTTTAAAAGGAATCACGCCTGTATAACCGGCTTTTTCGTTTTAAATGCTTTTTTTGATTAAGTGAATGACAGACCCATTCCGGTGCTAAAATACAGTTAATGACCTTGCGGCCGTTTACCCGTGCACCTGGCGCTCGCGTGAGGTATGAGAATGAATGGTTGGGCGTATGTGGAAAAAAGGCTTATTGTGTTTTTTTGTACCCGCCATAAGTCGGGTTGTCTCCAACAATCGGGCATGCTCCACATCGCAGTTACGGGGCTTTATTAGTCAGCAACCGGATTTCGTCAATTGCTGTTCCCTGATTTTTTTGCTTTCCGTTGCTTGTTAACGTCAACTTCAACAAGGGTCAGATACAAACCTGAATATCGGATGCTTTTGCTTGTTTATCGTTGAAAACGTGGCGTCCAAATTCTAAGGCGATTCAAACCAGCGCCTGCAAAGCCAATACAAAAAAGAATTTGTCTTGTGATTGAAATCTCAATACCAGTATTGATTTTACCAAAATTGGCTTCATAAATATCAATAGTAGTTCCCATTAGTAAACAGGCCGACATTATGAAAAACAAGATCGCGATAGAGACATCGAAAGTATTTCTTTTAGAGTAGCCATGCCCGATACGGTCATTTAATTTTGGACTTAAAGAAGTAATAATTACACCACCAATTGGTGTGAAGAATATTGAATAAAATATCGCCCATCTCCCGCCTATTAAACGCTTTAACCCCATTTGCCAAATAAGAAAGACTAACATACCGGATATGATCAGCACACAAGGTATAAAAATTAAGGTTTGATAACCAGTCATAGGTTTGATTTTAGTGTTCGTTTGTTAGGTTAACTATCATTTAAATATCCAACGAACCATTTGTGGATATTGAATCTAATGTATATATTTTTTTAAAAAAAAGGAAATTTTCAAAACATCGGGAAACTATAAGTAAATCAAAGCGTATCATTATAACTCGCTGATATTGAAGTCGCTGGCGAATATGACGGGTTGGCCTGTGCGTAAGGCTGCTCACGACCCCTTTTAAAAGTGGCAGATCTTTTCGGTCTTCCCCTGGCCGGCACCGTTTCACCAGCTTGTAGCAATGCTTGATTGAAATACTCAAACCAGATTGAGGTGATGGTCAATGCAGCAAAGCGATACTTACCTGCTTCTTTAGTAATCCAAAATTTAAAAAAACTATCAAAAGGTCCGTGTGTTACAGTTTTGACCTTAATTCCATTTTTAATGAAGTTCAATCATATCCACTTTATCATCAATCCGGCATCCGGAAAGGAAGAACCTGTGTTGTTTTATATTAACCAGGTATTAAATGACAGTGGCATTAATTGGGACATTGCTGTTACCAGGAAAAATGAAAGCTCGGGCGACATTGCACGGGAACTTTTGGGAAAAACCGACCTGGTTGCTGTTTATGGCGGCGATGGCTGTGTAACAGCGGTGGCCAGGGCTTTGCATGGCACAGCGATGCCGATGGCTATTATCCCCGGCGGGACAGCAAACGTTATGGCACGGGAACTGGGCGTGCCACTGGAAACCAGGGCCGCGATCGAACTCCTGTTACCCGGTCATTGGCAGGTTAAGGCAATTGATATGGGAACCATGAACGGCGAGCCCTTTTTATTGCGGGTTAACCTGGGCATTATGGCGGATATGGTGTTGCAGGCCGACCGCGAATTAAAGGATTATTTCGGTCGGCTTGCCTATGGTGTCGCTGCCGTTAAAACGATGGCCGATGCACAACCCGTACTTTACCAATTGGAAATAGATGGTGAAAATATCATCGAAACGGCTGTTTCATTAACGGTCACCAATTCAGGCAACATCGGCATCGGTGATTTTTCCCTGCAGCCCGGCATTAGCGTTACCGATGGATTGCTGGATGTTATCCTGATGAAAGACAATAGCATTATTTCGGTGCTGAAGATCGCAGGCAGCGCGTTGCTGCAAAATGAAACGGATGCTTTAATGCACTGGCAATGCAGCCAAATAGTTATCCGCTTAAACCAAATGCAAACATTCATTTGTGACGATAGCGAACAAACCGCCAAAGAATTAACGATTAAAGTAGTTCCAGCCTCCATTAAGATTGTGGTACCTGCTGAAATAAAATAATCTATGCTGGCAAAATTTAAAAGCCTTGTGAGACTGGGCGCCATACTATCAGAAAAAGTATACGACAATCTGTACCGGTTGTTTGCCGGTTTGCCTCAACTTAAACGGA
>Ga0302185_10001369_pt1 | contig 17223 bp, 12 predicted proteins | sample II_Bog_E1_1_FD_200231 | JGI IMG/M metagenome (GOLD analysis project Ga0302185, IMG submission 200231) | Peat permafrost microbial communities from Stordalen Mire near Abisko, Sweden - II_Bog_E1_2 | ecosystem: Environmental > Terrestrial > Soil > Wetlands > Peat | place: Sweden: Abisko... | reverse complement strand
ATCCTTACGAGGAGGGTTTTAAAGTGAGTTGCTTCAGCAATTTTTTCTTGAAAAACCTCCTTGAAAACTTGATCACGCGAATCATCCGAAACCTAAGGATAAAAGAATCCTTACTTTTAGTGTGTTTTCGGTAAAAGAGGGCGTATAGTGCTTACGGTCATTGTTGAAGATAATGGGCGACCGTTGATTAGTGCTTGAGCTAAGTGTTGTCAAGTGTACGGATGGTTAAGGGACGCACAGTTCACGACGACCTTTTCAACCATCTCACATTTGTTGTCTATTTTTCTAAGAATGATTTCTTAAGTCGAATTTGCAGTCAGAACTTACTCTGATGTTTGCCTTCTGTTCAACTCAGACATCATTCTCAAATAAATATTATAGCAATAACGCAATAATTGCATACTACCCTTTAGAAATTAACCTTCATGTAAAAAATAGCTATGCTTAACTCTTAACTTGAATGTTTTACATCCAAAATCATCCTTACTATTTGCTGAATAAATTATGAAAGAGGAAATATAAAAGGTTAGTTTTATTAATAACTCTTAGAGTTAATTTTATTTTGCAATATTATTCACTCTCTTTAAAAAATTATTATCATTATATTTCATTACAAATACATTCTAGCTTAATTCGATAAAATTCAACTCTATCACAGATCAATATCCAGATAGACTAAAAATAATAAGATCAAGAAATAACTCAAATAAATGCAATGGCTCAATTTCGTATTGTTGTAAAATATTTAATCATAAAAGATGTCATCGATCATCCTTCTATAAGTGTGATTACATTGTCCTCCCGCATTATCAAGTTTAGTCCCAAATAATTGCTAAGGGTGTCGTTGAGCTCTTCTTCAGTAAAACCACGAATGAGCACTCGCTTGCGTAGCTTTTCAAACTCCACACTTAAGCTTCCAGAATATTTGCATTGATCCTTAATAATCTCGAAGATCTTGGAAGGATAGTCATGAACTGGTTTTCTTTCATCTTTATCGCTACTCAAATTTTTCTGACTTTCTTCGAGAATTTACAAACACTCTATCACATCACAGTGACTCACTTAACTAGAAAATCTTAATCTGGCCTAAATATATATAAAAATACTCTAGCTTGGCACAGTCTAATGACTGCTAATAAACTTCTGGTGGTATAGTATGCATCACCCTCTTTCAAGATATTACTTTGCTCTTGTCTTTTTTCTATATATTTATTAATAAGAAGAAGATGCAATTCCTTACTAATAGTTGGGGTATAACTCTTTGATAGAGCAATGTAAGCTCGTAGAAACTAAGGTGTGAAGAGAGCACCGTCTAAAATGCCAGTTTGACTCTTATGAACTTAACCAATGTGTCTAGCTAGGGCAAGATCACGCTCAGGATTTGATTAATCGAGTAAAATGAAGATAAGATCGAACCTAGATAGGAGCGCGGCTGGTAGATTTATATTTTTATGAATAGTTTCCTTCTTATTGTATCTTCCATAAAGAGGATTGGCTGCAGCCAAAATAGAGGTTCGAGCATTGAGAGTAGTCGTAATACCTGCCTTAGCAATTGAAACTGTTTGTTGCTCCATCACTTCATGAATAGCTGTTCGATCATATTATTACATTTTGTCAAATTAGTCAATGCAGCATATTCCCATATCTGCAAGTACTAGGGCTCCTGCTTCGAGAGATAACTCATGTGTATAGGGATCAATCACAATGGCGGCAGTAAGACCGACACCAGAGCTTCCCTTTCCAGTGGTATAAACTGCCCTTGGAGCTAAATAAGAGATGTGCTTAAGCAGCTGAGATTTAGCAATACCTGGATCTCCTATAAGTGCAATATTAATTTCTCCTCTGATCTTCAGGTTGTCATGAGTTTATTTAGTAACTCCGCCTGCCATCAGCAAAAGGAGAGCTTTTTTGACTAACTCCATCCCAAATATTTAAGGAGCAATTGAAGCTGCCATCCGATTAAACAAAGTCTCTTATTCCAGACTAGCCCTGATACCCTAAATTTAAGATATTTGATCTTATGTTAGGGCCATTTCAACGTATTTTTTCTTTTCTCTGATGATTTTAACTGCCTAAAGATGACATTCGAAGGATAAATCATGCTGATGTCTAAATCCCAGCTTTCTTTGAGGAAGCAAAACTCCCTGAATGAGGATAATATCACCAGGCGATGCTTTTTTAACATTTGATTCTTTCAAGAGAAGGGAAAAAGTGCGAGGAATCCGTCCATCTTTGAGCTGATCTGGTGTTTATTGTATTTTGAGCTCCTGATATGACTTGAATTTAGAGTGTCCAGGCAGGAATGTTAATTTACCATTCACCTTATTTTCAATGCATTTCTTGGACATGCACTTGTCCATCGGCTTGTAGTTGTTGTCCAGCACTTAGAGATAGTTCTCACACCCGCAAATATCGCATGCATAAGTCGCAACTGAAATTTCTGGCTTAATTTCACTCGCTCTAACCACGATAGCTTTAACTATAACAAGGGAACCAATTTAATCTGAGCTCAAGTCGCTTACTGCTTTGGACTTTACCTTTGAGTTAGACCCATATACAATTGCGACATCATAATTTTTGTGGGTAGAAAGAGGAATTTTTTCTGAGTCTTCAACTAAGTCGGAATTATGAAGGTCCCAATTTTCTTTTCTTTGTTCTCTCAGAATGTTTTCAAATTTGAGTCTTAGGTCCTAAATAAATATAAAAGTACGTCTTCTGGGTTCACAGGCTTTAGTCTTTTAGGCATAAGTTCTTAGATGATCTGAGTGAAGATGGCAATAAATCGAGCTGTGTTGTTCTTGAACATCTCAACGAGCGGCCTCTCCTCTTCTTTCCTAAAAAAGCTTTAGAGATCTTCATAGATGATCTCGAGGCATTTGGAGTCCTCATCTGCGAGTTGTTGCTGAGTAATGTGATTCATACCATTGCTAGCATGTACTTCCTTCGTCCATAAAGTTAATGGATGACATTTGAATCATAATCTTCATATTTCTTGATAAACTAAATGCACTTGCTACGCTGTTCATCATGAGAGATGCGCCTGGTTGCCTTTTGTTTCATACAAATCAATTATATGAAGTGATATAGCGGTTTAATTCTTATAATAGCCGGCAACAAATAAAATTGAGCATCAAGTTGGCTCCAAAAATTAAAATTGAACAGGCAAAGTATTCAAACAAATTACAGAGAGGAAAAAGAATTGGATAAAATTAAAGGCTTTACAAACAAATTTTATGTACAAAAAAACTGAATTTATGATCTAAGTTTTGTATTCACACCTATATATAGTCAAATACTTTCTTTGAAACTATCAAAAATGTTATTTCTTTCTTTTCTCATGGTAAACTCATCTTATAATAAATACATTTTATCTAAAAATTCAAACCATGATATTTCGTAGGCCTACAGTGATTCAAATTAAAGCATAGGAAGATATGCAGGATATTCAGCCCACCATTCGAAGTCCCAGCTGCCAGTTTACACCTAACCCCCTGAAAGGCAGACTACAGGAATTACGTACTCAAATGGACATCGAGCGCAACTCTAATCAGTCACCTTATTCCAATGATCTGCTCTACCAAAGTTTAATCAACAATATCCGAGGAGAAATCGACTAATGAATGATTGAAATAACTCAACTCTAATTCTTTCAAATTGTACATAAGCAGGATTAATCAAAATATTTGTTTTACCACTAACTATAAAGGTACCTTAACAGATATCAATCATATTTGGCAGCAACCTTCTTTACTTGTTTTTCCTCCTTTCTTTTCGATTGAAGTTAACTTTATAGTTTGGCCTGGTTTCGTGTCAATTTTTGAATCACCCTGTTCACTACCTACTGAATTACTTGTACTAATCGTCTCTTTCTTTTTATGTTGTGAGAGGAGCTCGTCAATGATACTATTAAACACATTCTCAACGTTAAAGTTAGTCTTAGCCGAAACTTCTTTGTAACTGTTTGCTTGCTTTTCTGCCAACTCTTGAATCGTTTTTCTCGTATCCGATGATATTTCATTCTCAAGATCTGATTTGTTACCGATGACGTAAATCTTTATGTCTCTGCTGCCAGCTTAACGAATAAAGTCAATCCATTTGGCAACGCCCTCTGTTGAGGTCACGTCTGAATTGTGGAGCGTGTACTTGCTAAGTCGAAGACGACAAGAGCCATATGTGCATCCTTCAGGTAGCTTGGAATCAGACTCTTGAATCGTTCTTGTCCAGCAGTATCCCACAATTGTAGGCGAACCATTTTACCGTTGTTAGATATATTTTTGCTGATGAAATCAATGCCGATAGTTGGCTGAGTGGTTATCAAGGTACATTTTTTGAGGGATCGAATTAGTTACGGATATATCTGGCAATGATTGAGCTTTTGCCAACATTTTGATCACCAACTAACACAATTTTGAACTTCTGAATGGTACTCCGATTGCTGGAAAAACTAATGTTATCACTCATTGAATATAGAGTAATTTAATAAAATGATAAATTTCTGCCAATTCTTAATTAATAAAATTGTTAACAATTACTAACTATGGCTTGTATTTAGCAGAACTTTAAAAATTAGAATTATTAATTTTCCAACTATAAGATAAAGTCAACTTGACTACATTTTATAATAAATCGTTTTCTTCAATTAATTTCATAGCTGTTATTCATGATTTCATCATCATTAAACGTCATTAATTTGAAATTAAAAACTTAGTTTATAACTCTAATAATATAATTTAACAGTAATATCCATGAAAGCAGGACAATAAGTACTCTCTAAGGTACATCATTCATTATTGAGATAGAAAATTTGCTTACTCAAATCGATGCGAAATCAAAATATTTTAGAGCCAAACCATCACCAAGATAGCAGGAAAATATTGATACTAACGGAGTCTACAATAAACTTTACGAAGACTATAAGATTAAAAAAATAAAACAAGCTACTAAAGTGTAGTAAAAAATATATGAGGAGGCTCTTTGCCTCAGTCCCTTTAAAATCACTAATAAACACACTCTTTTCATTAATTCACAACAACAGAAAAAGCCGATTCACTTAAGATTAAATGAACTTTCTCAGAAAAAAATAGAGACTGCCATGATATTGAAGCAAAAATATCCAAATCGTGAGGAAGAGGACTTTCGAAGAGAGAATTAGATCGATGAAAGGAAAAAAACAGAGAGAAGATATACAAGACAAGAGTTAGAGGAAAAAATAAATTAACTGCAATCAAAGGAGAGAGCGAGAATTGAAAGATTAAACAAACTCAAACTGAAGTCCATTGAAGAACATTCCAAAGACTTTCGGTGCAAGCCTTATGTTAACAGAGAAAGTGAATCACTCTTTAAAATTCATCAGTTTAAGAAACAGCTCAGCACCAGTGTTTTTGAAAGGTTCGAACAGTATGAAATTGAGAGAAAAATGCATTTATAAACCACTGAAAAATAGTTGAAAAATCAAATTACTCCGTTTGCTCCCAAGATATCTGAAAATTCACGGATGATAGTTTCTCGATCGCATTCGAGATCGAATATACACAAAATCATGGAGCGTTCTCTCTCTTGCAAATGCTTACAACGTCAAAAATCCCGTAAATCAACTGCAATGAACACTAGTCGCAGAATTTGATATTTTTAATCCTATTGGATGGGATGAGTTTAATAATACTCTATTTAAATATCGAAATGGAAAAAGAAATATACCTCACCGAAAGTCCCTACTATAGTGAAATTAATGAAACTAACACCCCTTGTAAAGACAAAGGGATAAGTTCCATGATGCAGCTTCGTCCTTAGAGCAGTAAACTCAGTAGTCAAAAATTAGCTGAGAGGTTTCCTCCTGAAAATTACTACGATGATAAGAAAGTTAAGCCAGGAATATCCATCTATAAGGTATAAATAATGACATGTAGACCATTATTGATATTGAAGAGCGTAGGGGCAATGGATAGTATGAAGGGCCACTACTAAGAATGGCCATTCCAGAGGCAGTCATGTTAACTGAAAACAGCGACTCCATGGTGTATACTGAAAACAATGTGGTAAAGGCCGAATTTTTTACAACCAATTAATCATTTTTACATAAATTGAATTTGAATCGAGGAGAAGGGAGTATATTTCCTTGTGCAATTAATTCGAGCAACACTGGACTTTTCTTTAATAACACAATAATGATGAATAACGAAATCATTGGAAACAAAATTATCCCTCGTAACGAGGGTTTTATCTGCCGAAAATTTATTCAGCCCTATAATAACACTCCTAATCTTCTACGGTACTATTATTGGGATGTAGGTTATTTTATATTGCCAAAAATAGCAGACAACTGAAGAAAAACTACGGCTATAAGATGGTGAATGTCAAAAAAATGGCAGAGGATATGTTCAAAAAGAAACATCGATTGATCGAACAATATTTGGTTGACAGTTAAAAAGAAGATACTTTTATTGGAACAATTATCAGAGGAAAGGCTTTGACAACGTGTGAGGATATGGCTCAGTCCATGATATAGTATTTTGAAAAGGGGATTAACATCAAAATCAGTGAGATTATCTTGGATTTCATAATTGATGAAAACAGACAGCCTTGGTTGCAAGAAGTGATAGCAATAAAAAGCAAAGCTTTGACGAAATTATGGGACATAGGCACTAATAATGATCTTGAACTTATTGCCGAGAAGAACAATAACTCTCAAATCTGTAAACTGTGCGGCATGATGTTTAGTAGGCATTAGTTGGAAAAAATAGTCACAAATAAACTTATTTGGGAATTGATTAGTCATCTATAAAACAGGGGAGTATCTTTCCAAGCATTACCTCATCTTAAACAGGAAGGGCTTAGCTATGTCTGCAACATATGCTATGAGGTAATCGTGGCTGAACATAAGCTTATTAACGTATAAAAACAGTTTTCAAGTCTACTAAACATTTCACCCAATACAATTGAAAGGATAATGCCCAAATATATGGAAGCCAAATCACAACCTGCCATTTTACTCTAAGAGGAAGACTTTTCGGGATCAGAAGAAGTTCCAAGGCTGAAAGCTTGGAGACTTTTCTTCTATATATAAAAGATTAAAAATTATGAGAAAAATTTTGATAAACAGAATATCACCATTGTAAGAGATTTTTTATCTTAGAATTTGGAAATGAAATTCAAGAATTTTAAGGATCATTTTATTAAGACAGTAATTAATGAAAACCAGGGTCTCAGCAAAATTTTTAATAGTCGATACTCTTCCGCTACTCGAATCAAATCTGCGAAACTATAGAAGCATTCAATCTTGCTGGATAAATTTAAGCAGAATCAGCGCCCTCCATCCTCTAAGACGGCGAAAACAAGCTAAACCGTAACTACATTAGCATCCAAAGTATCAACCAGCATTGCTGGTCCTTCATTAACTACCAAAGAGAGTTATTCAATTGAGAAGGTTAAGGTTTACACTCTCTATACCAAAAAACATCAAAGCAGCAACATTTTTGCAAACACAGAAATGGAGTTCTTTCTCACGATTAATGATGAAAAATTTGCTGGAAAAAGTTTGACTTTGGAGGAACTGAAAAATAAAGATACCTGTCAACGCCATAGTTCATAGATATTCATGTTTGATGATAAGCTTAAATATTGTAATCTATAACTGACTGTTGGGCTCATTTGTGACGGATAACTTATGAACGATAACCTTGAGCTCGAAGAAGTGGATGGGATTTACTACCCAGCTAAACCTTTCAGTATATGCAAGCCACTTCCAGATGAGTGGATGGAGGTCTTCACAAAGGGAGAATAAGTACCAACTCATTCCAAATAGCTTTCATATGAATAGATCAAGCAGTCACACCTGCGCCAAGAGTCCAAGTTGTTATAATAGCTCGAAATAACTTAACTTGATTTATGATATTTTACTTGTAAAATAATCAAAAAAAATTCTGATTTAGTAAGTTCGAGATAGATGAAGCTTATATTTTACGATTAAAATATATATTGTAGTGAAAAATGATATGAATTTACTGAGAGTTGTTTCTAAACAGACAATCTTAGAGACCTAATGCTTCATATATTGAGCATTGAAGTATTAAATTGTATTTTTTACTCATCTTTTCTATTCAATTAAATTTTAAGTAATTAGATTTTATTATTATTTTTAAGATTATTATTTAAATTTAATAGCAGCAAATTTCCTCAATGCCAATTGAATCATACTCAATAATACTAGGTAAACTAATCAACTCTCCTTGTACTCGGCAATACTATGCTTTTTTAGACATTATGGTATTTTTAAATGATTAATCTTTTAAGACTTTTTTATTTTTCAAATTGCTTGCTTTTATATTTTTGATTTATCATTATTATCTTCTTCGGAAAAAATGTTCATAAAACTGTTTTATACTTATTTTGAGGGGTATTTGATAAGACTGCAGAAATATTTAAATAAAAGTGAATGCCATCGATAACGTATATGCAATACAAATATCAAACCATATTAGACTTTTACAAATACTCAATCATTATTTTATTTTGATGCATATATTGTAATTTTTTTATTGAAGAATAAGATTAAATAATAATTGAAGCGATATAAGGGCGGAAACCTCTTTAAAGTGATGAGGTTAACTCTTCAACTCTATAATAATATCGCCTACTTAAAATATCTTTCTTAGTAATTCGAAATATCTTATATTTTGCTATTATATAAATCGTGAAATTTGTTCTGAATCACCCCTGGAATAAAAAACTATTTTTTGTTCTTTCTACTGATAAATTCACTTCTTTTTGTTGTGTATTTTATACGAGTGATTTCTAAATTAATGGTATATCCTCAACCTACCATAATTATTTTTTCATAAATGTTTAATGCGATGGTCAAGTCAAATACCTATTGAATAAGAGAGTAGCATGTGATTGTTGTTAAAAAAAAAGAGTCATAATGATTGCGATATGCAGTCAAAAAATAATCTGGTAAATCGAATAGCTTAATACGAATTATAATATTTAAAATCATCATTATGATCTCTAAAGATTTTTGCCAAAATCTAAAATATTTGAGAGAGAATAGCTGGGATTATACCAAACTTAAGCTGTTTTAACCTCGAATTCCATAGAATTTCTACGAAAAGCTCCTAATCGATCTTTTACTTGTATGATTCATTTTTATGCCACCATCAGTGGCATTTTTTTTCCCTTATCCCTTCTCTTATCTTAGGAATGTGAGTAAAGAAAATTCTTAAAAAATACGGGCTCCATTGCAAAGACCTTCTTCGATCTGGCTGTGACTCAATTTCCTCACTTAAATGAAGATAATGCTGGCTTCTATTTAGTGGCTGCTCTCTAAACTGCTGTTTAGGTAATTGTGCAGCAACTCAGGCTTCTTAAAGTCCTTAAATTTCAGACCAATGCACCATTGATTTTGCTATAAGATACGCAAACTCACCATTTCAACTCAAGAAAATTATGTTAGCTCAGCTTTAAATTGGACGAATAGTGGAATCTAAGCTCAGAATCTTTACACCCTATGACTACATTGAATTTTTTGAGTTAATTCTGCAGCATTACGATAATGAAGGGATTAGGAAGCAAATGGTGATATAACTGATTGATCTTGCGATATCGCTTCCAAGCCTCATGCTTCGCCCCCAAGAAGATATTTTCATGGCCTGTTTTTTGGTTGTGTTCTAAAAATAGATGAGTGCATCTGATTTGAACATGATTAGAAGAACAATTAGCTATAAGAATGTGGTCTGCATTCAACGCACTTTGAAAGACTCCTTGAAAGAGTTGCAATAGGCTTGAAAAAATGGTATTTCAATGATTTCTACAACCTCTCAGTAGGTTTAGCCCATCTTAATTTTACTCTTCTTTTTGAATTGTTTTTGGCTCCTTAAATAATTTAATTAACTAGTTTCATCAATAATAACGGTTTGATTAGTATATACATGCAATTTTAAATGATCTCTCAGGCTAAATTATGATTTTTTTGTTTCTGATAACTGATTGCTATCATTGAATTTTTTAAAATTAAGTATGATCTTCATTATTGATATGTTTTTAAGAGCAACAACATCCCTAAAATTCATTACTTTCGGAAATAGACCAGCTTTTGCAAGGGCTAAAAGACATTCTCAGTGGATATACAGCAGTAAAAGTGAGGAGATGACCGAAACTCATAAGGGAAGGATATTTGTCTGCAGTCATACCGGAAACGATACCTATAACTGTACTCTCAGGATGCATAAGGCTTTTGAATTGGGACATATCATCTTCGCTTTTAATCCAATTGAAGTGAGTAAACTCATGAAAACTCTCTCTAAAAAGGATCGGTTTGTTTAGAGCAGCCTTTCAGCCTAATAAAATAATAGTCTTATTCAACTGTCATTAGATCAATAGATAGTGACTTATAGTAAATAAAAGCAAAAATAGATTGGTCTTTCAGCATCCTTAGAGCTATCAAAGCAGATATAAATGTCTCAATAGATAGAGCAAATTAACCAAAGTAATAATGATAGATAAAATCGCATCTTAAAGCAGCAGCAGGAATAGCTTATTAAGTTTATGGAAATTACTAACATGAAGGATGAGCTGCAAACATTCAAATAAAAAAATGGTCATTCAAAAGTGATTTCTTTATCTGAAAATATTGACAAAATTGAAAAGCTACGTGAAGGAGGTATCGATATGGTTTGTGTTATCGATTAAATTCATATCGAAGCATCAAAACAGCTTTTCCGTGAGCTAGAGTAAATTTAATATGATTTAGAAACAAAAAAATGCCGTATGAAGTGCTTCCAGCTTCCAATAAACTTATTAATATGATGGCATCAACTGGTTTTCCAGCTGATAGATTTGCCATTGAATATTTTCCCTTCTCCCTCCAAGAGGTACTCATAAAACGAAAGCCAATGAAAATGACAGTTGCTTTGACTCTAAAAAGAGAAGAATTGATTTTAGCAATTCAAAGTATCAGCAAGATCTATGGAAGCCAACAAATGGTTTATATATAAGATGAGAAATTGATGATATACCGAGGAATTGTGGGTTAGTCTTTGTAAAATATCGATCAAGAGAATATATAAGGCAATCTTATTCGAATAGCCATATCCCCCTATCTATCAACATTTAATGAGTCTTTAAAGGAATAAAAAAACAAAATTTCCAAACTTTATGGTTAAGCTATGGATGAAGTATTGATTTATCGACATAGAGCACTCACTTCGTGAGAATGGACTTTTTGAATGATGAATTAGCTTTACTCTTAAGAAGAAAAGACAAACGGGAAGTTTAACTGGATAGTATGGTATTGGAGTTGCTGTGCAGGATTAAAGAGGAACAGAAAGTTGTTGCTATAGTCAAAGATTTATTGAAGCTTGGATAAAAGGAAGCCAATGCTTTAATAATTCGGGCAAAAAAGGGACTAGTGATGGATCACATAGGCCTGTAAGAAATGAACAGAAAAAAGTGAGAAATGTTACTTTTTGACTACTTTTAGAGTTTTCTTTTATATATTAAATCTATTTAAATATCATTATAAATGAATTTTAAAAAAACGATTTTCCTTGAATAAATACTTATTTTTCCTCCATAAGAGTGAAATGTGTCTTCAAATTAATATAGAATCTTAATCAATCTTTAAACCTTTATATTTTGTTGGTAGGGCTTGATCTTAATTTTAAATTATTTGAATCAAATCTTAATTATTTTATGATATAAAATATCAATTTTCAAATAATTTTTATTTGTCTTGATTGTATATCTCAGCGTAGCTGAAGGCCATTCTTTGATCGTAGTCTTCAGAAGAGAGTCCTGAGAATAGGAAATCTCTGATATTTCTCATTTTTTCAAAGTGTTCCCGCCAAATATCAGTTCTCATTTTTTTACTTGTAAGAATGGAGGTGGTGCAAACCTAATTAAGATAAATGAAGATAAGCTTCCTAATAGTTGAGCTAAACTCTATCATTGAGAAGTATTTCAGTTTTTCAGTTTGTTTGATAACAATCTTATAGGCAATATGGTGTTCTCTATAATCGCATAAGTTTAAGAGATATTCTTTGTTGATATATCTTTTGCAATATTTTCTTACAATTTTAATGTAATCAAAGAACAGGGAGGCCTTTGTTTTATCCTTGAGAATTTGACTTACGAACCCTCTGCTTTTATCTTCGCTCCATAGAAAAGAAAAAATTTTATTAATAATATTAGATTCAAAATTTTTGTGAGTGTATCGAAATTTAGGTTGACCCTATTTTGTTTTTGTTTTTTTGGGTTTGAAGCTGTTAGAGTCCGTTATAGCCTTTTTAATTTTTTTGATTTTAGTCGGCTTACGGAAGTTAGAAACAGAAAATTCTTATTTTTGAATAGAAGGACTTTAGGCTTGGACTGGCTACTTTTCTTAGGATTTATTGCCATTTATTGAGTAATTTGTGTTTATTTACTCATTTTTAGGGGCCGCCTCATTAAGAAGAAATTCCTGGTTTTGTGAATAGTATTGAAAAAGACTGCTGGGGTCAGAATAGGGCTGTCCAAAGGAATGAGCAAAGGGATTGTAATCATACGAATAATAGAAAGGGAACATCGCTGCTGATTTATAAATTAAATACTGAATATGTTTAATCCCTGGTGGCTATAGACTCAATTTTAACATTAATTTTAAAGAATGTTCTAATTGCGCTTCTAATAAGCATTAAGGCTATGGCTTTGCTCAAATTGATCTTTTGTTGCCTTCTTCCATCCCCAAAGCTAAGATGGCAGCATCTTTGATTTAAAGCCATCTTTGAATTTGTTGTCACGTCAATAAATTACCAAAAGTAATAAAAAATAGAATAATGAATTCATAATTCGTTTTACGTCTTGCAGACAAATCAAAATTGTTCTGTCAATATTGTTTTTTGATTCTTTTAACCCTTCATTTTAACTGTAGATAAGTTCATATATTTTTGTATAAAAGTTAAGGCCACGAAAATGCAGATGCATAAACTGATGATGATGTCTTCCCAACATTCAACAAAATCAAAATGGTGACAATTGCTAAACAATTTGCCAAAAATATTTTATAGAATTGTTTTTCTATATTTGCATTTATTATTCATATCATCGTAGGCACATTCTAATCTAAATGAAATAAATCTTTAAAAAGCTGACTATCTTCATCAAAGCTTATTATTATTTATCGTAATAATTGATAATATTAATTGTGTGATATTACCGCAGATCAATAAATCATGAAAAATCATTTATGATAATTATTCAAATTAAATTATTGTATTGATGAATTTATTGAATTGGCCAAGTTTTATACCAATACAGATCTTTTCCTGTATTTTGACAATTAAATATCTCCCACCTGCAAATAATAATGCAGACCAAAAAAACACCAATCGACAAACAATCATCTGCTGCCATAGCAATACAGAAAAACTGGAGGAGGTTTGTTGCGCGCCGCTTAGTCAAGAAACTCCTGAAACGACAGAAAAAAAAAGTCATGACAGCCAAATAACTACTGCAGTCAGAACGAACTTACTGCTAAAACCTATAGTTTGTGATTAAGGAGGTAATGGCGCCCTCCAAGAGTTACATTCCAGACCCTTAGATGCACAGTTGTCTCTTCGGCAATATTGAAGAAATTTACACCCTTCACAGCAACTTCCTATAACAACTGTAAAAAGTAATGAAAAACTTTCACCCACACCTCACAAAACTGTCACAAGTTCTCCTGGCAGAACTGTTTAACAGGAACGAGTTCAAGCAGGTATACACCAACTACTGCTATAATTACAAATCAACAGACCAGGCCATAAAATTTTTAGTAAGCAACAATCCCTCCTTCAATGAGCACCTCCGGACCATCGGACTCATTTCAATCAATCTGACCCTTTAATCTTACATGATAAAACCAGTTCAAAGGCTATGCAAATATGGTCTCATGATCGATGAATACACTCGCAATATGGAAAAAGATCATGTTGATCACACAGATATTGAGAAGACTTCCATTCTCATCAGTAAACTTGTGCATGAAACCAACGATCAAGTAGAGTAATTTTTGATGAGGGAGAGACTGCATGAACTAAAAAGGTTGTTCCCTACCTTCTTTAGCAAAATAAACAGCCCTAAAAAGCCACGAATGTACTACTAAACCAAAGGAATTACCTTACTGGATGTTGTAAAGTAGTAATAATCTGGTTATAAGTCAATGGCTTTATTCTAAAACAGTGTCATTTTGATTCCAAAACAACTCAATGCAGAGCCAACCTTTATAAATTTCTTGTTTATTCGTGAACTTGTCAATCATAAATACTACAAGCAAATAGTGCAGTTAATAAATCAGAATCGGTACAGTTACATTCAGTTCAAAGAAGAGAAAGATAAGAAAGAATTCATGCGCATTCTCAACGATAAAATACTACAAAAAAATCAACCTTAGTTTAAGGAATACGTCAAGGTAGCAATTCTCGGGACTTAAACCAGAGAGTCCTTCTTCAGTTCATATACAGTCTATATTGTCAACATTGACGACAATAGCAAAGTTTCTACGATATATCCACGTTTCAAAGATTTACTTAAAGTTCAGTAGCTGATGATAGGTAAGGGAATGCGTTTTGATCCACCCCTTCTCGCCAAGTAATCTATAATTTCTACCCTCAAATCAAAGACTATTGAAAAACGTAAGCTCACCATACAGGAGTTTTTGGAACGTGTCTTCAACAATTGTGAATTGAGTGAAATAAAGGAGATAGAAGAAATTCTTGGTGTCAGTCAGATCAGCTCAAATACCATTTTCCAAAAGGCATCATCGGAAGTTGAAGAGATCTCCGTTCAATTGCCTAATTTGCAGAAATTAAAGGTGCTCATTCCAGTACATGAGTCTAAAATTCGAGATCTTAAGATGTTAATCAGCGAACAGATGGGGATGGAATCTACGAATCAGTTCTAAATCTTTTAGATTCGAAACAAAGCCTACAACAGCAAGAAGTTACTCTATGATGATGAACCTGTCAAGAAGATTTATGATGAACAAAAGGAATCTAGTATCTCTATTAATCCCTTCCGAGATACTATTGACTATCTCTACACAAGACATTATTATCTTAGTCGTTAGGAAGAAGAAGAATTGTACAAAAGTGATCAAGTGCGTGCAGAGCTATAGTTATCAGTTATTCACTCGGAAATATTAAATTACCGACTAGAGGAAGAGGTCATGCTAACATTCATGTGCCTGTTTGCTATGTACATTCACTTGCCTGTTCATAATAGTGACAAGCTTAATTTTTTTATCAAAGAGATCTGCAAAAAGGCTTATAAAGTAAATGAAGAAGAGTTCATGATATATTATAATGAGGTAAAACGAATGGTATCTGGCTAGGACAGTATTGCTCAATCTCTGCCCATCGTCATCATCAAGATCGTTGCTAACAGCTATCTCTACCAGTGTCAGCAGTTCGATGTCGAGGTCCATCATAAGATATACTCTCAATTGAGGAAAGCTTATCCAAATGTCGAAGAAAAGCTGATACTTGGACTACATCCTAATATGGTTTATTTGCTTTCTTGCAAAGATAAAGGGATTTTAGTAAAATTCAGTTACTCACAGCTAACAATCGTGGAGACGCATCCAAATGCTGTGGTATTTGAGATGATGCATACCCAGTTGCAGCTGATCCTAAAGACGTTGCAGGCCTTCTAAATTAGTAAAATATTTGAAATCTACAAAAAGAAAAGCTGATCATGCTGTTCTATTCTTATTTATTGATATTCTTGCATATTTTGTCCTAAGATAATTAATCTCTCTATCCTCTACACTATGTTGATTATTCATTCATAGAACATCATTGACCTTTTTAAGCTTATTATTTGCGTTTTTTCCAGTACTACTCCATTTAAGCATTCAACTTTTCCCTTGCCAGCTACTTTCCGTCTGCATATATCCAATATTACCCACTTATGGACCTTATCCACCTTTTTTAGTGATCCAGTAATCACGCAGTTCACGGTCCAAGTCTCGGTCTTCACGATGGTCAAATTTTCGACCCCTTCCTCCCTGTCTGTCGTTATTCTTCTTGATAAATCTTTTCTTAAAAGGACGCCCATCATCATCATTTTGATTTCTGTTTTGACGATTTCCTCTTAATTACCTTTCATCACCTTAAGGCTCATCATTTTGGTTCCTTCTGTTTGGTCCATCTCTTCTGCCTCTGGGTTTTCTGTAGTCTTGCTGGTCTTCCCTCATTTCAGATAATTAATTAATGGTCCAACTAATTTAAATATTTCGTAGTCCCGCCCATTTAGATTTTTTATTGTCTTAAATACTAAATATGTCAGTAAGATCTTGCAAAATGATTGAGTTTTGTCTTGTTCGTATTATAGTTATCAAAATATCTGCAATTAAAAATAATTAACAACTATTCAAAAGAGAAGATAAATCAATAGGCACTTTTAGTTGCGATGGGTACAATTATGAGAATTAGCAGGGCAACCATCACCACACCAATAATAACCTTTACTTTGCAATTACGACGCTGCATAGCGTACTATAAATCGTTAGCTGTTTCTTCAAACAGCAAAGCATTTTCTCAGTTAACAAATTTAGTACACTTAAGTCGATCGCTTTTTCGTTCGAGATTTTCCACATTCACAATGTTTTAGACTATCTTTTCTGTGTTTTCTCGAACTTGAGCAGAAACCTATATTTAAACACTGATACTTATTGGACTAATCCATTTACTGCTGCGACTTTATCGATACTTTTCAGATTTTAGTAGTTTTTGCAAAGCTATTACATTGTTTATCTGGAGTGTAGCTTGAGAGTAGACTAAATCATAGTTAAAATACATCGGGCTCACTGTCATAGTCACCTAACTTTGAAAGATGGTCTCTGAGTTGATTGATGGCCGAGTATATATGTCGCTAAGGGTAATTCGAGCTACAGAGTGCGATATAATGAATGCCTTTGCTGTCTTTTTTACAATGCCAGCATCCATGCGCTGATTTAATTTTTTGGCGTTAATCCACTCTCATTCCCAGCATCTTGAGCTGACTTAAAACCTTAATTAAAGATAGACTACCCGACTAACCTAAATTTTAATATCCTCCTCATCTCCTGATTGAAATACAAGTCCTAACACTGGTACAGATGCTGAATCTTTCGCGAATCCAAAATATTTTATGTTAGTCATTGTTTATCACCTTATCAGAATTACAAATTCATATATCAAATCTGAAGCCTACATTTAATCAATATGATAG
>Ga0302185_10001367_pt1 | contig 17227 bp, 13 predicted proteins | sample II_Bog_E1_1_FD_200231 | JGI IMG/M metagenome (GOLD analysis project Ga0302185, IMG submission 200231) | Peat permafrost microbial communities from Stordalen Mire near Abisko, Sweden - II_Bog_E1_2 | ecosystem: Environmental > Terrestrial > Soil > Wetlands > Peat | place: Sweden: Abisko... | reverse complement strand
AAGTGTAGCATTTGTGACACGCAATATCCAAACCGGGATTTCGCTAGAACTAGGCGGCACTCGTACCTATGAATATCCTGAGCGACTTATTCGTGAATGCGTTAATAATTCATTAGCACATCGCGATTATTCTATTAACCAATTCGTGAGTATTAGTATTGTACCGAATGTCCACATTAAGATACGCAATCCCGGAAAATTTAAACAACAACTGATCATTCAGTATCCTCATCATGAAATACCAGTAAGGCGAATTATAGCCGGGAGTTCAAAAGCTAATAATCCAAAATTGGCTAAAGTATTGAGTGAATACGATAAATGGGAAGGGAAGGGATATGGCATGGCTACTTTGACAAACGCCTGTCTTGAAGACAAGATTGATGTGCCTTATTTTCTGTTTGGTTTTGATGACATTAGCCTTATAATACCTAAGGGAAAAGTCTTAGATGAAAATATGGAAGCTTTATTTGAGTCTTACAGCGGTTATATCCGACATAAACTAGATGGCGATGAGATTTCAATGGAGCAGAAACGAATTTTATCGTTTCTCTATAAATCGGAGCTAAGAAATAAAGAAGATAGATATACTATCCTTCTTACTAAAGCAAATAATCATTTAAAGGCATTACAAACTTTAGAAGATGTTGGGTTGATTTTTCGTCACGAAAAAAGTGATGAGTTGTATCCTATCTTCCTTATAGACCGACATTTATTCCAAAAAGATTTTAAAACTCAACTGAAGAAAATATTCGGAGAACGATATGCTGAATTGCCGGGTGAACATAAGAGTGTTCTCGGGTTTATTTATGAGCGTAATACTTTTGCCGAAGACAAATATCCGAGCGCAAATGAGGTTGGCGGAAAGCTTTGGATCATGCGAGGAAATGCAGATAAGTTAGAGGGCTACGAAGCATATAAAAGAAAGGTTCGCAAAATTATTAACAGTCTTGAAGAAGGGGGTATGCTGAAACGCAATAACGGCAAAGCCCAATATTTTATTAACCAACAATTTGGAGGGGAACCTGCGCTTTTTTGATCAGTACTCTCTTTGCTAATTTATGCGGGACATTCCAAAGGGTCGGCAAGCCTGCTCTTACTCCACAAAGCGCTCCCAGTGGTCGTGCTCTTCGAGGTGCTTTACTCTTTTGAATTTTATGGGAATGTAGCCACCTAAGTATGCGCTGAAACCATATTGGTGATTGGCAAACAAGGCCATCATATCGTTGCTGCCGATGAAAAAGCCACTGAAGCGGAAGGCAAAGCCCATTTTGATATCGCCGGCCAGCCAGCTGTAAGCGATGGGCAGGCCGATGGTGATGAGCCGGGTATCGTAGCGGGGTGTGATGGTAAACTGATTGTAGTAAGAATTGCCAAAGGCCTGGCGGTCGGCAAGGTTAGCGAGGAATGTGGCGTTTATGTAAAAACGGTTGTGCAACTGGTAGTCGGCACTGAGGATGAGGGCTGTGGGCATGTGGACCTTTGTGGCTGTAGCAGCAGTATCGGCTGTGAAGCCCTGCTGGACGATATAATTTTTGAAGGATGTAGCATCGCTTACATTATTTGCAAGACCCTGGCCGGTGAGGTAGCCATTGCCGGTAACATTGATCATGGCATTAGAATTCTGATTGTACTTTATGGCACCGAGATCTTTTACCGAAGCAGAGAGGCTGAGGTTGTGCACATCACTGGTGGTGGCATTGGGATCCTGATCGCCAAAACAATGGCTGTATATAATGCCGATATCGGCACCGATGCCGCTGCCGGCACTGCCACCGAGGAAACTATTGAGCAGGTTGCCTGAGTTGACGCCATTAAAAACGGCATCTTTGGTGCTTACTATGCTGCTGGCAAACTCGAGATCGGAATGCGAGGAATAAAATGAATCGGAACCGGCGGTGTAATTAATATCTAAATTGTTGCCTTTGACACTCAAATAGCCAATACCACCGAGGCGGCGAACGGTAACGCCTACTTTGAGCTGTGAGCCGGGCCGGTCTATTACTACTCCGCCATAAGACAGGCCCAGTTCGTTCCACATATTGGCCGTCCAGTTGAATTTCCGGGCGGAGTAATTAGTGGTTGTGTTTGGGAGGTTTGAAGTATTGGAAAGTGTGGTGTATAAGGACTGATTAAAATTATTGAACTGATTGATGACGCGCAGGCCGGTGGTTATGGCAATGCTGTGCTTTTTGTTGATACTATATACCAGGCCCGGGCCATGTATCTGTAGCTCGGGGGCTATCATGCTAAAATTCTGCCGGCCGCTATTTGAGAAAGCAAGTTGCGAATTGCTGCTGAACGCATTGCCAAGATTATTGAGGCCGCTGATGGTGCCGAGGTTATTATCGGCACTAACACCGAAACCAACGATATTAATAGTAATTTTTTCCTGGCTGTCAGAAATGTTTGCGGGGTTGATATACATGCTGTTGATCCTGCTATGGCCGCTGGTGGCGACCCCGAGGTCAAGCTGCTGTGCTGTAACGGCTTTAACGACAAATATGAGTACTGAGATTGAAAGTAGAAATTTTTTATTCACTCAACCATCAATTGTTTACGTAAAGTTAATGAAAAAAAATACGATGTTTCAAGCAAATTCACAAATGTTTTTTAATTTCACATTATATCTCTATGTTTTACGCTTATTTATGATTGCTTTGAAAAAATAACGTTCAGTTGCTTAAATGGGTAATGCATTCATTAACAGGTAACTACGCCAGAATGCTACTAATCAGACCAATGAATGCCGGCCGGATCGTTATTTATCTTAAATATAGGGATATATCCACCGAGGTAAAGGTCAAAACCCCGTTGGTTTTTGTGTGTAAAGGCAAGCATATCATCGCTGCCGATAAAAAAGCCAGCTATGCGATAGCAGACACCTACTTTAATATCATTAGACAACATGCTATATGTAATGGGGAGTGCAAATGACATATTGTGCTTATCATATCGCGGAGTAAAAGTGAACTGGTTATAATAAGAATTGCCAAAGTTCATGCGGTTAGCGAGGTTATTAATATATAACAGATCGCCGAAAATGTGGCCGGTTATCTGCATATCGGCACTGAGGAGCAGGGCAGTGGGGAGAAATACGCGGTTGCCCTTTGACATGGTATCGGCAGTGAAACCTTGCTGCTTTACATAATTGAGAAAGGCTGCTGAATTGTTGGCATTCTGGCTGATGCCCTGACCGGATAAATAGCCATTGCCGGTGACTTGTATATTGGCATTGGTGCTATTGGAATAATTAATAGAGCCAAAGTCTGTGACCGATGCAGAGAGCACGAGGTCGTGGGTAGTGGTTGACTCCATATAATCGGAGGGTTCGGATTCACCAATGCGTCTTTTATAAACTACACCGATATCGGCAGACAAGCCACCGCCGGCGGTAGAACCAAAGATGCGGCTAAGAAAGTTGCCGGCATCCAAACCTTTAAAGATCGCTGTGTTATCATTTACTACATTGCTGGCAAATTCCAGATCGGTATTTGTGGCGTAGAGTACGTTGGAATCGGTTTTGTAAGCGACATTAATATTATTGCCGGTGACACTGACGTAACCGATGCCGAAAAGTTTTTTCAGGGTAATGCCCACCTTGATCTCATTTTTTTCATTGTCGAGTATCACAGCGCCGTAGGTGAGGCCTACTTCGGTCCACATATTTGCGGTCCAGTTGAAGTTTTTTGAATTGACTTTAAAATTGCTGGCCGGTGCACTGCCGGGATCCATGATGATCTTGTATAACGAGGGATCGAAATTATTGAACTGGTTCATAAGCCTGAAGCCCGTGGTGAGTGCCAGGCTGTGCTTTTTATTTATGCTGTACATGATGCCCGGACCATGTATCTCTACATCGGGGATGATCATGTTGAAATCTTTGGTGCCAGTTATCTTAAAGGTGTTGGGGCTGGTGGCGGAATATTCGCCGAACTTGGAAAATGTGCCAAGGCTGTTATTAACATCAAAGTTGAGGGAGAGTATATTTATGCTGAACTGTTCGCGGCAGTCGGCAATGTTGGCGGGATTAAGATAGAGGCTGCTCATGGCATTCCACTCACCGGTGGATGTGCCGAGGAAGCGCTGGGCGCTAACAGGTTTTATAGTTAGTATATAAAACAGGATAGAAAATAAAACCTTTGTGTAAAGTCTCATGATTAGCCCGGTTTTGATACAAAGCTAGTAGTAATATCCGGAGTTTTTCTACCTGGTCAATTCCCGTTTATAAAGCTGCACTACATTCTCCAATCCGTAATAAAGCGCATCGGCTATCAGGGCATGGCCGATGGAGACTTCAAGTAGTTCCGGGATTGATTGCCTAAAGAACCGGAGGTTTTCGCGATCCAGATCGTGACCGGCATTGAGGCCAATGCCGTTTTGGGTGGCAATGGTGGCGGTTTTTATGTATGCGGCTATTGCGGCGTTTTTATCTTTCCGGTAATTTTTGGCATAGTCCTCGGTATAGAGCTCTACGCGATCTGCGCCGGTATCTTTTGCGGCGGCGGCCATTTTCTCTATAGGGTCAATGAATATGGAAACACGTATACCTGCATTTTTAAAGACGCTTATTATTTGCTGCAGGTATGCTTTTTCTTTTATGGTATCCCAACCGTGGTTTGATGTGAGCTGGCCGGGGCTGTCGGGCACAAGGGTGACCTGTGCGGGTTTTACTTCCAGCACGAGGTTTACAAATTTGTCTTCGGTAGGGTTGCCTTCTATATTAAATTCGGTAGTGATGATCTTGCTGATCTCGCGGACGTCGCTGTATCTTATATGGCGCTCGTCGGGGCGGGGGTGTACGGTAATTCCGTCTGCGCCGAAATGCTGGCAATCGATGGCTGCTTTTACTACACTTGGATTATCACCACCACGGCTGTTGCGCAGGGTGGCGATCTTATTAATATTGACGGAGAGCTTGGTGGCCATAGTTTTGTTTTGCCAAAATTACTCCATTTTGCTATCCTTCCTTATCTTCACTTAGGAACGATGAAAATGAGAATAAACAATATTTGCGCTTTTTATGTTTGGGCTTGTTTATTTGTTGTGTCCTGTAAGTCTGTACCGCCTACAGATCCCCGAACTGTTTTTCATCTTAATATCTCTGCCGGTTATCTTGAATCTATAGATCCGGCTTATGCCAAAGACCTCAATATGATGTGGATAGACCATATGGTGTATAATACACTTGTGGAGACGGATGAGCATTTGCAGCTTGTGCCATCGCTGGCCAAACGGTGGGAGGTGAATGACAGTGGCACAGTTTATACTTTCCACCTGAGGGGGAATGTGTATTTCCAGGATAACGAAGTTTTCCCCGGTGGCAAGGGGAGAAGGATGAGCGCCAAGGATGTGGCTTACAGCTTTGCCCGGATCATGGATGCAAAAACAGCATCGCCCGGTGCGTGGATATTTAATGGTAAAGTGGCGGCGGTAAATCCATTTGTTGCGATCGATGATACTACTTTTCAAATAAACCTTGCAACGCCATTCCGGCCACTACCTGAAATATTGAGTATGGCGTATTGCAACATAGTGCCTCATGAAGCGGTGGAGCGATGGGGTAAAGATTTTCGTAACCATCCTTGCGGGACGGGTCCGTTTACTTTTGGATATTGGGATGAGGGTAATGTGCTGAACCTGCTGCGCAATCCTAACTATTGGGAGCATGATAGTGCCGGTAAAAAATTGCCATACCTCGCAGCTGTGCAGGTAACATTTATAGATAGCAAGGCTACTGAGTTTTTACTGTTCCGACAGGGCAAGATCGATTTTGTAAATGGGATAGATGGTTCTTTCAAAGACCTTTTACTTTCTAAAGATGGCAGTTTGAAAAAAGAATTCCAGGATAAATTCCGGCTTTCAAAAAGCACCTACCTTAATACTGAGTATCTCGGTTTTCTTACCGATACTACTAATACCTTAATGAAAGATGAGCCCACTCGTAACCCCCTTGTGCGCCGGGCGATCAATTATGCGATAGACCGGCAAAAGATCGTTACTTATTTTAAGAATGGCCTGGAGATACCTGCTACGCAGGGCTTCATACCGGCGGGCATGCCGGGGTATGATAGCAATGCCCATTATGGTTATGATTACAACCCGGCGAAGGCCCGCGAACTACTCACGGCCGCAGGCTATCGAAACGGTAGAGGCCTTAAGTCCATAAAAATACTGGTGCCGAATAATTATGAAGACATTGTAAACTTTATAGCCAGCCAACTACAGGAAGTGGGTATCACTGTGAACATAGAGCTGATGCAGCCCAATATTTTAAAACAACAAATGAGCAGGGGGCAGGCGCTGTTCTTCAGGGCGCAATGGCTGGCCGACTATCCGGATGCTGAAACTTACCTGGTGGTTTTCAACAGCCATTATCCGGCACCGCCTAATTATACACGTTTCAGTGACGCGACATTTGATAAATGGTATGACCAAAGCCTAAACCTGCCGGACACTGCCCGATGGCAGCTTTACCGCCGCATGGACAGCCTGGCTATGAGTTATGCCCCGGTGGTGCCTCTATATTATGAGCGGCTGGCGCACCTGACTCAAAACAATATTGTTGGCTTCAGGAGCAACCCGATGAATATTATTGATGTAAAGGGGGTGAGGGTGAAGGAATAATAAAAATAGAAATCACGAGAATCCAAAATTACTCCCACACATACTGCTCATCATATTCAACATTGTATTTTTTCAAAAACGCTCTGTGCTCTTCCTGAAATGTTTTGTTACTATGATGTGCATTTTGGTTAGCAATATATGCAACAACTGTGTCTACTTCAGTTGGGTTCACTGAAAATGCTCCGTAACCATCTTGCCAATAAAAGTTTTTAAGTGCCGCATCTTTTGACTTCATCCATCTTGAGGAGTAAGATTTTAATTCTTCAATTAATTTCATCAAAGCTATTTTCTTTGATAGCATACATAGTATATGGATGTGGTCGTTATATCCTCCTATTTTTATGGGGTGGCACTCCAGGTTTTTGCAGATGCCTCCGAGGTAATTATGCAGTTCATCCTCATAAGGTGGGAATATTAATGCTTCACGGTTTTTGGTGCTGAACACGATGTGGATGTAGTTTTTCACTAGTGATTGTCCCATGCTATTTGTATTTTATTGGGTATTCTCTCGATGGGCTTGCACCCATCGCTGGTGGACCGCGCCCCTTGAACTCTCGATGGGCTAACACCCATCGCTGATGAATTGCGCCCCTTGAACTCTCGATGGGCTAACACCCATCGCTGATGGATGACGCCCCTTCAGGGCTTTTTCCTTTTTCTGAACTTCTCTTGATGGGCTTGCACCCATCGCTGGTGGACCGCGCCCTTTGAACTCTCGATGGGCTAACACCCATCGCTAACAGATTACGCCCCTTCAGGGCTTTTTCCTTTTTCTAGACTTCTCTTGATGGGCTTGCACCCATCGCTGGTGGACCACGCCCTTTGAACTCTTGATGGGCTAACACCCATCGCTAACAGATTACGCCCCTTCAGGGCTTTTCCATGCTTAGGTCAAAAAGTGATTATTATATGCAAATATAACAAACGAACTCATTTACGAAATTAATTAAGGGGTGAAATCTATAATGGAACGAACCCGGTGAATATTATTGATGTAAAGGGGGTGCGGGTGAAGGAATAATAAAAATAGTATACATCGCGTTATTGTTTTTGTACATTTATATATCTCCCTAAACAAAAATAACTGTCATGAGAAACCCAGCTATTCTTTTGCTTGTAATGATCATGTTTTCATTTGGCTGCAATAATCCTCAAAAGCCGGCGGCGACCGGTAACACGGACTCGCTGAAAATGAAACAGGATGCAGATAACCTGAATAACATCTTAAAAAAGGTGGATGTACCATCGCAGATATTTTCTGCGCCGGGTGACCAGCTTTCGCTGGTGAAGGGTAAGAAGGGTACGGTGATTTTTTTAGATCCTTCAGACCTTGAAACCGAGGATGGAGGTGCACCGGGGAAGCAGGTGATCGTGGAGCTGAAAGAAATGACCACGGGAGCTGACCTGGCGCGTGCAAATGCACAAACGATGTCGAATGGCAAATTGCTTGTTTCGGGCGGGGCATACTATATCAATATGACATCGGGTGGCAAGCAATTGAAACTGAAGAAAGATAAAGACCTGAAAGTAGCGTTTCCAAAATTTACGGATAGCACTATGTCAGTATTCTATGGACAGCGGGATAGCACGGGGCGTATGAACTGGCAACCGGCTAACCAGCAATTCACTTCAAAAAATGGGTACGGTGTAAATACTGAGGATACGATGGATAACAGATCAATTATGGTGTACAATTCGAAAAACTATAAGCTGATGGGTTATGTGGGTAATGACAGTACGTATAAAAGGGATACAGCGACACTTGGTGCTCTGAAATACAAAGCAATAGCAGAAAAAAACACCAGCGATTCTATCTTCAGGGAGAAATCAAAAGCATTTATTAAAATGACTGAAAAGCTTAATAAAAACCTCTATGATATAACTAATATAAAACAACTGGGCTGGATCAATTGCGACAGGTTTGCGAGGTTGGAACAAAAAACGTCTATAACTTATACCATTGATCCGAAAGACAGTATTACATATGCGCACGTCTACCTTGTATATAAAGACATCAACTCTGTGGTCGACAATGTTTTTTACGACACTCAAACTACCGGCACTCGAGATTTTGATAATTCACCTATCGGGTACAAAGCCCGGTTGATCGCTGTAACAAACAGGAACGGTGAATTGCTCGCCTGCAAAATGGATATGACCATTGCGAACAATCAGCATACCCTCATTGTATGGAAAAAAACTACTCCTGAAGAATTGAATAGTTATTTTGATCCGGGTAATAATTGGGGGCAATAATAGTTGAATAAGCATGAAAATATTGGGATTATATAATTGATGAACGTGGCCAGGTTATTTTTGCAAAATCTGGCGTTGATCTAGCGTTGATTTTACCGATATTCTTTTGACCGATCACCTGCGGGTGTTTATAAATGCGTATTTTCTTAATATTTGTGATGCAGGCTATAGTGAGTGGGAATTGAGCGCTATCTGTTTTTCTCTTTAATAATTACCTTCGCAATGCTTTCCGAGACTTATAGCAACTAACGCAACAACCAATGTTATTTAATTCATTACCGTTTGTCATTTTTTTTCCGGTAGTTACTGCATTGTTTTTCTTGTTGCCTCATAAGTTCCGCTGGTTTCTTTTACTGGCGGCCTCCTGTTTCTTTTATATGTTTTTCAAGCCGGTATATATTCTTATACTGGCATTTACTATCGTGATAGATTATTATGCCGGTATACTCCTGGAAAACGAACCCGATAAAAAACGAAGGAAAAAATTCCTAGTCATGAGCCTTATTGCCAATATAGGTATACTGGCGGTGTTCAAATACTACAACTTCCTGAATACAAATGTTACGGGTATTGCATTGCTGTTTGGTTATAAAAACCCCATTCCTTTTTTGCGGATTGCGTTGCCTATAGGTTTATCATTCCACACTTTCCAGGCGATGAGTTATACGATAGAGGTGTATCGCGGCAATCAAAAGGCCGAAAGGAATTTTGGGATCTATGCATTGTATGTTATGTTTTACCCGCAGCTGGTAGCGGGGCCTATAGAGCGGCCGCAGAATATGCTGCACCAGTTTCATGAGGAAAAATATTTCAATTACAATAATGCTGTTTCGGGGATACGGCAAATGGTTTGGGGTATGTTTAAAAAAGCTGTGATCGCTGACAGGCTGGCCACTTTCACTGATCCTATTTTTAATGATCCGCACAATTATCCTGCCAGTTCAATATTTATCGCCTGCGTATTTTTTTCGTTCCAGATCTATTGCGATTTTTCGGGGTACTCAGATATTGCTTTAGGCTCGGCACGGGTGATGGGCTTTGACCTGATGAAGAACTTTGACCGGCCATATAGTGCAAAAAATATTCCTGAGTTCTGGCGGCGCTGGCATATTTCATTGTCTACCTGGTTCAAAGATTATTTGTATATACCGATGGGGGGCAGCCGGGTTCCGGCACTGCGCAGGCACTTTAATATTTTTGTGGTGTTCCTGGTGAGTGGCTTATGGCATGGCGCCAACTGGACGTATATTATCTGGGGCTCCCTGCATGGGATATATATGGTGTTCGGGGCGATGACCGCACACATACGGAATAAAATAAGAGACGTGATTGGCCTGGCAAAAGTGCATTGGCTGGATAATGGTGTCCAGAAGCTGATCACGTTTTTCCTTGTTACGATAGCATGGATATTTTTCAGGGCAAACACGGTGCCGGATGCTTTTTACATGATCCGGAAGTTGCCATCTGCATTGGGTGAGTTTATCGGAGTTTTAAAACACACATTTACATTAGCGATGCCAATAGCCAATGCACGGGTGCTGATGTGTGTGGCAGTGGTATTGATCATGGAGCTGATACACAGTATACAGAAAAAAAGAAGCCTCAATACGCTTTTACAAAACCAGCCCCGGTATATCAGGTGGTGTGTGTATTATGTTTTTGTATTTGCGGTTATTTATCTTGGTATTTTTCATAACAGACAATTTATTTATTTTCAATTCTAACCTGCTATGAAAAAATTCATTCTCCGCTTATTACTTTTCTGCCTTGCGCCGCTGCCACTACTGTTCCTGCTGCAGCACGTGGTGGATAAGGGCCTGCAGAAATCGCGCTACTATTACTATTCTGAATGGAATGATCTTTTTGCCGGGAAAATAAATGCGGACTTGCTTATCATGGGCTCGTCGCGCGCATGGGTGCAGGTATCGCCAAAGATATTAGACAGCGCACTTCATTTAAATAGTTATAACCTCGGCATGGACGGCACCACTTTCAAAATACAGTATTCACGCTTCAGGATGTATTTGCAACATAATAAAAAGCCAAAGTATATTTTGCAGGAGGTGGGTTATACATCTACGCTCGTAAAAAGTGACCAGCTGCCGGCATCACAACAATTTTTGCCTTATCTCAGCGACTCTTCTGTTTGGCAAGTGGTATCCACAGCTGGCAATCCACTTGACAACCTGGACCGCTATTTCCCGATGTATAAATATAACAATGAGTTGCCGCTGATCAAGGAAGGTATCATGTCATATTTCGGGAAGGGTGTGAAGGATGTTAAGTATAAAGGTTACCAGGGGCAAGAAAAAAACTGGGATAGTTCGTTTCATAATTTCCTGATGCAAAACCCGCATGGTGAGGTGTTCCCGATCGATAAGGAAGCTGTCGCTTTGTTCCGCGATTTCCTGGATTACTGCAAGGCCAATGATATTAAGGTAATCATGTTTTACCCACCGGCATTTGTGCAGTCGCTGGATTATATAAAGAACAGGGATGAAATACTGGCGGTGTATAATAATTTCTCGAAAGAGTATGACATACCCTTCTATAACCATATGTATGATTCGCTCAATTACAGCCGTGATAATTTTTATAATTCATTGCACTTAAATAAAGCAGCGTCTGAAGTTTTTAGCCGGGAGCTTGCTAATGAATTACAAAAGGATATAAAATAACAATACGCTGCGGATAATCTGCGTATTTTTGATACGTTCCATGATAAACATTACCGACCAGCCAGATACTTCAAATTCCATTTTTCAGAAAGCAGTAACTTTTGTGAGGGATACTGAGGAAAATCTTTTTCTTACCGGGAAAGCAGGTACTGGTAAAACCACGTTTTTAAAATACATCAGAACACAAACAAAAAAGCAAAGCGCTATTGTTGCGCCCACAGGTGTGGCTGCAATAAATGCAGGTGGCGAAACGATACATTCCTTTCTGCAGTTGCCTTTCAGCCCTTTTGTGCCGGGGAATGGTGGTGGTTTTGGGCGGCAGGGAAATGCGGAGGACAAACATTCGCTGCTGGCTAACCTGCGCCTGCGGGAAACAAAACAAAAACTGCTACGCAAGCTGGACCTACTCATTATAGATGAAGTGAGCATGGTGCGCTGCGACCTGCTGGACAGCATGGACCTTGTGCTGCGCCATGTGCGCAAAAACTGGGCGCAGCCTTTTGGTGGGGTGCAGATGGTTTTTATTGGTGATCTGTTTCAGCTGCCACCAGTGGCGCCGGAAGGGGATTGGGAGATACTGAAAAACTATTATAACAGTCCGTATTTTTTTGATTCTAAGGTTCTTCGGGACCATCCACCACTTTATATAGAATTGAAAAAAGTGTACAGGCAAAAAGAGCAAACTTTTATAGATATTCTGAACCGCATCAGGAACGGGCAAGTGATGCAACAGGATATTGATGTGCTCAATGAACGCTTTGACCCGGTGCAGCAAAAAGAAAAAGGATACATAATATTATCGACTCACAACAGGATAGCTGATGATGTGAACCAACAAGCACTGGAGCAATTGGGCGCGCCAGTACATACTTTCACCGGGACAATAAAAAATGATTTTAATCCTAAGAATTTACCGACGGAAGAAGTGCTGCAACTGAAAGAGGGCGCACAGATCATGTTTGTAAAAAATGATTTGCAGACACCGAGGCGGTATTATAATGGCAAGATAGCGCTGGTATCGAAAATAGGAACAGATGGTATATGGGTGAATTTTCCGGGTGAAGGAGATGAACCGCTGCTACTGGAGCTGGATACGTGGAAAAATATGCGGTATACGCTGAACCCGCAAAAAGGAGAAATAGAAGAGGAAGAGTCGGGGAGTTTTACACAATATCCTGTGCGGCTGGCATGGGCTATAACTGTGCATAAAAGCCAAGGGCTTACTCTGGATAAAGTAGTTGCAGACCTTAACCAGTCGTTTGCGCCGGGGCAGGTGTATGTGGCGCTGAGCCGATGCACGACCATGGAAGGCCTGGTGTTGCGCAGCAAACTGAACATTAATAATGTGATCGTAGACCAGCGCATTGTGGAATTTGCGAGGTCGGAAAATGATGAAGATGAGCTGGAGGAATTATTGGTTGAGAGTATGCGAAAGGCGCGTGCATCGCAGCTTTGCAGGGTTTTTTCTTTTTTGGAACTTGCAACGTATGCGGAGCAGCTGGTGCCGGAAATATTGAAACGGAAAACAGGACCGAAAGAAAAGAATCTTGCACTGATAGAGAAAACGCTGAAAACACTAAAGGAAGCTCAAAAACATGCCGGTGGTTTTCATAAACAGATTCATGCATTGATCGCAGAACAAGACGATGCACGACTTGATGAACGGAAAAATGCTGCAACTGTTTATTTTACGGAAAAAGTTTTAAACCCTTGCATTGCGGATATAGAGGAACATATTATTGCTTTAGGACCACTCACGAAGGTGGCCAAGCAAGTGAAAACATGGAAAGACCTGAATGAGCAGATAAAACAAAAGGTAACGGAAATAAGAGGGATTCAGTAAGTATTGCGGGTGATATACATGATCGAGAGACGCTATCATGATCCAGAGAGGCAATGCATTGCGTCTCTATGCGCACAAATAAAACCGGGGTTAACCATGATAAACCCTTGAGGCCACTATTGTTCCGTCTTTGATCTCCAACACCTCTGCCACCAGCATGTAGGGCTCACCTTCTACCTTTCTTATATATTCCATGAACACGCGATCTTCATTTGCCGTCAATGTGGTTGGTATATAATTTAATGTGGGCAACCTGTCGAATGCATCTTGCCACCAGGCGCGCAGGGCGGCCTTGCCGGTTACAAGTCCTTCGGTTTGGGGTTGGCGAATTTTTAGCTTGGGGCTGTAGTGTTCTGCTTCGTTATGATATAAGGATAGCAGGTTTTCTAAATTATGATCGTTGAATGCCTCAAACCATTTTGTGGCAATGGCAAGATTTTTTTGCCTTTGTTGGTCGGTATTATTTTGCATGAAATAAGGGGAACCTGACTAATTTAATTTAGCCGGCACGATGAGTTTAAATTCAGGAATTCTTACAGTGAGTTTCTTTTTATTAAAGATGTTTTCCATCTGGTATGTGCCATACATCTTGCCAATTTCACTATGCAGGTTAGCACCTGAGGTATATTGATAGCTATCGCCGGGATTTATCACCGGTTGCTCGCCGACCACACCATCACCTTCCACTTCGCGATGCGTGCCATTGCTGTCTAATATATGCCAGTGCCGACTGAGTAGACGGACGGGATAAATGGTACGGTTCTCAATAGTGATGCGGTATGCAAACAGATATTCAGAGTTCAGCGGGTTTGACTGCGCGGGCTGGTAAAAGGTTTCCACCATAATATTTACGCCCTCGGTTACGAGTTGCACCATATTTTTTCGCGATTGATTATTCAAAGATAATAAATAATTTACTACTTATTGTTGTCGTACAATAATTTTATCACATCTGTTATAAGGTCGCGTTCATAACCTTTCTGTGTGAGGTATCGGTAAAGTTTCGATTTCCGGGATAAAATGCTCTTGTCTTTCTTTATCTCTTCAGCTTTTTTAAATGCAAGTTTATTTAATGTGTTGTCATAATCATCGGGAGGGATTTCGGCAAGGCCCTTTTTTATGCAATAATCAGATATTTTCCTGAGCCTGAGTTGTTGCTTTATTTTTTCCTTGCCCCATTGCTTCATCCTGAATTTACCACCGGCATAGGCTTTGGCAAAGCGCTCTTCGTTCAGCACTCCGGTTTCTATAAGGCCGGATAGTTGCTGTTCCACCTCCGGTGTTGTAAAACCCAGTTCATAAAGCTTATTACGCACCTCTGAATGGCAGCGCTCCTGGTATTTACAGTAATGAAGAATGGCGGCTTTTATTTCCATAAAATCTCCGAAGGCATGTCAGTAAATTAAGATTGTATGTTCAAATACTATTTATGCCACCTCTTCGAGGTTAGGGTATTGTGACATTGTCTTTCTATTATAATTTCATCCCTTCTGGATTTTCTCCTCTAAATAGATGACGTTACAATACCCGAAGGGTGAGTATTTAGTCTATAAAAAACTACCTACCCATGAACACCATTAATATCTGCACGTCACTTGGGTTTACTCCACTTATGCGGCTGGCTTGTCCAAGTGTGCGGGGTTTTATCTTGTTGAGTTTCTGACGGGCTTCGCTGGATATTGCCGAGAGCTTTTCATAGTTAAAGGTTTCCGGTATCATCAAGTTCTCGAGAGTGGACATCTTGGTTACCAGTTCCTGTTCTTTTTCTATGTAAATATCGTACTTCACTTGTATTTCCACTTGCTCCAGTATCAACGGGTCACTTTCAGAAATGGCGTCTGCCAGGCTTGGTATGGCAGCGATCATATCTTTCAGGCCTATTCCAGGACGAAGTAATAGCTTTGTTGCCTTTGTTTTTTCCTGTAGGGCTGAGGAATTATTATCGTCCAGTAATTTGCCGGCCATTGTTGGGTCAATAGTAAATTCAGATAAAAGATTCTTGATCCGGCTTACTTTCTCTTTCTTTTCGTTCATTAACCTTAGCCTTTCATCTGAGGCAAGGCCAATGTCATGCCCTAGCTGGGTGAGGCGGAGGTCGGCATTGTCTTGCCTTAGCAAGGTGCGGTATTCCGCCCGGCTGGTAAACATACGGTATGGTTCGTCTGTACCTTTATTTATCAGGTCATCAATTAGTACTCCTATATAGGCATCGCTGCGTTTCAAAACCACCGGTTCCTGCTCTTTGGCATTCCTGGCGGCATTAATTCCGGCCATTAATCCCTGGCACGCAGCCTCCTCATATCCCGTTGTACCGTTGATCTGTCCGGCAAAGAACAAATTATGCACTAATTTGGTCTCTAGCGTGAATTTGAGCTGTGTAGGGGGGAAATAATCGTATTCTATGGCATATCCGGGCCTAAAGAACTTACAATTCTCAAATCCTGGCACCATTTTCAGCGCTTTATACTGTACTTCCTCCGGCAGGGAGGTGCTAAAACCATTCACATAAATCTCCACTGTGTTCCATCCTTCCGGCTCAACAAACAGTTGATGACGGTCTCTTTCAGCAAAACGGCTGATCTTATCTTCTATACTGGGGCAATAACGAGGGCCACTTCCTTTGATCCTTCCCTGGTACATGGGGGATTGTTCGAAGCCAGTCTTTAATATTTCATGTACTTCAGGACTGGTATAAGTTACCCAGCAGCACCTTTGTTCCTGCGGTTTTATCTTTTTTACAGGTAGGTAAGAGAAACCGACTACTTCCTCATCACCGTCCTGTATCTCCATTTTGGTATAATCCAGGCTTCTGCCATCTATTCTTGGTGGTGTACCGGTCTTCAGGCGGGCGCTTTCAAAACCATATTCCACAAGTTGCTCGGTAATACCTGTAGCGCCTTTCTCTCCTATTCTACCACCTCCAAATTGCTTCTCCCCTATATGAATTACCCCATTTAAGAAGGTGCCATTGGTTAAAACCACGCACTTACTCCTTATTTCTTGACCCATTCCTGTAACCACGCCTTGTACTGTTCCACGTGAAACAATCAAACTCTTGACCATATCCTGCCAAAAATCTACGTTTTTTGTGTTCTCCAGCATTTCGCGCCATGTGGAAGCGAATAACATACGGTCGTTTTGGGAGCGCGGACTCCACATACCAGGACCTTTAGATTTATTCAGCATCCGGAACTGGATCATACTGGCATCACTCACTATTCCGCTATAACCACCAAGGGCATCGATCTCTCTTACTATCTGGCCCTTGGCGATACCACCCATGGCAGGATTACAACTCATCTGCGCAATGGTCTGCATGTTCATAGTAACCAGTAGCACCTTCGAGCCCATATTGGCAGCTGCTGCCGCTGCCTCACAGCCAGCGTGGCCTGCGCCAACAACTATTACATCATATTCAGGAAACATAGTGCAAAGATACTATTAGAGATCGATAATAATTATAGTCACTAACGGCAGAGAAATATGCCCGTATTAAACTTATAGGTATGAGCATGGTCAAAAGAATGTTAAAAGTATCGGGGGGTTCCATTTTAACAGATGAGGGGTTGGTGGGCTAGTGCGAAACAAAAGGCTTCCTTTGAAAAACAATGACCAATAACAAACTCAAGATGTAACTTAAGTTGCGAACACAGAACATCTTGAATGATTGAAATGAAATGTTCCACGTGGAACAAAATACAATAATTGTAAACTTTAACAATAATCTCTAAGAAAGTACGTTACTTTGTAATAATGTTAATGCGCAATAAAATATCAGCCTACTTCTTTGCACTGTTTTTATTTACAGTAGCATCTGTATGTGCAT
>Ga0302185_10001365_pt1 | contig 17237 bp, 22 predicted proteins | sample II_Bog_E1_1_FD_200231 | JGI IMG/M metagenome (GOLD analysis project Ga0302185, IMG submission 200231) | Peat permafrost microbial communities from Stordalen Mire near Abisko, Sweden - II_Bog_E1_2 | ecosystem: Environmental > Terrestrial > Soil > Wetlands > Peat | place: Sweden: Abisko... | reverse complement strand
TGAACTTACCAGTACTTTTTCTTTCTTACACGATAAATTCAGCAAGCGTCCTGAGATATTAGAAAGCAATATTAAAGCACTGCAAGCCGGGTATAATTATGGTGATACAGTAGAGGCTTTTGCCGCACGCTACAAAGTGGAGCGGGCAAAATTGCCTAAAGGTATCTACAGAAGCATAACCGGCAACATTGCACTCACTTACGGACTGATAGCTGCCGCTGAAAAGAGTGCATTGCCTTTGTTCCTGGGTTCTTACCCTATTACACCGGCATCAGATATACTGCATGAACTATCGAGGCATAAAAATTTCGGGGTTAGGACATTCCAGGCCGAAGATGAAATAGCAGCGATCACTGCGGCTATTGGTGCTGCTTATGGTGGTAGCCTTGGGATCACAACTACATCCGGGCCGGGTATGGCGCTCAAGACCGAGGCGATGGGCCTGGCGGTAATGCTGGAAATACCACTGCTCATAATAGATATACAACGTGGTGGCCCATCTACCGGGCTACCCACCAAAACTGAGCAGAGCGACTTGCTGCAGGCCTATTACGGGCGCAACGGCGAATGCCCGCTGCCTATAGTATCTGCATCAACACCAAGCGATTGTTTTGAAGCGGCCTATGAGGCGGTGCGCATAGCAGTGCAGCATATGACGCCGGTAATATTACTGAGCGATGGCTATATAGCCAATGGTGCTGAACCCTGGCGCTTCCCGAAAAGCGCTGATCTGCCTGCAATAAATGTGACGTTCAAGGAAAAGCTGAACGATAACGAAAAAACCTTCCTCCCATACCTGCGTGATGAAAACCTGGTGCGGCCATGGGCTGTGCCGGGCACTCCCGGTTTGGAGCACCGTATAGGCGGCATAGAAAAAGAAGACATTACAGGCAACATATCTTATGATCCGGAAAACCACCAGCACATGGTGAAGACCCGTGAAGCTAAGGTGGAGAAAATAGCCGATCATATACCGCTTCAAACACTGGACAGTGGCCCTGAAAAAGGTGATGTGCTCGTATTGGGCTGGGGGTCTACTTATGGCTCTATAAAAAGTGCCGTGATGGAACTCCAGGCTCAAGGCAGGCAGGTGGCACATGCTCATCTGCGGCATATGCGCCCTTTCCCGCGCAACCTCGGCGAGCTGTTGCACAACTATAAAAAGGTGCTGATACCTGAAATAAATAACGGTCAACTAATAAAAATAATCCGCGACAAATACCTGGTAGATGCTGTGGGTTTTAACAAAATTAAAGGCACACCTATTACAAGGACAGAGCTGACCACGGCTATAGCTAACCTGTTATAAAACACACACGGTTGCTTTGACTTTTATTTTCCAGCTTCGTTATCTTCGTTTAGTTTTATAGACTATTATGCCGCAATCTGTTTCTGTATTTTGGTTTCGCCGCGATCTACGGCTGGAAGATAACGCTGGGCTGTACCATGCATTGTGCAATGGCAGGCCTGTGCTGCCTGTCTTTATTTTTGATACCAACATACTAGACGGCCTTGAAGAAAAGGAGGATAAGCGCGTACACTTTATACATAATGCACTCGCCACCCTGCAGGCAAAGCTGGAGAGTATGGGTAGCACACTGCATGTGCTGCATGGCACACCAATAGCCTCTTTTAAAAAACTTACCTCTGAATATAATGTAGCGGCGGTTTATACCAATCACGACTATGAGCCTTATGCACAGAAACGTGACAACGAAATACGGGCATTTCTTGCGGAAAAAAATATTGTGTTGCATACATTCAAAGACCAGGTCATCTTTGAAAAAGACGAAGTAGTAAAGGATAATAAAGAGCCCTATACCGTATACACGCCCTACAGCAGCAAGTGGAAAGCAAAGCTGAATGCGTTTTATCTGAAGCCATACCCAACCGAAAAATATTTTCAGAACTTTTACAAGCAAAATCCGAAGCCACTGCCATCATTGTCAGGTATTGGTTTTAAAGTTGCACCTCCCGGCACATTACCGGCCGAACTGGATGAAGTGATCGCGAAGCACTATGATACTACACGTGACTTCCCTGCCCTGGAAGGCACTACAAGGCTGGGCATACACCTTCGGTTCGGGACAGTGAGCATACGGCAACTGGCGATAAAAGCACAGGCGCTGAATGCTACGCTGCTGAATGAACTGATATGGCGGGAGTTTTACCAGATGATATTGTGGCATTTCCCTCATGTGGTGAACGGCTCATTTAAAAGGGAATATGATAACATAGTGTGGCGGAACAACGAGCGTGAATTTGAACTATGGTGCGCCGGGCAAACCGGCTACCCTATAGTAGATGCAGGGATGCGGCAACTGAATGAAACCGGCTATATGCACAACCGTGTGCGTATGATAGTAGCCAGCTTCCTGACCAAACATCTTCTGATTGACTGGCGATGGGGTGAAGCGTACTTTGCTGAAAAGCTACTGGACTATGACCTGGCTGCCAATAATGGTGGCTGGCAGTGGGCTGCAGGTTGCGGTTGTGATGCGGCTCCATACTTCAGGATATTCAACCCATACTTACAAACACAAAAGTTTGATGCAGAACTAAAGTATATACGGCAGTGGGTGCCGGAATATGAAGAGCTTACTTATGCGCAACCCATTGTGGATCATAATGTGGCGAGGGAACGATGCCTGAAGGTTTACAAGCTAGGGCTAAACAGGCCATAAAAAAAGTGCACATGATCGCTCATGTACACCGTAACAACTAAAAAATTTATTGTCTTTATTAATGATAAACTACCTGCATCCCGAGGCGCAAGGCGATGTCGCGCTCCAGTTGGGCACCACGGCTATCCTGCCAGTCGGAGAGGAGATGTACTTCATCGCACTCCAGCATTTTTTTAATATCGTTACGCACGGCATCATCCCATGATTTGGTATCATCGGTAACAGCATCGGGTTTTACTACCTGGTATCCCATACCCGACAATTGCCGGGCCATTGTATTGAATTTATCTTTTACTATCCCTTTTGGAAGGCCTGTGATCTTACCGGCTATATACGCTGTCCTGTTCATAAAATATGTTTTTAGCAGTTGTTAATGATCCGTCAGTTATACGTCTTTAAATAAAACCATGCCAATGGGCCTTCATGAAAATCTAAATTGAAAAATCTTCCATTTTACAGGAATATAGACAGCAGCATTTTTAGTATACCCGGTTTAGAACGTACATGGTGTTTCACGGCTTTGGTATTTGCTATAAAAGTGAGCAACATTTCATGCTTCTGCTGTCTTCTCGTTTTCATAAACTATTTTTTTCACCCTTCTTTAACGTTTTATAATAAATGCGTGCCAAGAGGAGTGTAGGTGAATAAATTTATTTTTATAGCTGATGCCTTTTATTCAACACCATTTTTCAGCCATAAGTTTACCGCTGCCAATGCGGCTTTATATTTTTTTGTAAAGCTCTCATCACCTGCATAGATCAGCGCATATGCCCTTGTTAATCCATTGATGACAGAAGTGTGGTCCTGGCCACCAAAAAACATAGCGATCTGCTGTAGTGTAATGGTGGGGAAATTGCTGCGCAGGCAGAGCGCCGCAATGAACCGTAATTCCACAACATTGCGTATGCGGGTTTTTAACTTATAGGTAGTGGGCTGTTCATTGAGCGCCGCTGCAATGATGTGCAGCATGTGTTCCGGTGTCTTCACATAGTTTTCATAGTAGTAAGGCGCCATAGGGGCCGTATCATTCATTTGTTGTGCGGAGCCGGCAATTTTGCTTCTGTCTGCGATCTGTGATCTTGTTGCGTAGTACATAATCTTCTGTTTTAGTCTTTATCCGTTTTTAAAATCTTTTTCCAACGACAATGTTTTTGGCACAAATGAAATTTATTCAGTATTTTTGATTAGCGATCTTACAACAAAGATATTCCATTTTATTTGACATTTCCAAATTTTATGGAAAATAAATCTTAATTTTGTAGTATGTACTTAGCCAGCAATCTAAAATATCTCCGGAAAAAATCGGGCAAAACGCAGGATGCACTTAGCTCTGAAGTAAAAATAGGCCGCACCACCATAGCCAATTACGAATCCGGTATCAGTGAGCCAAATGTGGAGACTTTATTGGTATTCGCCAACTATTTTGGCATATCGCTGGATGATCTTTTGTCAAAAAACATGGAAGATATCATCAAGTCGGGCGAAAAAGATATGATGCTCAAGGGTGCATTCGCCTCAAAGCCTGAAACCGGGTATAGCGGGATGCCCCGTGTGATCACCGTAGACAGCGGCGGCAATGACAACATTATATATGTACCTGTAAAAGCGAGGGCAGGCTACCTGTCCGGATATGGGGATGTGGAATTTATGGAATCATTACCCACTTTTCGATTGCCGGGATTGAATAATGCCACATACAGGATGTTTGAAGTAGATGGCCCATCCATGGCACCGAATGTGTTGCATGGCGACCGCATCATAGGCGAGTGGGTAGAATCACTGACCGATATACGTGACAACAGGGTATACGTGGTAGTACATGAAGGCGGCGTAGCTGTAAAGCGTGTAGTGAACCGGCTGAAAGAGCGCGGGAAGCTTTACCTCAAATCGGATACCATAGCCCACAGGCACGAATTCCCCACCCTGGAAATAGACCCCGCCGATGTAAAAGAAGTATGGTATGGCCGTATGAAAATAAGCAGCGACTTCAGCGAGCCCGCCGAAGTATACCACCGCCTCGCCGACCTTGAAATGGACATGATGGAAATGAAGCGGATGGTGGATGAAGGGAATAAGCAGAAAGGGTAATTTGTAAAAAGGTTGTTTACTTTTATATTGAAGATTATCTTATGAACTTTTCCGATCTCCTGATCAAAATCGAATCCTTACAAAAAGATCTAAATGCGCTTAGGCCATTAGTGCCTGAACGCCAGGAAAAACTAAACAAAAAATTCCGGTTAGAATTTAATTACAACTCCAATCATATTGAGGGTAATACACTCACTTATGGTGAAACAGAGCTTTATCTGATCTTTGATAAAACCACCGGAGAGCATGATGGGAGAGAGTATGACGAAATGAGAGGGAGTGATGTAGCGTTAAAACTGGTGCAGGAACTTGCTACTGATAAAGAACACCCGCTTACCGAGGTTTTTATTAAGAATCTCAATAAAATAATTTTAGTTCGCCCCTATTGGGCAAATGCCATAACACAGGATGGACAACCAACAAGACGGTTGATTGAAACAGGCGATTATAAAAAATATGCGAATTCGGTTAGACTTCAAAATGGCGAGCTGTTTAATTATGCATCTCCTCAGGAAACTCCTGCATTAATGAGCGATCTTTTGCAATGGTATCGTGATGAATCTGAGAAAAAAGAATTACATCCTGTTGCGCTTGCCGCTCTGCTTCATTATAGATTTGTACGTATTCATCCATTCGATGATGGTAATGGCCGTATCTCCAGGTTACTGATGAATTATGTGCTGTACCACAATGACCTGCCGCCGGTGATCATTAAATCAGCAAATAAAAAAGAGTACTTAGCTGCACTCAATAAAGCAGACAGTGGCGATGTCAATTCCTTTGTCACCTACGTGGCAGATCAAATGATATGGTCATTAGATTTATCAATAAAAGCTGCTAAAGGGGAAGAAATAGAGGAACATGATGATATAGAAAAGGAAGTGGCTTTATGGAAACGCGAGTTGGAAAATAAGAACTCACTTAAAACGGTCTCTAAAACGGCATTAGGGATACGAAATTTATATCTCGAAAACTGGAGGCAATTTATCATTCTCTTTTATGAGAAAATAGATTCTCTTTTTGCCGAATTATTTACCGAACAATATGTACGCGGCTTTATTAATAATGATAGTCAAACATGGCTGCAGTATATAGACTATGTTATGGGTCGTTTTATTAAGTCAGACGGTTCCGAGCCTGATGTCGTTCCGTCCGAGCTTGAAAATGCTTATTCCATTAAACTCTATGTAAACATGCACCATTTTAAAGATAATAACAACAATCATTTTGACTTAAATATTTATTTGGAAATAGTTCTAAACAATGATGATTATCGAATAGAAGTTTCAGGAACACCCTTTTCCACGCTTTTGAATTCGGTATATATAAAAGCTTACAATCAAAAAATCACGCAAAAAGAGCAACAAGCAATAATCAACGATACTATAAAAAGTATCTTTGAATACATAAGAGAAAAAACTGAGGTTGGTGTTTAATTCTTAATGATGTAAAGCAATGAGCGTCCTAAGGGAATTCTTTAATGGTCGGATAATTATCAACTGCATATTGTTCGCATTGCCTATAAGCTTTCTGTTTATGCTGCGGGTAATATATGTGCAGGATATCCCCTTCTTCAGTATGGTGGCCGGTAAGATCTTTTTGTATCTGGTGGTTATGGTCTTCGTGCTTTTACGGTTTTTCCTATTTATCCTTTACCTGTTGAGCAGGCGGGCCTGAGCAACCATCATTTTCCATGAGTTACATCTACCAGGTCATTGTATTCCGGATGGTCTTTTAAGTACTTTGTTACAAAAGGGCAATAGACAATGACTTTTAAATTTTGCTGCCGCGCATAATCCAGTACATATTTTACCAGTATGCCGCCAAGGCCTTTGCCACGTGCCGATACCGGTACAACAGTGTGCATGAGCACCATGCTACCCCTGAGCCAGCGGTAGTCCAGCTCGGCATATTCTCCATTGTCTAAAGGCAATTCAAACCGGAATTGTTTTTTGTTATTTATGATCTCCATGGTATACAAAAGTACGGTAAGTATAAAAATAAGGTCCTGAAAAATCAGGACCTTTTGCCAATCTATCTGCCATCTGCCAGTCTACTATTTTTTGACCACAATCTATATACAGCTAATCAATGCTCTGCAAATGTATGTACATACATTCATTTTAAGGAATTTCTTTTTATTATGCGTCTATAAATATTTTGTGAGCCACTTTTAATGACAAAAACCATCGGCGGGCTTTATCCCAATAAAAAAACTCCGGAAAACCGGAGTCTTTTATAAAGCGCAAAGGTAAAACACACTCAATGTTTCTGCGCTTCATATTTGTATACTGCGCTGGCAGATATGTTAGTCTTTCTCAGCTTCCTCTTCGTTATGCTTCAGGACCTTGGCTTCTATATAAAAAATGATCTCTTCAGCAATATTTTTAGCCTGATCCCCAACGCGCTCCAGCTTGCGGATAATGGAAAGCACATATAATGCATCATTGATCATGCCAAGATCTGTTTTGATACAGTCTTCAATTTTTTTAATAGCGTTGGCATTGATACGATCCAGCACTTCGTCCTTTTTAAATATGCTGCGGGCAAGTATGGTATCCTCTTTTTCAAATGCAATTCGTGTATCAGAAAGTATACTGATGGAATCATCAAACATAGTGATCAATTCCGTATTAGTAAATAACTTGTGATCAAAATCACTGAGGGATTCTATTACATATTTGGCTATTCCGTCAGCAATATCACCTATGCGCTCCAGGTTGTTATTGATCTTTAATACTGCAAGTAAAAACCTGAGGTCAACAGCCACCGGGCAATAAAGAGCAAAGATATTTTCGCAGTCACGGTCCAGCTTCAGCTCAAAAGCGTTCACGCGTTTTTCTTTCAGCACGATCTCTCTTGCGAGGTCCCGATCGAAATGCAACATGGCCGTTCTGGCTTTCTTGAGTTGAGATTCTACCAGGTACCACATGCTCACCACTTCGGCCTTGATATCTGCTATCTCATTTTCTAACTGTGTCATACTATGATATTAAAAGATCAGCTAAATCTTCCGGTTATATAATTTTGTGTGCGTGTATCTTTCGGATTTGTGAACATTTGTTTGGTAGCATCATACTCCACCAATTCTCCCATATAGAAGAAGGCAGTCTTATCGCTCACACGGGCAGCCTGCTGCATATTATGTGTTACTATGATGAGGGTATAGTTTTTCTTCAGTTCATGAAACAGCTCTTCCACAGTTGAAGTAGAGATCGGGTCCAGTGCAGAAGTAGGCTCATCAAACAAAAGTACTTCCGGCTCCATGGCCACTGCGCGCGCAATGCACAAACGCTGCTGCTGGCCGCCTGAAAGGAAAGATCCTTTTTTAGTGAGCGAGTCCTTTACTTCTTTCCATAAAGCCACACGGGTAAGCGAATGCTCTACAATTTTGTCTTTCTCTGCTTTTGGCAGCTTGATACCATTGAGCTTATAACCGGCAATTACATTGTCATAAATACTGAGATTAGGAAAAGGGTTTGGGCGCTGGAATACCATGCCTATCTTAAGGCGCACAAATATCGGGTGCATCTCTAATACATCTTCTCCGTTCAGCAGTATCTGCCCCTTTGCAGTTGCGCCGGGTATCAGCTCGTGCATACGGTTAATGCCACGCAGGAAAGTAGTTTTTCCACAGCCCGACGGGCCCATAACAGCAATAACATTATTCCGCGGAATGTCAATGTTCACATTTTTTACAACGTGATTGTCCCCGAAATATGCATTGTAATCTACCGATTTTACAATTGTACTTTCCATTTTCTTGTCATCAACTTTGTAAAAATGTTCAACGCTAAAACCCAGATCAGGAGTATGCATGATGCTCCCCATGCCAGGTCGTGCCAGTCGTTGTAAGGACTGGTAGCGTAGTTAAATATCAATAAGGGTAAACTCTGCATTGGCTTCAGCAGGTTGAATGAAAGATATGGATTACCAAATGCCGTAAATAAAAGAGGTGCGGTCTCGCCCGCGATCCTCGCCACAGAAAGCATAACCCCGGAAAGTATACCGCTTATACCGCATGGCACTATTACCTTTAATACTACCCTGTGAAAAGGTAGCCCCAATGCAAAACCCGCTTCTCTCAATGAATCGGGCAGTAACTTTAATGTTTCTTCTGTAGAACGGATGATAATAGGCAGCATCATGATAGCTAATGCAACACTACCGGAAAGTGCAGAAAAACCACCCATCGGCTTCACCAGCCAGAAATAAGCCACAATACCAATAACTATGGAAGGCACGCCCTGCAAAATATCTACGCACAGGCGGCTCCAGTAGGCCAGCTTGCTTTTCTTGTTCTCACTAAGATATATCCCGCACAATATGCCAAACGGGATTGCAATAACTGATGCTACAAGGATTATGATCATGCTGCCCAGCAATGCATTTGCAATACCTCCTCCTGTTTCGCCTACCGGCTTGGGGAGGTTAGTAAGAAAATGCCAGTTGATCTTGGTAATACCCGCCTGGAGAATATAAATAAGTATAAAAATAAGTGGCACTACGCACGCACATGCCAGCAAGATCGTAAGCCCTTTAAAAAAGGTGCTTTTTCCTATCCTGTATTTTACGTGGTTACTTGCCATAAAATTATTCGTTTGTAAACCTGCTCACCATTCTTTTGCCGATCATGTTGATCACTACTGTCACTAAAAATAACACTAACCCCAACTCTATGAGTGCAGAAAGGTATACAGGGTGGTCAGCCTCTGTAAATTCATTAGCGATCACACTCGCCATAGTATTACCGGGTGCGAAAATGCTTTTGGGTATAAGGCTGGTATTTCCTATCACCATCGTAACAGCCATAGTTTCCCCAAGCGCACGGCCAAGTGATAATAATATACCGGCAAATAAACCAGATTTGGTATATGGAAAAATAACTGCCCGGATCACTTCCCATCTTGTGGCACCTAATGAATAGGCCGCTTCTTTAAGATTAGACGGCACCATGTGTATCATAGACCTGCCAAGCGATGCTGCATAAGGTATGATCATTACGGCAAGTATAAGCGCCGAACTGAAAATGCCCAGCCCCACAGGCTCTACACCAATTTTTGATTCAAAACTTCTTACAATAGGCACCAGCACCGCCAGCGCCCAGAAACCATAGATAACCGAAGGGACAGCGGCTATAAGCTCCACAGTATTTTTAAGCAAATTAGAAAACCATCCCGTTGGGAAATATTCGCCCAGGAAAACCGCTACTGCAAATGAAAAAGGGATAGAGATAAATAAAGCAAGGAAAGAAGTAAGTAAGGTGCCAAGTATAAAAGGATAGGCACCGAATATATCTCTTACCGGGTCCCAGGTTTTACCCCAGAGATAACCAATGCCGGACGATTTGATCGATAATGTTGACTCAATGACCAAGGTGACCATTATACCCAAAACCAGAACTACCATAGCCAGCGCCACAATAATGAGCGTACGCCTGAAAACTTTCTCGGCACGTATCTGGCGAAAGGAACGTTTTATGCGTTTGGTTGTGCTCACGGTGCCTTGAGGTTTTAATGAAGCTACCCGCCCCAAATTGTCATTAGGACGGGTAGCTAATTTCGTGTCAACTGATGATTCCATTATTAGTTAATTACTAACTTATTGCAACACGGGCTTACCATCATAGGTAATTGTCTTTAACTGCGCATCTGCTACGCTTACTGCTTTCTCAGAAAGCGGCGCATAGTTAAGTGCAGCGCTGTATTGCTGGCCATCATGCACCATCCACTGTATCAGTCTTACAAGTTTGGTTACTTTATCAGCTGTACGGTCATTGTATTTTTGCTCTTTGTAGATCAATATCCACGACAGGCCGGAGATAGGATAACCTTCAGCAGCATCTGTGTTGGTCAGTGATACTTTTGCATCAGCAGGTATATCTATATTAGCAGCAGCAGTAACACTTGCTATGCTTGGTGTAATAAATTTACCAGCCTTATTCTGCATTTTAGCAAACGCCATGTTGTTCTGAATGGCGTAAGCAAGCTCTACATAACCTATACCACCCGGAGTTTGCTTAACAGAACCTGCAACACCTTCGTTGCCTTTTCCGCCAAGACCAACCGGCCAGTTAACAGACGAACCTCTTCCTACTTTCGCTTCCCAATCCTTACTTACTTTAGTAAGGTAAGTAGTGAAGATGTTTGTAGTTCCGCTACCGTCTGAACGATGTGATACTACTATATCCGTAGCAGGGAGCTTCACGCCTTTGTTGATCGCCTGTATCTGTGGGTCGTTCCACTTCTTGATCTCACCGAGGTATATTTTTGACAATACTTCCGGAGTCATCATCAACGTATCCTTTACATCAGGCAGGTTGTAAGTTACTACCACCGCACCGGCTGTTACCGGTATATGTATAGCAGGTGAAGAAAGCGCAGAATCCTGCTTGCCGTTCAGTGGCGCATCAGATGCACCAAAGTCCACGGTTTTGCTGGTCAGCTGCTGTATACCACCACCAGAACCTATGGATTGGTAGTTTACCTTCATGCCATTCAGCTTGTTGTACTCAGAAAACATTTTCGAGAACAATGGATTGTCAAATGTGCTGCCGGCACCGATCATAGCATTATCAGCTGTGCTGTCTGCTTTAGAAGTGCTGCCTGAGCCATTACAGCCTGTCGTCATCATGCTTGCAGATATTGCAAGTGTAAGGCCGACTATCGCTAAACTCTTTAATGTTTTCATAAATTTATTTTTTGTTTTTTTATGCTGTTGCAAAAAACTTTATTACCTGTAAACGTAATAGAAAGTTAAACGGTAAACTGCGTCTGTACCTTTCACGCCGGTAACACCGGAGTTCATTTTTGAATAGGCTATGTTATCAGCACTAACGCCTGTTTCGCTAAGTGAGCTATTATAAGTATTCATCCAAACGTTTGGCATGAAATGCACATTCTTAAAGGGTTGGTAGTCTAGTCCAAATGTTACAAAGTTTTCTTTTGTAGCAGGATTGTAGTTAGACTGTGTTGTTGTAAAGCTCCTGGTGTTAGCATTATCCGCGATAGAGCTCAGGTCACCGCTAGGATCATAATTATCATAACGTGCAAAGAAATTCAGCCTTGGATCACCATTAGGCGCAGAAACGATACGGCCCCTTACATAAAATGATTCAGCCATTGTGTGTGATGTGCGGTAGTAAGTATTACCATCTACACCTGTAACTGCGATACCACTCAGGATAGTGTTTTGGAAGATCTCAGTACCTATAGTGAGCTTTTTAGTATTCCATGCTGCAAACAGCTTTGTCATGTTACGATCAGAATATTCCGGACCGTTAGGGCCTTTAACAAAAGTTCCCCATGCCAGCTTTTCGTAATCCTGGTAGATGTCGATAAGTAATCTTTTGTCTAAGAATTTAGCATAAACATCTCCGTAAAACCATTTGAATGAGTTTGTAGCAGGTTTTGCGCTGGAGCCGTTGCCTACCATTACCATGTAGCCAAAATTTCCTTTGCTGTCAAACCAACCCTGAAGGCTAGCACCCATATCGAAAGATGGTGTACGGCGGATATCCGATATTGTTCTTTCTATTGAGCGGTAACCCCACACTTCTTCCGCTGTCTGGTCATTACGGTCAGTTTTTGCGAATGAAGGAGTAGCTTGTGATCCGATCTTAAAATCTGAATTCTTAAAGATGTTTTTCCAGGCAACATCAGCATACTTTACATAAGGGGTAAATTTACCACCTGCAGTAACATCGCCAATGGCAGTACCGGCACTACCTTGCGTTACGCTTGCACCGTTGAAATCATCTTCAGCAGCCAGCAGGAACTCAGCCTTGAATTTTGGGCTGATATCATAATTATATCCGAGATAAATACGGCGGAACTGGAACGTATTTGCGTTAGCAGCCATGCCTGTATATTGGTTTGAACCACCTCTGTTTAAGTTGTCGGCACTACCTTTGTACGCAAAATCACCAAAAGTATAACCCCATAATTTACCACCTGGTTTGAACTCGGTAGTTGTGTCGGCCGTCTGGGCCTTAGCAGCGCCTGCTAACGACAAGAATAATGAGCAATAAATGCTGAATTTAGTAAATGGTCTGTTCATTGAAGTGTGTGTTTAAATTCTTTGCAAAGAAACCAACGGTATATTACGCCTATGTTACTCCAATATTAATTTAATGTTAACTCACGGTAATAAAATATTTAATGCGTTCAATGCTATCTTCTTATTATCTCATCGTTGACCACTTTTATGTGGTATCTTTGCATATATATAATATTTCAGGATTAACAAATGCTTTCCAGCCTTACCATATTTACCGATCCGGGATTACTTGATGAGATCCGCCGGTTTGGCAGGGTCAAACTGGTAAAAAGGGATACTATAATTATAGCACCGGGCGATGAAGTGCTTTTCGTACCAATTGTGCAAAAAGGGGTGTTAAGAATATTAAGGCAAAATATGGATGGCAAGGAGATCTTCTTATACCACCTGTACCCCGGCCAAACCTGTGCAATGGCCATCAATTGCTGCCAGGGACATAAAAAAAGCAGCGTGAAAGCTATTGCGGAGGAAGATACCGAAATACTCCAGATACCGGTGAACATGGTAGATACCTGGTTCAAATACCCTGAATGGAAAACTTTTGTGAATAGCACTTATGGCGCGCGCTTTGCCGAGCTTATCGATGTCATTGACCTTATCGCCTTCAGCAACATGGACAGGCAGGTATTACATTATATACAGGAACGCTCCAGAGCGGCGGGCACAAAAACGCTTACTATCACCCACCAGGAAATAGCCGATGAACTCCATACCCATCGTGAAGCAGTGGGCAGATTGCTGCGCACAATGGAACAAAAGAATATGTTGCGTCTTGGCAGAAATACCATAGAACTTATTGATACTTAGGGAACATTTGTTCCATACGGGGCATAAACAGCACACGACCTTTGCACTCTAAATCAAAACAACTGTTTATGAAAAAGAACATGGGTACAGCCGACCGCGTCATTCGCATAATAGTTGCAGCGGTTATTATTGCATTATATCTCACAAATGTTATCAGTGGTATGGTTGCCATAATTCTACTGGCACTCTCTGGTATATTTATTCTCACTAGCTTTATAAGTATCTGTCCTTTATACCTCCCGTTCGGGATAAGTACAAGAGCTAAAAAAGAATAATCGTATCGCACAATTAAAAGCCATTTTGTTGAGATCAACATGTTTGCTCTTTATCAAGCACTATAAGCTAAATTTTTTTCCGTTATCCAACAAATGTTCCCGATCACATTGGTTTTAATAATCACCTTTGTAGTACTGGTAAGCAGGCAACCAATTGGAAAAGAACGATAAGATGATCTCAAGGTTAATAAAATACAAACTGGAAATAGCAGGGCTTATTAGCGGGGCAGTTGCCGGATGGTGTTATTGGTATTTCGTGGGCTGTGCATCCGGCACCTGCCCAATTACTTCAAAACCCCTGAATAGCTCTGTATATGGAGCGGTAATGGGCATTTTATTATTTAGCATTTTCAGAAAAAAACACATCGGTAATTAAAAATCAAGGATATGGCAGAATTATCAGAAATACTAAGATCAGATAAAACAGTGGTGGTAGATGTAAGATCACCACAGGAATTTATGGGTGGACATGTAGCAGAGAGTATGAACATACCGCTCAATGAGATATCTGAACATCTTGAAGAATTAAAAACGATGGGTCAAATCGTACTATGCTGCGCATCCGGTGGCAGGAGCCACCAGGCAACAATATTCTTGCACCAGCAAGGTATTAACTGCATCAATGGTGGTGCATGGACGAACGTTAACTATTATAAAAACAACTAGAAATGATAGAAAAGATCAAAAAACTATTCGGAATAGGTCCTAAAGTAGACTTGGGCGAGGTACTTGCCAGGGGCGCTGTGATAGTTGATGTCCGTTCCAGCGGCGAGTATGCCGGCGGCCACATAAAGGGTTCTGTAAACATACCACTTAATGCCCTAAGCAGTCAGATCGCTAAATTGAATAAAGACAAACCCGTAATTACCTGTTGTGCGTCGGGCATGCGTAGTGCCTCTGCCAGGGCTACACTACTTGCCAGTGGTTTTAAGGAAGTTTATAACGCTGGTGGTTGGTACAGTCTTAAAAAATATGAAAAATGAGCGCTCTAAAACAAAAGTTGTTTACTAACTGGCACGTCATTCGCATCTTTAGATTAGGCATAGGCATTATGTTGCTCGTATCCGGTATTCAAAGCAAAGATTGGATGATGGGCTTATTCAGCTTTTTCTTTCTTTACCAGGCCATTACTGATACCGGCTGTTGCGGCACAAAAAGTTGTTTTATCCCACCTCGCGAAAGGAAATGAATTTACCCGCATAAAAAGATATTCCCCGAATCTGGCCGGGGAATATCCATTTCTAAAAGCTAAATTATCCTATTCTCCTACATGCACTTTCTTCACCAGTGAACCATCGGGGTTATAATACAGTTTGTATATGTCCAAGCAATCGCCGGGTATAGAGCCATCGGGGCCGCAGTCCTCTTGTACCTTCATAACATACATTTCCTTATCAGGATATTTCACGTCCTTGATCATGGAAACATAATAACTGGAAAGGTCAGATTCTTTCCATGACTTGTCTACCGGCACCGGAAGGTCTTTTGTCCAGGGGATTTTAGTTTCTGTTTTTACCCATACTCCATTCGGTAAATAATAAGCCATTTTTTTGGATTTGTCCATTTTGAACTCGGCTATACTTGTATCATTTCTTACTATCCACTTCCAGGCAGATTCCTGCGGGTACTGTTGTTTAAACGATGATAACACCTGATCTGTAACCTGGCCTTTAACAGGTTCGTACTCCATGATGCCCAGCATCATAATGAGCACTATTATTATCTTTTTCATTTTTTTAGTTTTTAATTTTTTTTAATTGTGCATCAATTCATTTGCACTTTTCTTAATAATGAGCCATTGACATCGAAATACAGCTTATACTCTTCGGGCGAGACACCCTGTTTATTCCAGTTTTCCGGACCAGGAAAACCTCCGGGTATATACTTACGGATGACCTGAATGACATATAATTTATCGCCCGGAATTTCAACTCTTTTTACATCTTCGACATACCATGTTTGGAATGCACATTCATGCCAACTGTTTTGTACAGCTCTTGGCAATTCTGATACATGGTTAATTTCGGTTTCGGTTTTTATCCAGGTCCCATCCGGCAGATAATAAGCGCATTGCTTTGTTTTCGACATCCTGAAAACAGCTATATCGGTATCGTTCTTCATGTTCCATTTTCTGACGTGTACATCCGGGTACTTTGCAGAAAATGATTTCAATACGTTATCGGGAACCGGCTTTCCGCCGGTAGCCCATGCTTCAAAAATGCTTAACGTCATCGTAAGCATCAGGAATATCCTTTTCATTTTTAGTTGTTTAGTTATGGTTTTTATAATCTTTATTGCCTGTTTATCAAAACGGGTTCAACCGTTAGTAAGGGGAGCGCTGAATACCAAATGCACTGCACACACCTACTTTTGCAAAAAAGCTTAAAACAAATCAAGATTAACATGCACCGGGAGGTGCCCGTAACTGGTGTTGGGAAAAATGACGGGAAAATGTAGCGGCGTTATAGTTATAATAGAACGGCCTGCTGTAATACTGTTTTGAAAAAGCAAACACACAAGATGAAAGAATCATCATTGCTCCGCTTTGCTTTGCTTTGATCCGGAAGACATTCTGGGGCTTGTGGTTATTTTCGTTCTGCCTGTTAACCGAAAAGGGCTTATTGCTTTGCCGGCAGTCTGAAATATGACAAGCACCGAAATTGCTGCTGTACATTCCAGAAGTACCTGGTTTACTATTAATAACATCAAATATTAATAGTAAAACAGGTACTAAAACAATATAGATCTTCTTGTTCATTTTAGATAGATATTGCTACATAAATGCAATAAAATCATGCCGTGAATTGTCAATGAAAAATAAATCATAAAATCAATCCTTACCTTATCGCCATGCCTTCTTTTATGCCATAACCCGCATTGGTCACCACCTCATCGCCATTATGGAGGTTGCCAAAAATCTCTGTCGAATCTCCGCCCTGGTTTCCCTCGGATATATCCACCCACTTGGCAATGTTATTATCGGCCACCACTACATACTTTCGCTCAGTGGTAGTTACGATAGCTGATTTTGGCACTACAAATGCGTTGGTAGACCCGCTGGTGGGCAACACCACTTCGGCATACATGCCCGGCTTAAATTTATCAACCGGGTTAAGAACGTCTATCTCTATGGTCTCCGACCGATAGTTGCTACTCAGGCTTTCTGAAGATCTTGATATGGTGCCGGTAAAATCCTGCCCCGGCAAGGCATTTATTTTATAATGCACTTTGTCGCCATCTTTTACTTGCGTCACATACTGTTCGGGTATGCTTACCACCAGGCGCAGTTTAGAGAGTTGTTGTAGCACCAGCATTGGCGTAGTAT
>Ga0302185_10001364_pt1 | contig 17244 bp, 20 predicted proteins | sample II_Bog_E1_1_FD_200231 | JGI IMG/M metagenome (GOLD analysis project Ga0302185, IMG submission 200231) | Peat permafrost microbial communities from Stordalen Mire near Abisko, Sweden - II_Bog_E1_2 | ecosystem: Environmental > Terrestrial > Soil > Wetlands > Peat | place: Sweden: Abisko... | reverse complement strand
TGAAGAACTGATGGCCAATGACCGCGCCCGCCATACCGTGTTGCCAATATCTAAATTCGGGCTGATGCAGATCACACGTCAACGCCTGCGGCCTGAACTGAATATTAATACGGCAGAAGTTTGCCCAACCTGTAAAGGAACCGGTATGATAGGCCCATCCATACTGCTGGGTGACGATATTGAAAAAGACCTGAAGTATATAGTGAACCAGGGCATGCGCACACTGAACCTGCATGTACACCCGATAGTGGAGGCCTACCTGACCAAGGGCAGCTTCTTTAAACCATCTATTGTAAAGAAGTGGGCGAAACAGCAAAAAGTGAAAGTAAAAGTGGTGGCTGACAATAACTCGCCACTGACTGAATATAATTTTTATGATGCTCAAACAGATGATCTGATCAAACTATAAGGTTAACTGGTTAAAAAGATAAATGGTTAAAAGGTATAACCGGGTCGCGAAACGACCCGGTTATGTTTTTTTATCTAATTTCAGCATTGATATTTATACTCCGTTACTATGACTGCTAATGACATTTTAATTCACCGCTTGCTCAACCAGCAACTCACGGGCACGAAATTCAGGCAAGCTGGTGAGCTGGTAGATCATTTCGGGGCAATGCAGGCGCAGGATTACGCGATGGTGAAATGGGCTGTGGGATTGAGGATGGGCAAAACTGAGCATGATATAGAGCAGGCCATCAGCAGCGGCGAAATTGTGCGCACGCATGTGCTACGGCCTACCTGGCACCTGGTAGCTGCAAAAGATGTGCGCTGGATGCTGGAGCTATCAGCACAACGCATCAGGGGAGCATTTGCGGCCATGAGCAGGCAACTGGAAATGGATGCGAAGTTTTATGCCCGCTGCAACAAGATCATTGAACGGGAAGTAGCTGGCAAGCAGCTAACGCGTGAGGAGATAATGAAAACGCTGGGAAAGAAAAAAATACCTACCAACGAGCTTCGCTCGGTATTCATAATGATGAATGCAGAACTTGATGGCATTGTATGCAATGGTGTGATGCGCGGGAAACAACTGACCTATGCACTGCTGGACGAAAAAATACCGCCTGCAAAAAAAATAACAAGGCAGGAGGCTCTTGCCGCGCTTGCGAAAAGATATTTTACAAGTCATGGGCCTGCTACCCTGCATGATTTTTCGTGGTGGTCAGGGCTGTCGGTGGCGGATGCGAAAGCGGGTATATCTTTTGTAGCGGATGAGCTGGAAAGTATCACCTTAGATAATCAGACTTATTGGTTCAAAGATTGCAACATACCTACCCGCGTTAAGCAGAAAAGCATTTACTTTCTGCCAGCTTTTGATGAATTCATGGTGAGTTATAAAGACCGGTCATTATCGCTCGAGCTGTCAAGAACAAAGGATGCTATCACAAATAATGGCATCTTTAAGCCTGTGATCATTATTGATGGTAAAGTAATGGGGTTATGGAAACGAACGGTAAAAAAAGATACCGCAGAGGTCGAGATACAATATTTTAGCTCTATTAAAAGTGCGCAGCTAAAGGCCATGCAAGCAGCTGGTAGAAAATATGGGGATTACATTGGTAAGAAAATAGTTTTTGTTTGAGGCGTGGAGATAATACCTACCGCTCCGGTTGTTGATGAGTATTGAATATCCGTGCAATAAAAATTAAATCGCCTTGAATTTTGTATAAGATCACATAAGGAAACTTATCTACTACTTTGTATCGGACATCATCATATGCTATAGAAGCAGCAAGAGGCATTTTTCTGATCCTTTCAAGTGTATCAACTATCACTGTATAGAACCGCTTTCCTAAACCCTTTTGCCGGCTATTATAATAATCAACTGCATTTTTAATATCAGCAAAAGCAACAGGAGTGACCTTAACTATATATTGCATCAACCAACATTTAGTTGATGTTTTACCTTATCCCAATCTAAGAGGTAGGAAGGATCTGCATCAATTTTTCTGAGCTCTTCATTTACCAGCGCCTTTTGTTCTTCCGAAATAACAAACTGATCAGCAGGAGCATCTATTTTTACATAGTTGAGCTTACGCAATAAATCCATTACAAAACTGAATTTATTTTCAGGAATATGAATAGTTAATTGCTTCATATTACAAATTTACAAAAAATCTTTCATACTGCATTAATATGGATGCAACGCTAAAACTTATACCTTTGCAGCCTATTCAATATTAATAAAATGTCAGACAAACATTACAAACTCAATACGAAACTGATACATGCAGGTGTGCATCCCGACCCAACAACAGGGGCTATCATGACACCTATATACCAGACATCTACTTATGTGCAGGCAGGGCCCGGCGACCACAAGGGTTATGAATATGCCCGCACACAAAATCCTACCCGTGATGCATTACAAAGCTCACTTGCAGCAATAGAGAATGCCAAATACGGACTCAGCTTTGGGAGCGGTATGGCAGCTACTGATGCTGTGATAAAACTGTTAAATCCCGGTGATGAAGTGATCGTGTCTAATGACCTGTATGGGGGTACCTACCGGATCATGACAAAGGTGTTTGCCAATTATGGTATCAAGTTTCATTTCATAGGGATGCAGGATGCGCAGGATATTACGCAGCACATTAACAGCAATACCAAAATGATATGGATAGAAACACCTACCAACCCGCTGCTGAATGTGATAGACATTGCTGCATGCGGCGCAATAGCTAAAAAACATAAGCTATTGCTGGTGTGTGATAATACCTTTGCGTCACCCTACCTGCAAAACCCTATGGACCTGGGTGCGGACATCGTGCTACATTCAGCTACAAAATATTTGGGCGGCCACAGCGATGTGGTGCATGGCGCGCTGGTGATGAATGATAAAGGGCTTGAAGAGCGCCTGCGCTTTATACAAAACAGCTGCGGCGCTGTGCCGGGGCCGCACGACTGCTGGCTGGTGCTGCGTGGCATAAAAACACTGCATGTGCGTATGGACCGCCATTGCCAGAATGGTGAGGCGATAGCTAAATACCTGCGCTCGCACCCCAAGGTGGGCAAAGTGCTGTGGGTAGGTTTTGAAGACCACCCCAACCACGATATTGCGAAGAAGCAAATGCGCGGATATGGTGGTATGATATCCTTCACGTTGAAGAATGACAATATAGATGAAGCTATAAAGGTGCTGAAATCGACCAAGCTTTTTGCGCTTGCGGAATCGCTGGGAGGCGTGGAATCGTTGATAGGCCATCCTGCTACGATGACGCATGCATCCATACCCAGGGAAGACCGCATTAAGAACGGCCTGGTAGATTCACTGATCAGGCTGAGTGTGGGGATAGAAGATGTCGAAGATCTGATAGAGGATCTGAAACAGGCGATTGGGTAAGAACCCCGGCCAGCTGTAGCGGAGAGCTTTATATAATGAATTTCAACTTAAAAGATAGCATTGAGGAATGCTATCTTTTATATTTTAGACGCGGATCTCTTTTTGTATGAAAAACGTATGAAACAAAAACAATCTTCTGCTTTTCTAATACCTCATAAATAATAGTAAATGGGAAATCCTTGACGCTAACTTCTCTATAATTCCCTTTTTTCTTTGGATATAATTGTGGGGAGAGCATTATACTGTCGAATTTTTTCTGAATAGCAGCAAAAAAACGACTACCTAATCCTTCCAACCGTTCTTCATACCATTGATACGATTCCGCTAACTCATCTTGAGCATAAGGATGTAACTCAATCTGGTAGATCATTTTTTCTTTTTAGTTTTTGAAGACGCCAGGATTTGCCTTTTTGCTTCTTCCCAAGGTATCCCTTTAACTTTACCCGATTTATAATCAGCACTTCGTCTATCCAGCTCAGCAAGAAATTCTTTATCTTTCGTCCAATCAAATTCTTCTAATTCACCTTCTACCATTGTGAAAATAGCCTTAACTTTTTTTTCATCAGCAATGCGTATGTATTCATATAATTTCTGACGGATCAAAGCTGTTGTCATACCTATTATTTTTATCAAATTTAAGCATTATTATTTAGTGAATACCCGCTCATGATATTGGATATTGTAGAGACTTACCTCAGTATTATATAACTCTCTACATCCTTTTTAGTGATCTTTTTATCAGAAAGGATGATTAGGCGCTCTACGACATTGCGCAGCTCTCGGATGTTACCCGTCCAGTTATAGGCTTTCAGGGCAGTGATCGCCGCAGGTTCTATTTCTTTTACAGGCTGCTTATATTCCTCGCTGATCTCCTTCAGGAAATGCTCAATAAGTGTGGGGATGTCTTCGCGGCGGGCGTTGAGCGGCGGCACTTGTATAACTATAACGCTTAGGCGATGATAGAGATCGAGGCGGAATTTTTTTGCTTCCACTTCTTCCATCAGGTTTTTATTAGTAGCTGCCAGTACGCGTACATCCACCTTTATTTCCTTTTCACCACCCACGCGGGTTATTTTTCCTTCTTGCAATGCACGTAACATTTTGGCTTGCGCATCGAGGCTCATATCGCCTATCTCATCAAGAAATAGTGTGCCGCCGCTGGCTTGCTCAAACTTTCCGATACGTTGCTTGATAGCTGAAGTAAACGAGCCTTTTTCGTGGCCAAATAATTCGCTCTCAATAAGCTCAGAAGGTATTGCGGCGCAATTGACCTCAACTATGGGGCCATTGGCGCGGTTACTAAGCTCGTGTATGCGGCGGGCTACCAGCTCTTTGCCCACACCGTTCTCGCCGGTTATCAATACACGCGCATCGGTGGGTGCTACTTTTGCAATGGTATCGTGTATGCGTAACATGCCTTCGCTGTTACCGATCATTTCATAACCACGGGAAATGCGTTTGCGGAGCTGTTTGGTTTCTGCAACAAGTAATTTCTTATCCATGGCATTGCGCACGGTAATAAGGAGGCGGTTGAGATCCGGGGGTTTGGAGATGTAATCGTAGGCGCCTTTTTTTACAGCATCTACGGCTGTTTCTATATTACCGTGGCCGGAGATCACGATAAATGGTGTATCGGGACGCTCTTCGCGGGCAAGTTGTAAAACCTCCATGCCATCCATTTTGGGCATTTTTATATCACAGAGGATACAATCGTAATTATTTTCTTTTATTTTTTTTGCACCTTCTGCGCCATCCACCGCCTCATCAATTATAAAACCTTCGAAAGTAAGTATCTCATTGAGTGCTTTGCGGATCGCTTTTTCGTCATCGATAACGAGTATGTTTTGGGCCATTTTATCGGTTATTTCGCTTGCTAAAATTGAGGTTATATAGCAAGATACAAAAGATAGCCGTTAGCTGAAAAAGATTTCGATTATGCGGGGTTTATGAAACAGACTACTTTCACTCAGCGGGTTGATACCCATCGGCCGAATTTGGCAAAGTGTATGCGCTCTATTTTATTGCAAAATGTGGAAAGTAATTCTGTATCGATGTTATCTGCGTTGAGATCCATCTGCATATTGTGCTTATCATGTGAAAGGGAAAACTCTTTTACTCCTATACACCCTAGTAGATCTTCCAGTTCGTAAAGCGCTTTATTTAGTTTGGTGTATTCTTCCTGTTTTATCGTTTTCATCATTTTCCTTTTTTAATAAGGTTCCATAATTACATAATCAAATCACATGCCATGAGCTGTGCAGGCACGTTATTTATGTAAACTCTAATAGAAAAACAGTTAGTCAAATGGAAAAGAGGCTTTTAGGTGTGATCTTAACCTTGCTTGGAGCAATAGGTCTTATAGTAGGTGCTATTAAATTTGTGGATCACAGCAGCACTAATTATGATGCAAAGGTGATTTTTGTGTATGGGATATTGGGGATCGTTTTCTTTTTTGCAGGTATAGGACTGATACGGACTACAAGGGACCTGCCAAATGGGTGAGCAAAAACTTACGCATATTAGGCGCGTGAGGTATGCTTTATTTATATATCTCACGCCTATTACCAACATGATGAATATCCACAATACGGATGGAATCATCAATTGCGTATAGTATTCTATAATCCCCAACCTGAATACGCCAGAGTTCTTCTTTATTATTTACGAGTTTTTTACACCCTTCAGGGCGTGGATTTTTAGCAAGACCGTCTATTTTCACCGCTATAGAAGTTGCTACAGAAACAGGCAATTTTTTAAGCTCTTTTCTTGCGGATGTCTTTACGATTATTTGGTACATTAACTTTACCTTCTTTGATTAATTCCGCTTTTACGCTTTCCCATGGAATGCTTTTTTCATCTTTTCTTGACTCGGCAATAATAAGGTCCATGAGATCTTCAAACGCATCATCATCATATTGTGCAATGCCTTTCAGGTCTATTTGAGCATAGCGCCTTTTGCGTGTTTCATCGGTTACAAAACTTACTCCTTTCATAAACTTTGCTTTTCACAAATTTAATCTTTTATATTTATAGTATGTTTATGAGGTCGAAAAATATAAGAAAATGGGGAAAGTAATAGGGTTATTGGTTCTTACGGCTGTATTTAACTTTGCACATGCTCAGGTTGCTGTTCAGATAAATAAAGGCGACATTATATATGCTGGCGTAGATAATACATTGACAATAGTTGTAGCCAAGAGTAAGCCTGGTTCCGTATCAATTACTACCGATAATGGAAAAATATCAGGCGCATATCCTGACTATGAATTTGTTCCTGAAAAAACCGGGAAGGCTGAACTAACAATAAAATGGAAAACTGCTAAAGGGAAGAACGACACTTTTACCAAATACTTCTACGCAAAAGAATTTCCCAACCCAACCCCATATTTTGCTCATAAAACCGGCGGCGAATTAGCAAGTTCAATAGCCCGCGTTCAAATAGCACCAAGTACAATTATTTTTGGCGGAGGGGATTACGGTTGTGCGAATTATGTTATTGATAGCTTTACTATTATTGTAATCCGAGATGAAAAAGTAGCTTATATAAAGAGCTTATATAATCCTCATGGCGTAAGATTTAGCGATGATGATGGCACTGCCAACTTTATCAAAACATTGCGCAATAATGATAGGCTTCTATTCACAGGCATCTCTTGTAAAGGAGCGGATAGTAAAAGCAGGCATTTACAACCTATGGAGTTTACATTGCTAGATGAAACTGGTATCGAGGTAAATGAAAATATTGATAAATAACCCTCACGCTTCCTCTTTCTTCGGCACTGTAGAAAACACAATATCCCACAATACTGAACTTACCCCAAAACCCTTGTCCGGGGCTTTATAATGATGCAGGTGATGGTTGCGCCAGAGGGCTTTGAGGAATTTTGGCGGGGCAAATGCATGTATAGCATAGTGCATAGAGCCGTAAGCTATATAGCCGAAAAGGAAACCGGGGAAAAATGATAATGCTTTCCACCCCATGATCAGGTACATGATATAAAAAATGGTGCTCGCAATAATAATGCTGGGCACCGGTGGCATAAACAGCCGCTCTTTGTCGCGGGGGTATTCGTGGTGCACACCATGCATAGTGTAAACAAACTTTTTTGCCCTGTCGCTCTCCACGATCATATGAAAGAGGTAGCGGTGCATGAGGTATTCAAAAAACGTCCAGAAAAATATGCCCCCAATGAACAACAAGGCTTCAGATCCTGCAGAAACCCCTTTGTTCGCAGCGCCATAATAGAGCATAAAAGCGATAACAGGGAAATACATGCAATACACGACTATGGGATGTGTTTTGGTCATCATCTCCATGTAGTCATTTCTGAATAACCTGGCCTGGCCTTTATTCTTTATTTTTTCAATCTCCATAGCGGCAGCAAAAGTAATAAATTAGTCATTTACCTTCATCTCATCGTCGTCCTCTTCCATGAGGAATTCAATGGCGTTATTCTTTTTCTCTATGACCTTGTCCATCCAGAGCAACAGAGCCGGTAGCAAAACAAGATTAGTAACCATGGCTAAGAACAAGGTAATAGAAGTAAGATATCCTAATGATTTTGTACCATCGAACTGCGATAATATAAACACACTAAATCCTGCTATAAGGATTAATGATGTATATATGATGCTCAACCCGGTGTCGTGAATAGTTCTGTGCACGGTATCGGCTATACTATCATCGTGCCGCACGAGCTCCTGTTTGAAATTTACCAGGAACCTGATCGTCACATCAATGGTAATACCCAGCGCAACGCTGAATACAAGCACTGTGGACGGCTTTATACGGATCCCCATCCAGCCCATGAGGCCTGCTGTAATAAGTAGCGGTACAATGTTGACTACTATAGAAATGAGTAATATTCTCCACGAACGGAACAAAAGGATCATACAACCAAAGATGATGAGAAAGGCCAGAATAAGACTGTCCCGGAGACTATTGACAATGAATTTGCTACCCTCCAGGAAAGTAATACTGGTGCCGGTATAGGTGACCTTGTATTTAGTACTATCGAAAATGCTGTTTACCTGCGGCCTTATACTATCCATTAAGGCTGGCAGGCGGCGGGAGCCAATATCGGCCATACTGACGCTGATGCGTGCCTTTTGCTTGGTGCTGTCTATAAATGAATGCAGCAGGCGGTTGAACATTGTGTTGTTGTCGCCCTTATTGGTGCGTAAATAGGGCATAATAAAAGCTGCCTGTATCATATCGGCAGGCACCTGGTAATTGCCTGTATCGCCTCCAAAATAGGCCTGGTTGGCAAATTTGATACCTTCGGTTATGGCCAGCGGGCGGCCAATTTCGGGATACTGCTGCAATGAGTCAACCAACCGGTCCATTTTGCCCAGCACATCGAGCGAAAGGACCCCGTTTTTGCGTTTGGTGTCCACGACTATTTCCAGCGGCATAACCCCCCTGAAATTGCTTTCAAAGAATTTGAGGTCAATGGAAACCTTATCTGATTTGGGCAGGTCGTCTACAATATGGGCATCATTGCGGAGGCGCAGAAGGCCTACCACTGAAAATATACAGATGGTAAACGTGAAGCCATATATCCATATCCTGTGGCCAAATACCCAGTTTGTGATGCGGGTGAGCAGTTTGTTGATCCAGCCGTTTTCGAGATACTTGGTATGCTTTACATTGGGAGGAGGTAGAAAACTGAAAAATGCAGGGATAAAAACGAGAGAAATAATAAATAACCCCAGGATATTTATACCCGCCACGAGGCCGAACTCTTTTAATAAAGTACTTTTTGTGAAAAAGAATACCCCAAAGCCTATGGCCGCAGTAAGATTAGTGAAAAAAGTGACGATCCCCATCCTGTCCACCATGCGGAGCAGGGACTTCATCTTATTGGGATTTTTATAGTATTCGTAATGGTAGCGGTTCAGCAGGTATACACAATTGGGGATACCAATAACCACCACCAGCGGGGGGATAAGCGCAGTAAGCAATGTGATCTTATAGCCCAGCAATACAATTGTACCCATAGACCACACCACCCCAATGGCCACTACAAGCATAGAAGACAATACCGCGGTAAACGAACGGAAAAACAGGGTGAGTATAATGGCAGTAAGTATAAAAGAAAGTATCAGGAACAGCCGCATTTCAGACTGTACTTTCATGGCCATTTCTGTACGTATGAGTGGTAAGCCGGAATAATGTACCTCGGTATTATGCTTCTTTCCGAAGGCATCACCCAGATCGAGTATCCTCGTAATAACACCGGCCCTGTCTTTTGAATTCAGTACGTTTTTATCTATCCGCACCGCCATGATATAGGCATTAGTGGCGGGGTTGTATAGAAATCCTTTATAGAAAGGCAAGTTGAGAAATGTCTGTTTTATACTGTCTACATTGCTGAACGGCGGATCCCCGGCAATGGGGGAAACTTTCAACTTTTGAGTAGCGGTATCTTTTACCAGTGTTATAGCACCGGGTATGCTCAGTACATTTTCTACCGCATTTACTTTGGCTATTTGTTTTGTCAGTACCGCATAGTCATTAAAAAATGAAGGGGAGAAAAAGTCCTTGGTTTGCACCCCAATCACCATCAGGTTGCCATCTTCACCAAACTGCTTCCGGAACGCCTGGTATTCTATATATTTGGGGTTATCGGTGGGCACAGCAGCGGTGAACTCATAACTGATCTTGACCTGGGCGGCGAAGTACCCCATTATAGCCGTATCTGCCAATAGTAATATAAGCAGGGCTATACGATATTTTATAATAAACGCGGCTATCTTATGCCACATAAAGCGAATTACGGTTAAAACGGCAAAAATACTAAAAGGTAAGGGATATGCTACCGTTTATGAATATCAATATATCAGGTTTAAGTTAAAAGCTAAGAGTTGAAACCAAAACCGGAAACGATAAATGGCTACATTAATTTAATAAAACGCAATATGATGAATTCTTTTGTAATTCGGGTTACAAACATAGCAATATTATATAAACTGTGCCTGTTATCAATCATCTTATCAATTACACCAATTAAATTACCTTTGCACATCTTTTTAGCAGATCATTTTTCACTCAATCTTTATACCATTTATGAATTTGTTTTCCATTCAAAACGAAGAATTCACTCACAGGCATATTGGCCCTAATGAGCAGGATACAAAAAAAATGCTGGATACTATAGGTGTAGAAAGCATGGAAGAGTTGATACACAGAACGGTGCCCGCTTCTATACGTATGGATCATAAACTGCGTATTCCGGATGGGGTGAGCGAAGCAGAATACCTTTATGACCTGAAGGAAACCTCTTCGAAAAACAAGCTGTACAAAAATTATATAGGCCAGGGCTACTATGATACGCATACCCCAAGTGTGATATTGCGTAACATTTTTGAAAACCCGGGATGGTATACACAATACACTCCATACCAGGCCGAGATAAGCCAGGGCCGCCTGGAAAGCCTCCTCAACTTCCAGACCATGGTGAGCGACCTCACCGCGCTGCCCATTACCAATGCATCACTGCTGGATGAGGCCACCGCTGCTGCCGAGGCCATGAACATGTTTTTCCACGCACTAAATAAAGATCATGATAACCCTACACGCAAAAAGTTTTTTGTAGATCATGATGTGTTTGCACAAACGAAAGATGTGGTGGTGACCCGTGCTACGCCATTAGGTATAGAAGTAGTTTATGGTGATTACCGTGTTGCAGATATTGATACTACTTATTTCGGCGCACTGATCCAATACCCGAATGGTAACGGTGAAGTGGAAGACTATCGTGGCTTCATAGCTACCATGCACGAGGCGGGCGGCTATGTGGCTATGGCTACAGACCTGCTGGCGCTTACGCTGCTTACACCTCCGGGAGAGATGGGTGCAGACGTGGCATTAGGCACTGCACAGCGCTTTGGAGTGCCGCTGGGATATGGTGGCCCGCATGCCGCTTTCTTCGCTACCAAAGAAGATTTTAAGCGCCTGATACCCGGCCGCATCATAGGTGTGAGCATTGATGCACATAACAACCGGGCACTGCGCATGGCGCTGGGCACCCGTGAGCAACACATAAAAAGAGAAAAAGCTACTTCCAATATCTGTACTGCCCAGGCACTCCTGGCTAATATGGCTGCCATGTATGCCGTATATCACGGGCCGGATGGCCTGACGAATATTGCAAAACGCGTAGCTGCGCTGACACAGGCCCTGGGAAATGCACTGGCTGAAGCAGGCGTGAAACTGCATAGCAAAACATATTTTGACACGATCACTATCCTTGCAGATGATGTTACATCTACCCGCAGGGTGGCCGAAACAAGGGGCATCAATTTCTGTTATCATTCAGACAACCGCATCAGCATATCGCTGGATGAGACGACCACCTCACGCGACCTGCTTGATATTATCAGTGTGTTCACTAACCCGGATACGCCATCTTCATTTAACATTGATGAGAATATAGCACTTACGCATATCCCAACATCTCTTACCCGCACCAGCGACTTTTTAAAACAGCAAGTGTTCAACAGCCATCACAGCGAAACGCAAATGATGCGCTATATAAAGATGCTGGAAAATAAAGACCTCAGTCTTAACACCAGCATGATATCTCTGGGCTCCTGCACTATGAAGCTCAATGCTGCAACAGAGATGATGCCACTGAGCTGGGCACACTGGAGCAAGATGCACCCATTTGCACCAAAAGACCAGGTAGAAGGCTACCTGCAAATAGCAAAAGACCTTTCTGCTTACCTATGCGAGATCACAGCTTTTGATGCCTGCAGCCTGCAACCCAACAGCGGTGCACAGGGTGAGTATGCCGGGTTACTGGCCATTCGCGGTTACCATGAAAGCCGCAAAGAAGGTCACCGTAATGTGATACTGATACCCATATCTGCACACGGCACTAACCCTGCCAGCGCGGTGATGGTGGGCTATAAAGTGGTAGTGGTAAAAGCCCATGATAATGGCTATATAGATGTGCATGACCTGAAGGCAAAAGCAGAACAGCATGCTGCTAACCTCGCGGGTATCATGATCACTTACCCATCTACTTATGGCATTTATGAAGAGTCGGTAAAAGAGATCACTAACATAGTACACGAAAATGGTGGCCAGGTATATATGGATGGCGCCAACATGAATGCACAGGTGGGGCTTACTGCACCGGGGTTGATAGGCGCCGATGTATGTCACCTCAACCTGCATAAGACATTTGCTATACCACATGGTGGCGGCGGCCCCGGCATGGGCCCTATATGCGTGAAGAAACACCTGGAGGCATTTTTACCGGGCCATGTATTTGGCACAACAGTAGAAGGCAATGGCAAAGCTGCTCATGCAGTGTCTGCAGCTCCATATGGTTCTGCGAGCATACTGCTGATCTCTTATGCATATATACGTATGCTGGGAGCTGTGGGTGTGCGCAAGGCTACCGAATATGCTATACTGAATGCTAACTACATGCGTGCACGCCTGCAAAATGACTTCGACATTCTGTATACCGGACATGGCGGCACTACGGCACATGAGTTCATAGTAGACCTTCGCCCATATAAAAAGAGTGCTGAAGTAGAAGCTGAAGACGTGGCAAAACGCCTCATTGACTATGGCTTCCACGCACCTACCATGAGCTTCCCGGTTGCCGGCACACTGATGATAGAGCCTACAGAAAGTGAAGACAAAGCCGAGCTGGACCGTTTCTGTGATGCCATGCTTGCCATACGCCAGGAAATACGTGATATAGAAGAAGGCCGTGCAGATAAGCTGGATAATGCACTTAAAAATGCACCCCACACACAAGCCTTCATCACTGCCGATGATTGGAATCATAAATACACCCGCCAGCAGGCAGCCTTCCCGCTGCCATGGGTGAAGCACAATAAATTCTGGCCAAGCGTGGCACGTGTGAACAATACTTACGGAGACCGCAACCTGGTATGCACTTGCGAGCCTACGGAATCTTATGCGGAGGCTTGAATGATTTTTGAATTTAAACAAAAGAACCCTGCACATGTGTAGGGTTCTTTTGTTTAGCAGTAATGTTAAGTAATATTGTACTTTCAATTTTAGTTAAATCAATCATATGAAATGACTTCACAAGAACGAAAAAGAAAAACAGAGGCAGTTTTGAAAAATCTGAAAATAGATATAAATCCTTCGCTTCCATGTATCGAGGAGGAAGAAGACGCAAATATTCGGGATGGAAAAGACATTGCTAAAAGAATACTAGTACTTATCTATTTAAATATTTTAAAGGACGGAGGCAGTAAAGAAATTATTCAATTTTTAAAGGATGAACATATATGGGATTCAGTTTCAAAAAATGAAGAAGCTCTTTTTAATAAAGATATTCTTACCAAAAAGGAACAAATAAATATTTCGTGGAGATCTGAAGCAATATGGATTTTACTGTGGGCTATTAATAAAATAGAACGACTTGATTTACCAATACAGGAGTGTGAGGTCTCTGAAATAATGCAAAGAGTACCTAAATTTCTCGAACCTACCAAAACGTTTGTTAATAATGCTTCAACCAGATCGTTATCAGAAATATTAGACATATCTGATTTGATTTATAGATTACATTGGGCTTCAAGGAATTCAGAATTAGGAACTGATTCAAATCCAATTGATTTAAATTCAGGTATTTTACAAGAATGGCATTATGCAATAAATTGGGTTACGTATTATAATGATGATTGGGATGAAATCACAACTGATACTTGATTTTATACGCTTTATTTCTTAGAACACCTCACCCGAAGTCCCCTTAATCAATGCCCGCTTCACAAATGGCAAAGCATTCGCGATTTTTAAAAGCAAGGTCGTGGAGGTCTCCTTACCAAAGTTGCTTTGTATAAATCTGCCCATGAACAGGCGCTTTGAAAATATAGTGCGCCATTGAACAATGTAGCTTTTCTCCATTGCCTCCCGGCTGATGTTTCCCTTTAAAAACTCATCGATAAGCGCAGCCGAAATTTTTGCTGCACGCATGGCCATACTCATGCCATTGCCACACAGCGGTGTGATAGAGCCTGCGGCATCACCAAGTAATAACACATGCTCCTCCACTTGCGCTTTCCGCTCAAAACTGATCTGAGAAATGGCCAGAGGTGATTCATAGAGAAATTCGGCTTCTCGGAATATCTTAGCGAGCCATGGGTTTTGTACAATCACTTTTTGTTCCAGGTTTTTAATATCATTACCGTTGTTGTGCAAGTTGGTGGCGGTAGTAAGGTAGCACATACACACCTTGCCATCTTCAATCTGCGACACACCGCAATAGCCATTTTTAAAATTATGCAGCGCTACCAGGTCTTTTTGCCAGGGATAGTTAATGTGATATTTTACGGCCACATAATTGTTGAGCGCCCGGTTCTTTTCTTTTATGAAAGGCCGTTGCCACTTCACATCTATGTTGCTGCGTTTGCCCCATGTGCCACAAACTACTTTTGCGGTATAGGTCTCGTTCTTTGATTTTACTGTAAATGAGTCATTTTCCCATTGCACATCTTCTGCTTTGGTTTTTGTGATTATCGTGGCGCCTGCTTTTTGGGCCAGCTCTGCCAAAGCAGCATCCAGTGTATATCTGCTGAGGCCAAAGCCGCCCTGTGGCAGATTTGCATTTACTTCATTTCCTTTTGTGTCGGTGACCTGCAACTTGCTGATCACCGGCAACTGCATGCTGTCAATATCAAGGCCAAGGCTTTCCAAAAATGGCTTACTCTCCATGCTTACATACTCGCCACATACTTTATGCTTGGGGTAGCTTTCTTTTTCAATCACCAACACCTTATAATGTTGCCGTCCAAGTAATATAGCAACAGAGAGACCGGCTATACCGCCGCCTACTATTATCACGTCATATGTGTTGCTGTTATTCATTATTCACGCAAATAAGGTAGCGGAATGCCCACTGCCATTTGACCCGGTAATTTTTAATGCCTGCGGATGATAATATTTTTATCCATTCATTTTTCCTGAAGCCCCGCTTTACAGATAATGGTGCATCATTTTTAACAAGGTATGACCTCGAAAATAATTTGGTTATGATCTTGATCGAGTAGTAAGCCAAAACATGGCGGTGGAGATCATTTACAAAAAATCCGATCTTGCTGTTTTGTTTCAGCCACTCCATTTGAATTGCCAGTTCTTCCTCATTAAAATGATGGCAGAATAGTGATGAGAAGATAATATCCGGTTTATCACCGCTCCATTTTACAGTATGATAATCACTGCATATCCATTCAATATCATGTCCTGATGCTTTTGCATAGGCAATGCACTCAGGTTTTATATCTACCCCTATAAGCGTTGCTTTATACTGTTTCTTAGCCAGGTATTTTTGAATTGCAAAAAGGTTATCGCCCCCGCCACAGCCTATCTCGGCGATAGTTAAATGAGATGGCCGTTTATTAAGGAAATGGTCAATACCATTGCAGGTAATATTATGTCCGCCCAAAAAAGTATTGACCGTATTTAATTCATGAAGGTTGAGCAAAAGATCACTGTGCGGAATATTGTCGCTATCCAGCAACTCCTTTTCGTAAGATCTTTTTTTTAAACTCATACGCTGGTCATGATTACGCTTTCCATGGTAAGTCCGGGGCCGAATGCGGCAGCGAAAACATGAGTGCCGGGGTCTGACTGTAAAAGTCGCCACATGCTTTTCAAAACAAACAATACTGACGCGGAGGACATATTGCCATAATCACGTAGTACTTCATAAGAAAAACAAAGATCCTCCATGGATAGAGACAGCCCTTTGCCTACTGCCTCGAGTACCCTTTTGCCCCCGGGATGGATGCAGAAGTATTTGAGATCTTCTTCTTTCAATCCTGCTTTTGCAAGTGCCCTGGTTTTAAGAGGCCCGATATCGGCCTGGAATAATTCCGGCACATCCGCATCCAGCGTCATCACAAAGCCGCTGGAAGATATATTCCACGACATACTTCCTTTAGCATCTTTGAGCACCTCGGAATAGAAGCTATCTATTCTCATACCCCTGTGCGGATCGCTGTCAGCACACACCAGAACAGCCGCTGAGCCATCGCCAAACAAAATGGGGGCAGCGATCGCGTCCTGGGCAAATTTTTTCTGAAAATGAAGGCTGCACAACTCTGTGCATACCACCAGTACTTTAGAATCGGGTTGTGCATTTACAATGTCACTGGCCATTTTGAGACCGTGGATCGCTGCATAACAGCCCATAAAGTTAATAGCGGTACGGCTGATATTTGAATTTAAGCCCATTGCCTCCATCAACTCCAGTTCTAATCCCGGAGCACTCATGCCGGTGCAACTAACTGTAATGAGATGAGTGATCTCCTTTTTTTCTATAACACCATCTATACATTTATTAGCACACTTTAATGACAAAGGCATAGCATGCTCATTAAACCATTGCATACGGTATTCTAAATCCGGAAAAGGTTCAAGATCTCTTGATCTGGGGAAAAATTCCCATTCATCGACCGGTAAGGTAAAATCAGGGATTACTGAATAGCGGGTATCAATACCGCTATGTTTGTATAGGTACCCTAATATCCTGCGTTCTTTTTCGCCTGCGTTGTAAGCCCCCTCCATAAACTCCAGCAAATGCTGTTGTGTATGTTTATATGCAGGAACCTCGGTAGATATTGAAATGATTTTTGCCACAGTAGCTTATACTTTATTATGCTTCTAAAAAAATCATACCCCAACTTCTAAAAGCACTATATACTACTGAAAAACAGGCGCTAAACAAGGTTTCCTGTCAGTACTTTCACACCTGCTATTTCCCTTACAGCATCGGCAATTGCCCCTGCATCGTAGCCGCATTCGTGATGCAACTCTTCCGGCTTGCCATGTTCCACTATACGGTCGGGTATACCTAATATTTTCACTTCAGGTGTATAATTATTTGCCGCCATGAACTCAA